>JADWZK010047872.1_pt1 | contig 13337 bp, 20 predicted proteins | sample 8957641 | NCBI WGS metagenome assembly JADWZK01 (sample SAMN16576796, study PRJNA672827) | algae metagenome | host: rhodolith | place: South Korea: Udo, Jeju | collected 2014-09-18 | reverse complement strand
TGATTCAACTCTCGCTACGTCGAGGAAGCAGGTCGTCGAGCGTCACAACGCAAAAACCAAAATGGTTCCTTACGAGCCGACCGTGGTGGGACTACGTTCTTGTGGCGCGCAGGCAAGGACCGCGCCCCAAATATGTCTATGCGGCCGGGAAGCTGGCCGCCTTATGGACGCGTGCCCTTTATTCTCTGTTGTTATTGGCTTACATTCCTGATTGCATCTAGATGCATCTGGAATTTGTTTATGATCTGGCTTGATTTTATCGTACCTTGCTTTTTAGTACTATATATACGAGGAGGTATAGCGCAAAATAAAATTCGCAACGGAAGACACCGGGCACACACCAATTGTCATTTCTCTAAATCACCCAAATTGCACCATTTCTCGCCATCGCTCGACTCTGAGTGCAAAACGCAAAAGGTCTTCATCTCATCAAAAGAGCTTCAAAACAAAGTTGACTTTGTATCTATTGTAAGAAAAGCAGCCTCAGCTATTTTTGGTCTCGGTGATGTGGGTAGATCGCGAACGTCGATATTTTCATATCGACTCCCCCACTCAAACAAGAGGGCTATGCCCGGGAGGTGGCATAAGAGGACAAAGCCGGGCTCCGCGCATCCGCTGTTGGGGCAGTGTGTCTTACGCAAAACTGCTTCATCGCCCCTCGGATTGCCCACCGTTTTCCTTCTTTCTGCACAGAGACGTCACAACGGCGACGGCGACAGCAACGGTGACGGCCCGGTTCTATTCCCTGCCGATCTGAACTCGCTGACGGGAAAGTTCGCCGTGGATGTCCTTGCGCTGCTTGGAGTAACACGCGACCTCTTTGTGGCCCCAGGGCTTCTAGAAGCCCTTTTATCGGGTTCCGTTGGCACGAAGTCGCAATTTGATCCCCTTTTTGCAGTAACTGTAGGTCTTAGTGCGCGCAGGCGGATCTTTCTCCCGCGAGATGTCAAGGGCTAGTTCACGCATCTGATCGCAGAGCTCGTCAAATTGTTCTTGATTTCAGACTGCATTACAACATGAGGACCGTCGCTGAACGGAACGCTTGAGGGAGCACTCTCTTCGGTCTGTAGAGAAGCTTCTGACCCTCGACGTAGCTGGCACAAGCTTCGTCTATTTCAGTAACCGTGACAGCATTACGGAGTACAACAAACCGAGAAAGAGGCGGAATGGCATCACGAAGGAAACCACGCATAGCGGACTCATTGAACTTGACCTTGCAGTAAAGCTTTTCGGCCTTCTGGATGAAGACGTCGACGTCGCCGCCGCTGTTGTTAAGGACGACGGCCTCGCGCATGATAGACTCCTGGCTGTGGTGGGGACGAAGTGTGCGATGATGCTCGACTTTACAGCAGCGTAGTCCTTGGATTCGGAGATGGGTGAGTCTTCGTGGAAGAACTTATCGTAGTAGAAGTTGAAATTATTCTCGGTCAGGCGCTGGACTATGCGCTAAGCTTTCTGCACCGCGGCGGTTTCCTTCTGGACCAGGTTCTCGTAGTTTCTAGCTTCAGTGTCGCCATTGAATGTGAGTTGCTCATTCGGGGGCATGATTAGGCCCTGCTGGGGGTATCAAATGAAAGGGGCAAAAAGGAAAACACTGGGGGAATGCTTTGTTGCGTTTATCGGTTTGGAGAGGGGGTTCTCGGGCGCGGCCGGTGAGCTGTCTCCTTTGCAGATTAACGCGCAGGAGCTAGAACTAAATACCCCTGGCTAGGGAATTCTAGAGCTACTTCTGTACCAGCGGCTAGTTCTAAAAACCAATTAAAATATAAAGTGATCTCCCGAACTTTGCTTGCGTTCGCAACTTCGTCGCCGATGTTTCTGCAGCATTCAGTACTTTCACCCCTCCGTTCGCATGGCGCAGGCAACGTGATGCATCGCATTATAGTACGCGAGGACCTAAACCTCACCGACAGCCTGCGACTCCGACGTCGGCGGTTTCGAACTTACCCTCCAGCAGAGCAGTCAAAAAAATTGTTGAAATTTGCTACCAACATCGATCAAGAAAAGCAAATCATAGAGAAATTCGATATGCTTCTAGAGGTAATCAGGAATGTTGGCCAATAGAAAGAGAATTAAACGGCACGGGCCCATAATGTGGCCAGCCTGGCCGGCCCGATATCGTCGGCTGATACCCGGCGGTGATGCCAGGTTGTGCTGGCGGCGCGGCCGACGGGTGTAGAAGCAGCGAGAAGGGCCGGTAGTGAGGTAGCGTAACACGACTGCTTCATGTGCTCTGAATGGTACGCCACACAGTCGAATTTTTTCGAAAAGCCAGTCTAGTGTCTTTTGACGTGCCACAAGCGAAAGTGTCTGAGAAATACTATGCTTCATGCGAAAGCATTAGCAGGACAGAATGATTAAGGCATATAAATGACGTTTTCGACGCATTATTGGCCTTTTTTCTTCTTCTCGAAATATTTGCATTGTCGGTAGTTCGATGTTATATTCAGAAATGCTCTCTGAGCTAAGAAACATGACAAAGAGAGAATTTCCAAGATTTGGGCAGTGCAACTCACAGAAACAATTTACCATGCTCACCAAATGCGCTTACACAAAAATCTGCCGGAAAAATCACCCGAATTGTGAAGAGAGAAGTGGAAAAGAGCCGAAAGTGCGGCAATGAACCGACTTTACTAGAGGTGTCTCTTGCCTGGTCGCAATTACTGGTGGTACTGCACTTCCTTTAAGTAGAGGTGAGCATATTCCAGGAGATTTAGTGCTTGGACAAGGAAACGAAAAGAAAGCAGTGGAAACAAACTCGAGGGATATCTTGCTCGCAAGCTCAATCGTGCGCGCGGGTCCAATCCCGGGAGCGCTGGTGCGTATCGCCTTGACTATGGGTAGGAATAGGCACTGTGACATTCACACCTACTTTTTCGGCGACGTCCTTGTCGAGGCCTCTTTGGCAATGGCCGGTCAGTTTCCGCCAGAGGAAGCGATTCCGCCTCAGATTCACCGTCGTCTTCGAACAGCTGATCCGAGCTTCTCCATGATAAGAAAGAGGCCAACGTCGTTTGGCCTCTGCTTTCACGTCAGAACGTGCTTCTGATGCATAGAAATAGCTTCGGCTCGCAGTACAACCAGATCTCCTTCAGAGAACGTCGTAGTAGTGCTTTAACTTGTGCAAGCGTATCACGAGCGAAGTGCGTGGCGCCGTGCTTGGGCGACAGACACAGACTGTCACTTCACCGCGCAATCACTGATAGTGCTGGACATAGTGCAGAGTAGCAGCCGCCCCAGTTCAACGTCGACTGGAATGCAGCCTGTTATCGCGTGTCTCGACGATTTGTACTCAAATTTGAACAGGGCGAGATGTTCTTCCCAATCTGGTGGATGCACGATGCATATTTGACAGGGCATGCATCTCTGGGTCGCTTGTAGTCGAGCGTTTCTATTTCACGCCGGGGATGTACATTGGTGTATGCCAGAAGTTGAAAGCGAGCAAAACATCACGGTCAGCCATGATAAAAGAAGTGACGCCATGCTTCGAAAACACATGCGTTTAGAATAGTTTAAATATATCCGGCGCATTGACAGTATTATTCGCAGCAATAAAGATTCCCCGCTTGCACGACGCCGTTTCCGCTCCTTGTGGGCGCCAGAATGTTCAGAAAGTGCGCAGTTACTACACTCCAGCCGGTGAAAAGCACGGCATGCGGGTGGAGAAGACCTGGATGCAACTGATTTGGGGCCTTATTCATTTGACCGTCGTAGTATCCGCGTGTAGCATTGGTAACGTCGTTAAACATGCCAGGTCAATATGCATGGCAGACATTGCCGTAGTACATGTTTTCGGCTCCAAGATGCGCGGCTTGTGATACACAGCGATGACGTCGCGACGAAGGTCGCCAAGCCGGGACTTCAAAAGCCGAGGCTCTTCTGCGTCTGTCTACACGAGGAATCTGGCATTTCATTCGTACTTGACAACCATGCGCTCCAGATGTGCGTCCCTGGCGGCCTTGCCATCGCGCAGTATTGCGATTATCTTGCTCGCTCTTTCATCGAAGCATAAGCACAATATATCCTTTCTCCTAAGTCGTCATCGCGAGGGTGGAATCTCCTCACAGATGAGGCATGGTCAGGGCGGAGACCCAAAGTATCCGCGGGAATATTGTCTTTCCCTGTGATGTGCATCACTTCGAAGCAGTACGACTGCAGAAGATCCAGCCAGCGGGCCTGCCTACCGCTTAGCTTCTGTTTCGATTGAGCGCTGCGTATGAGCTCGTGGTCTGTGCGTAGCACGAAGAAGCGGCCGTGAAAGTGCACGTCCCACTGATTAAGCGCAATGATGAGAGCCAAAAATTCCTGGTCTCCAGTGTCACACCTTTCTTCCGCGTCTTCAAGGGTGTGATGTAGAATTGCGACTGGCCTCACGCCTCTTTCCAGAAGATGGTTGGCGCAGGATGGGTGCCGCGGTGAGCGCATGCTTGAGGTTCTCGAAGGCTTCTTTCTGAGGTCATTTTCAGTGGAACTTCCCTCTTCGCATTAGCACTGTGACGGGCTGCACAATTGAGCGTACTGTCGCACGAATTTGCAGTATCCGCTAAAACGGAGGTTCTGGGGCACTCAACGTACATTTCCCGGGGTCTGCCAGTCGCGTGCTGCATTGCCCAAGCGCCGTTGCTTGAAAATACCTGCTGCTGATAATTTTGGGCCTAGAAAATTTACCCGCTCTTGCCCGAACAAGCACTTGCCGAGCATTGCGAAAAGATTTTCCTCGCGCATAAGCTGGAAGAAGAGCCGAAGGTACGAGAGGTGCTCTTATTCAGTGTAGCTGTAGACTACGATGCCATGCATAAAGAGGACAGCGCACTGGCAGTTAATTTCGCGCTTTGCACGAGAGAGTACGGCTGGAGCATTGCGCAGGACAAAAGCAAGTACTCGCAATTCAAATGCGCCGTAGCACGTCCGGAAGGTTGTCTTCTTGCAGTAAGCTTCTTTGGTGCGCATATGGTGGTAAACCTTCAGGAGATCAACGTGAGAAGAGATGTGTGCCCCAGCGATCTTGTGAAATGCCTGGCGAATGAGGGGCAGGGGTTGGAATCTTGAATAGTTTTTCAGCTCAACGCCATGCATTCACAGACGAGGCGGAGGCGGCCATTGTTATTTTTCACTAAGAATAAAGGTGCTCCGTACTGCGACCATGAAATTTTAAAATAAGACCATCTCGGTACAAGTGGTGTAAGTGGCCCCCCGGCTGTCATACCTGCCCACTACGGCCGTAGCATATTACCTAATTTTTAGGGAAATGTATAATTAGTGGTGGAAGTAGAATAGTCGATATCATAACTTATTCAGGCAGCCTATTTAGGCCGCCTCTACCGCCGCTATACCGCGGCGCAGTTATTTTTGAAACAATACATCGAACTGCTTGCGAAGCTGAGAAAGGTCAGGAGGCGAGAAGGGAAAACCTGGCTTTGTTGGAAGAGAAGATCTTGGCTGAGTTTTGATTTTAAACTCTATGTTGGGATCGGGAGGTATTTTATCGGATAGCTCATTGCGGAATGCGTCGAAGAACTCGCCGGTGATCGGTGCCGGGTTGTGTGTGGTGGGGAACGGAAAAAGGCCGCGAGGTTTTCTATCTCTGTGCATGAGCTTTCAAACAACACGGATAAAAATGATCTTGATGGGGCCGCGCTTCGACGACGGCGCGCACATCGGACGGACTGCGATCTCCCCCAGTGGGGCTGTACGTATGAAGGCTCCGGTTAACCAGTCGATGCAGGGATTGATCATACGCAGCCAAGTGCGATCAATAACGATCATTCGTGGTTTTAATGTTTTCTGCATATATTCCAAGAGTTGGGCTAGAAAAATTGCGAGGGCGTACACCTTTTCCACTATATCGCGTCATTCGCCAGTTTAATCGCTTCGTTTACGGTTTTGTCAAATGGGTCCCTGATTTCGACGCTGGCTATGCGCAATTCAGAAATACTTGACGGACAGTTCGTCCCGCCTGCATTCGTAAAATGTGTCTGAGCCAGTTCCGTCTCAGGTCTCTAGCGCGAAAGAGAACATTAATAGAAAGCATTCTTGCCTCATCGGCGGTCTCTCTTGAGGGCTCCTTAAGTGTTTTGCCTGTGTTCTGGACGCCACTTTCGGGTCGTCTTCTCCCGGAGCAACCGGGTAATCCTGTGACGCTCTCTGATGCCCGCATCACAGGGCAGTAAAACCTTGTTGTCGGTTCTGTATGCTCCAGGTTCGATATATAGCGAATACTGTAATATCGGGACGCTGTCACGAAATCATAAGGCGACAGAGCGCCTTTGTAGAGGCCTGTGTTGTGTACTTCTGCCGTCCGCCGGCTCGAATTCAGCGAGCGGTATGCCCTGCCAGTTGAGGTCAAGGTTCTGTGCAGTGGTTTGCGACACAAATAGGTGAGACGCCCAGGAATCCACGGCAGCGACACATCCTATGCCTTCCAGGGTAGAGTCGCATCTCAACTCCGGATTACTTGAGAGCTCAGCGTATGAGAGTTCCAGTGAATGCCGTTGCGGCATCTCTCGTGGAGCAGGTTCCGGGCACGCCGCTGGGTCCGATAGAAAGGAAATATGACGTACAATGGCATCACCTTGTTCGCGCTGCGATTCAATTTGCGCAAGTGCAGCGGTAGTGTGTGTCGCGTCAACCGTCACATTCATTAGAAGGACAATATGGACAGCCGGTAGATGCCGCCGAAAAATGCGGCTTTAAGCTGTTGGGGCATCCGTATGGCGAAATTGCCGTGTCTTCTGACGACATGGATCGTTGAGCTCACGGTGTCCCTTTTTAACGTACTTCATGCAACGGTCCTTTTCCTTGTAGAAAGCCTTCACCCGTTCTCGCCAGCGCCCAGGATTCCAGGTAATCATCATCCTCCTTCTGGTTTTGTGTAACGCCGTTGGGTTTTGAAGGGGATCATGGCCCTGCTACGGCGAATCTGGAGCTAGAAGAACGCTGTTCGTCGTTCATGGCATGCGGTATGGCGAATAGCTTTACGTTGTGCAAACACCCTCGTACCTTCGTCGTCGTGCACTCCTCGGGTTTGCCAGTGAATGGCATGATGGTAGAAACGTGCAGTCCATGCAGCTCGAAGGGACGCTGGAAACGGGTGTTGGATGTTACAGCAGCGGTAGTAATGCTGCTGGTTTGCTCCGGTAGGTTCGGACTCAGCGTTATGGTGGATGTGCGTTGGGTGCTGGTGGAGCTCTCATGGTCTGCAATATAGGCCCTGAGAGCAACACGTTCTTTACCGCTGGTTAAGCTCACAGAAGAGCTATATGTAGTCATTCTCACGCCCTTTTTAACGGCTTTGCGAGATTAGGATATCGTCACCCATATATAGTGCGGATGTCAGACCGAGAAAAGATGCTATCAAATTTAGCGGGAGCAGAGCCGAAAGTGAGGCGATGGAACCGATTTTACTGAGGGTTTCCCTTGCCTGGTCGCCATTTCTGGTGGTACTGGACACTCCTTTTATATCAAGGAGGGCACATGCCAGGCGATTCAGTGCTTGTACGTGTAAAGGAAAGGAAAGCAGTGGAAACTAACTCGAGGGATGCCTTGCTCGCAAGCTCAATCGTGCTCGCGGGTCGAATCCCGAGAGCGCTGTTGCATAGCATCTTGACTATAGGTAGGAGTAGAAACTCTTACACGAGCCTTCTGCGCTGCTCACCAACGGTATCAGTGTGCACTCTTCTGGAACAAAGTAGAAGAAACGTGAGGTGCAAAGTAAGAATGACGCTGACCGCACTCGAGTGATGTGAAAAACTTGCAAAATATGAGTGACTACGTTCGCTTCCTCTGGATGTTGCAGGAGTCACGTTTCACTTCTCTGGCTCTGCAATTTATCGGCACGGAGATACTGCTTTTCGACAGGGCCATATTCCATGCAATTAATTTCAACTGCTACAGATGCCAGATATCATGCTTACAGGTCTAGAGATGCAGACCGTGTTCCAACAGGAATAGATAATAGCCCCATTACTACAGTCATTCAGATCGCAATGTCCGTTCATGGAGTATTCCGGGACTAGAAAAACGTTGTGTGCCCGATTGAAGGCGATATTTCACTCTTCTTCTGGTGTTTTGTTCGACAAAATGTGAAACTCTCACCCAGGGGGCGGGGATATCAGCCGTTCACAGTACGACTATTTCATACACATGCTTCCTCAGACAAACGTTATATAAATTGCTAAGATGACATCTACTGCACTATGCACAATCCAGCTTGACGACCCCCCTCGACATAGGACATTAACGATCAGAGTTGTTACGCTACCCTAACAACAGCCGCCCTCTTGGCCACTGTCGCGCGTCCTGACCGTGCCGCCAGTTCCATCTGGCGGCACCGGCGGTATCAGTCGATTATACCAGCCTCCAGGCTGGCCGCCTTATGGACGCGTGCCTTTTAATTTTCTGTTTCTACTGGCTAACATTCCTGATTGTACCTAGATGAATCTGGAATTTCTCTATGATCTGATTCTTCTTGCACCTTTTTCTCGCCATCGCTCGACTTGGACTGCACAACAAGAGTGCTGCCGTAGCCTCGCTTGTTTTCAACGTTCCACTGGAATGGATTCACGGGCACAGCGACTCTGGCTGGAGTGGTGGCACTAGAATGGCGCGAAGCACAGATTTCAATACGTAGCGTCTTGGTCACGGCCGACAAAACATTTCTGCAGCCGTGAAGAGGATGTCTTATTTGCTTTATGGGTGCGAATCCTGAAAACCTATGGTCTCGTGTTTAGCGGAAGCTGAAAAATGCCGTATTCATTATCAACTCTAGAATGACGGTATGCATTACATCAGAAGAAGCCCAAACACACCGACGAAGATTTTATAATTGAGACACCGCCTCTGGAGCTGGCTTTGCCACGTACGGCACAAGGACGAGAACAGACTACGCTTCCACAAAAGGTAAATTTGAGACGCATATCAAAGAATTCGTTCTCACCAGACAACCCGTCTGAAAATCTCTACAGTCAATTCCTGATAGGAGAATGTTCGAATTCAGAATATCCTCCCTTTCAGAAAGTCAGAACTAAGGAACGCTTTTGGTATCCCACGAAATTTATACAAATTATAAGGTTCGCAGAATACCCTAAGGTTGCTTATTTTCTTGATAACAATTCACGGCGCATGTACAACACGTGTGAATGGTTGCCCTTGGACAAGTCATTAATTGTCCTGAATGTCCAACGAAGCGGATTGATCAACCGAAGTCAGCCGATCAATGTTACAATAAAGTGTACGCGGCAAGCCCAAGCACCGGGCCTCCAACGTCAAAAGCGGCAAAGACAAACAGTAGAGCAGTTGGTAAAGGTTGGTTTTAGTGCGAATAAATTTCCGGCTACTGTTCTGACCTTAAGCTTTCCAACGGTCAAATTTCCGAAAGTTTATACCCTTGAACCTGGGATTGGCCGGTTTTCAATATTTCAATCGTCACCCCTTTCCTGCCAACCTTTGCGTCAGCTTTATCTTACTATAGGTGCCTGCAGTCCTTTCCCAGTAGACTGCGAACAGCTAATTTCTGCAACCGCCAATGCACAATTCGCCTTCCAGTAGTCTTTATTAGTGCATGTTCATCACTCTTTATCTGCGTCTCCTGCAGCCTTGGAATTCCTCGCGACAGGATTGCGTTCCCTCTATAATCATTCACGCAAATCACAATGCCGGCTGCAGGTCACCGCCGTAAAAACACGCTCACGTGCACCCAAAAATGCCCAAATTGTGGAGAAGAGCAGTCGATCTTTTCCTCAGGATGGCTACGCACATTTAAGAAGATTGTTAAAGCTGCACGGAGAAAGTGACGATGCTGATGATAAAGCCATTGCAGCAAGCTTGCCTTACATTCAACAAGGTTGAAAACTGCAAAATATCAACGATATATGGAACGCAGATGAGACTGATTTATACTGTCGCCTTGCGCCCTGTGCAACAATTGGGCACGCAGAAATGAGAGGAGGAAAAAAGACAAAGTATGCTTAGGTTATCTGGTTTGTACATCACCAAGTGGATTCTCCAAGATGACCGTTGTGCTAATAGATGGCGAATAGGGCGAGCAGGGCATTCTCAAATGCATTTGGGATACATGAGGATTGTTTCTATGAAAATAAGAAGAATTACAGAATTTTTAGACAAAAATGAAGCAGTACAGTACTGCACTGTTATATTTCAGTACACGTGTGTAGGGAGACTTATCACACAAATTCAATTCTGGGATTCCCTCCAAAAGAGAATACTTTGTGCTTCCACATGAAGTATTCTCTTATCCCGAGTTGACTGTAGTACAATTAAAGTAATAGTCATTTTCATACATGCTCTTTCTGGAGATGTAGCTTTATTGTCTAGAACTGGAGATGCCAGCGGTCGCCGTGCAGATGGCCGATTCCGTTCGATTCTTATTCAAAATAGTTGAAAATGAAGCGTACACTTCAAATGGAGCGTATTTCATAGGCTATTTCGTACATTTCTCCCTTTTTTTGCTGCGCATAAAAGGATTACGACTATTTATCTCGAAATAAAGCTGCACCTAAACTGCACTGCAAGACAAAAGAGAAGAGCTCAGGGGAGAGGCTTGTAGTTGAGTTCTCCAGACAGAACACCGCAGAATCTCCTGTTTCGGATTGTCCCGAGCTTGGAACATACCGCCTGCATTGCATAGAAGAAAGGGAAATTGAAAAACCGCACTTGTAAATTTTGCAGTGGGATTAGGAGAACTGGTAATATAAGGCGCCTGCATAGCGTGCTTCGGAATACACGATTTGATCGAATGCGTCATAAGTTTGAGACTTGGTGCGGAATACTCGCGAGCAGAAATACATGCGAGAGAAAGGTCTCGAAATTGAACTTTGAAATTGGAATATAGGAGCAAGTAACCTGTCTTCTGTATTTCGTCCCTATGCGGTGTAATCATGTGGCGGGGCCCCACAAAATTGTGCTATTGGGCTGCACACAACAGTGCGGTGAGGCCACATAAATTAGTTTGCCGCGCAAGATTGGAGTCTCACACAATAGTGTGGTGGACCCGCAAAAAATTGGGTCCCCACAAGATAGGAGCAACCCTTGTCTTGAGAGTTACAACCGGCCTGAATAATCTGAAATCGCAAGAACCATTATATGTCCGAAGTTGCGAAGACGACACCAGTGGATTTGTCTGCCACATGCCAATATCCCAAGTCGCCAAACATATTCGGGACATCTTCTACACCTCCTCCTTCGGCGATGCTCGGTGCATAAATTCAGCTTGTTTCGGGTATTTTCCTTTTCGAAACCCTTTTAGAAGGTGCGCGGATGTCTCGCGGTTGTCCTTGGTTGAAGCGTCTTCATCAATATAGCACCCGGGGCCCCAATAGATCCCTTTGATGTGTCCAGATTCAAATGCTTCTCGAATTGCTGCCAGATCCTTCTTGTTCAGCCTCTATGTGGGCTCCTTAGTTGTTGAAGCGAGATTAAAAAGGGAACGAGAATCCGTCGTGAACTCACTCTTTAGTGAGTTCGTCAGCCCATCGGTGAGAGCTCCAAGGTACCACGCCATCTCGATTGCATTTGCAGCCACGAGAATTTCCGCCGTAGAAGAACGGTGCGCAGCTCGGCGCAATTTCCTGCATCTCCAATAAATTAAATGAAGAATATATCCTAATCTTCGAAAGATGACGAAGCCAGCACGAGATCCTTTTCCAGATTTTAACTACATGCTTGCATCGGAAAACACGTCGAAATTAAACTTGGAACCAGCTTCCGAACTAGGGAACAAGATGCACAGCTCATACTTCTTGGAATAGCACATCAGTGCTCCGAGATCCTTAAGGTAAGGGAGGTGGAGTTTGTTGATTCTGGGAGCCATTTCTGATGCTATTCGTAGCATAATGGGTTAGACATGTGATCTATGAAGAGCATTTTCCCGAGTGCGGTCTTGAATGCGGTACTTCCATCCGCGGTAGCAAATTCATTTCCAAACCTCTTGTGCACCCCAAACGATTTTCTGGTCCCGTCTTCCAACTCCTGAAGCTTCTTGCACTGGATCAGTGCGACGGACTTGTCACTGTGCTGACAGAATTCCGACCCGTACACCATAAAAAGAATCGTAGCAGAGCTCACCGACGTCGAACTCTGACTGCAAAATCTTCTCGAATTCCCTGATCTGTTCGCTTTCCCGGCATAGACACCGACTTGACAAATCAATACGACGCACAGAGCACCGGCAGGAGTCTTGCGGAAGTAGAGAGTGTTCTCCAACTTTGATTTCGAGAGCTGGGATTTCTCCCGCAATGCTGATTCGGACGCAAGGTACCATAGAGGCAGAAGCATTTAGCTTCCATAACACACCTTTGGCTCCTTCCTCGCGAGGTGGGCGGACGTATACGTCGCGTCAAATCCCTTAGTCTGCAAGGATGCAGCAGTTACATCCATCTCGCATATATCCTATTCCTTCTCAACCGATATCGAGACAACCAAGCGGAAAGCTTCCACGTTCGGTACATCGATGCGCAAGTAATGCTTCTCGCTGGGAAAATCCGACCCTTAACTGCATCATCCATCGTTCTTCGATAATCGGTGTAAGACCCGATTATGTTGGCGTCTGCAGGGACCGATTCTGCCGCAAAATTCTTCATTGCAAGCATGTCCCGCCAATTTGTCACTTCTCTCTCGTAGGCTTCCTTCTTTTCGGACGAGCTAATGAGATGAGTGCAGCCTTCAGAATTATGAGGTAATCAATTGCACGACTCGTAAGATACGAAGTGAAGTTTGCGGTATTCGCGAGTTCTGCCTCCGGCAATCCCGGTGCACTTTTCCAACCGACTCTCCACGGGCCATTATCATCGTGTCCGAAGTCCAGGGGAGGCAACGTATCCCTCACAGACACAGCTCCATGATCCTGGTTGGTTCTCTGTTCAGCGCTGTCCGCCACAGGGTCGTCATCGGCAGCGGGTTTAGAGTGTTCGTAAATCCTCTTTTCGCGAAAATATTAGACGTTCTGCTATTATGCTTCTTCTTCTGCAATCAGCACACCTCTTTCGCATGTCGCGGGCTCAACATCTCGTTTGAAGCTGCCTCTCCGCTGTTTTGCAGACATCTGTTAATTCTATTTTTTCCCACTCCACTCCTGGGAAAACGTTCCCAATAAATATGAAATACTACATACGTATAAGCATTCTACCATATTTGAGAATTCTGTTCAGCACAGGAATTGTACAGGAAAAGGCAGGAAATATCGGCCCTGGTTATCTTGAGAAATATATCTCGTATTAACCTGTGTCTCAACTTAATCTGAGACGGAAGGGTAGTACGAAAAATGCACCTCAGCTGTTTGAAGCTAAACGTGGTGCAATCTTTTCGCTATATTCTTAACGTAA
>JADWZK010285933.1_pt1 | contig 13347 bp, 19 predicted proteins | sample 8957641 | NCBI WGS metagenome assembly JADWZK01 (sample SAMN16576796, study PRJNA672827) | algae metagenome | host: rhodolith | place: South Korea: Udo, Jeju | collected 2014-09-18 | reverse complement strand
TTTCTCGCCATTTTTATCCTTGCCACATGCTCTCTCGCAACCGAGAACTCGAAAGCAAATACGGATATTCCCGCAGCTTCTGGGCATACAATCTCTCTTCTCGGTGAGCTCAACACCGCGCACCGCCAGGCAAACCAACTTTCCTTTCTTAACCGCCGTGTGACCTGCAGGTGCGTCGGAGGCTTCCGCCGCTGCCCTCCGCCGAAGCTTGAGCCAGTGCAACAACTTCGGCTGTGCCAACAGTCGGATCGCTGGGTGCGTTCGGCGCTTCTGCCCTAGGCCTTGCTGATCGTTTCATACAATATGGTTGGGATCCTAGGGCGTGCTGCTTCGAGATGTATCGAAAATAGATTGTTCGATACTGGAGTTGAGAATTCTGGAACATGAAGCCTATGAGATTGGAAACAGGGATGACACATAGCTGAAGATGTATCCAATAAAAAAACACGTTCTCTCTTTCTCAAATTCAGAACTTTTCTTTCCAATTTGGGAAAAATCGTCCTTGCAAATTTATGTTTGGAGATGGCGATGAAAGCATATTTTTAAAGTTGATTGAAGCTCGTAAAAGACTGTAGATATATTCGTGCTTCATACATTCGCAGCTTTCTATGCCACATCCGAGACTATCTCCATTTCATGCTCCCTTGTTGTCCTCGGACAGAGAAGAGTTTCAATGGGCATGGAGGGTCCCCAAGATGTCGCAAATGAAAACGCTTGCAGGGAGATAACTCTTGGAAAGTGGCGCTGTGACAGAGAGGCCTTTCGATCTTTGCAAGGGAACTTATTGCTCTTGAGAGTTCAATCCCTTTCAGAGTTACTTGAAGTCTATCAAGTTCTTATATACCTAGCTCTCAGTCATAAGACTAACGTACAGTACAAGTACTAAATCTAGACACTGCGCTCCACTTTTCCGGAAGACTGCCGTTTTTACATCCCTGGACTACGAGGAAGGCGTACGCGGACCTGTCCACGATGCAAGAAACAGTTAAGAAGCGATTCAAGCAGTTTTTCGTTCGTCCAAACAACTTCCGCCACAACAAATCTTTGCATGCTGTTGCTTTCGTGCTACCGGTGATGTGTGCCCCTTATTATCGATACAGAGCCTCTCGTCTTTGTCGACTGTTGATAAGCAGCACTTTACAAATCTTCAAATGTAATATTGTCGGCAATAACTAAGGACCTTCACGAAGACAGTTCGACTACAGTCGAGTAAAATATGATCATGACATTTAAGATCATCGAGTTCTACGTCAAATTCGGAATTACACATGTTTACGCGCGCCTTCATGTGGTGCTTCTACAATTTGTCAAATACGCACTGCACAAATTCAATGAAGAGTTTATCTACCGTTGCAGCGGGCCGCAAAGTTAATGTTGTTGCACCTCCTCAAGCAGCCTCGGAAGCCTGACCGGAATTGATGAAGGGACTTGCAGACCGCTCAATGATTGAGAAATGTAAGCTAACCTGCATGGGGGTGAGCAGTATTGATCTCACTGGGGGTTGGAGTTACATGTTCAAGTGCTATAGAGCTCAGCGGGTCGCGATGAAAGCGACTTTGGCAAGGGCGAGAATGGCAAGAAGCGAACAGATGGATTTGGAAAAAATGGTTGAATGGTATGTGTGATATTCAAGACTTTCATGGCGGTGATTAAGGCACTGGGGGATCTGTTCGGCATATTTCTTCTTTTGTGCTAAGGGAAATGCAATGATGTCCTGTGCTTTAGCAGAGAGAGTAATGAGAGAAAAAAACTCGAAGTGCATTCAGACTTTATTTCCAAAACGAGGAAAGCGGAGTTGCGAAGGCCTATTCCTTATTTCACTCCATCCTGTTTTTCCTGTGATTAATTGCGGCGTTTACCGTTAGCATCTTAGAGCATGCTGCGTTCAGTTTTTTATGGCAACGTTTTCGGCTAAATTCCACGATTCGCTGCCGTACAGCAGAGGTTGAAGCCACCGACGACGCGAAAACCGGAGGCGCACTTTGCATCAGTCACAACCAGTTTTCAAATCCCAAAAGCGGGACCAGGTATGATGTTCTGAAGCCTTCCCTACCTCCCGGACGCCATTTCGGAACGTCTTCTCCTGCAGCAACTGGGCATATTTCGCTGACAAGTTGGGTGAGTTTCGGACATTTTTTCTTTTCATATCTCTCGAATTTGTGCCAGATAGCATGCGTCTTGCTTCAAGAGTATGAACTGCTTTCGATTACATAAACGACGAAAATGATCTTCCAAAAATACAAGAAAGCATGTCCAGCAGCGTTAAAACAGGAATAATTGATCTCTTCTTTCTCTTAAGTTACGATGCCTGATGTAACGACCAAAGACTAAGCTCCAAAGCATGCCATATCGCCTAGAAGAAGAATATTTATTTTATATTAACGATCCCTACACATCCGAAACAATAGCGGAAGGATTTGTTCCCACATTAGGCATTCTCTGTCGAATGTCGCTGTTTTCTGGTAACGGATTTGTCGTTTCTTGATGAACCGGCGATGTGTAGCTCCATTTCACAGTGGTCGTAATGCGGCGGTCTGCTGCGACAAAGGAAGTGGGTTTTAAGTTAGGTGTTTCTGCAAATGTTGGCAAGTCCTTGGTTGAGAAGTTTTACCGACTGGTGGCTACTTATACTATTCCTGGTTAGTCTAGAACTGGTTTGAAGAGCTGGCCATATGCCTTGTTTCAGACATGCATGAAGCGGGAGTCGTGTTCCCTTATGCAGGTCACGGTCTGTGCTTGATTAAGACTCAATGAGAATGATGCACAGAAACAATTTCCTATTTGAGGATATAGACTTGTACTTTGGTACCGTTGCTTTGGACGAGAGAGGTCTCAGCTCCATTCCTGGAAAACTAATTTCCTAGCTGATACCGGTGAATGAAACTGGGCTATCCCCCCAGAAGTGGGCGGTCTAAACTGGGGGCCCCTCCCAAATGTTCATGAGACATTGGAAACGATAATTCGGTAATTGCCAATCTCCGTGTTTGACCAAATCAGTCCGATGGCGAGTAATGTCATCTTTTATCGAACGGTACTCATGGGAGCCATTTCGCACTTCCTCGGCGAAAAGTATCTTGATTGAACCGTATGGATTAAGCAGTGTTGAATGCTGATGTTTTCTAGTCATTCTGCAATTTTTCAAATTTTTGAATGATTCTAGAGTCCAAAAATTACCGTATCGGCAAATGCGTTGAGTAGCATAAATATCGTAATGTTAGCAGAGATGCCGGCCGCTTTCCTAGTACTCTCCCTGTTCCCTTTTATCCGCTAGTCGGAGACATTGGGCCGTTTGCAATGCGCCATTTCGACATAGAAAAGCTGGCGCAGGAACGAAAATCGATTAAAAAAGCAGAAAAGTTTTGCATGATAAAGCGCCAGTGGGAGAAACCAGAAACACGTGTACTGCGGATGCATCTCTGTTACCACACTTCGACATTTTCGATTTATCAAGGGATGAGTCCGAAGAACAATACTTAGCTCCCTCAATTTTATAGAAGAAAGAAAGGTAGATTGATATCAAAATCAAATGTATTGCTGCTACAAAGAGCGAGGAGCAAAGTAGCAACACAAATAATTCCTAGCCTTATGTATTTTCAGCCCGCCTCAAGTGCTATGCACTTCTCTGGATGCAATTTCGAATGGGAAAAAAGTGTTCTTGAGAGCGCTCTCAAGGGTGCGAGCAGAAAACATACCGCAAGTCCACAAATCCAATCCACAATGCAAATTACTCTTGGGTTAAAGAATACTGCATCCGTAAAAGGCATCGTCATGTACAGCGCTTCTGCCTGGTTGCGGCCCGATTGCCCTGGCCGTTGCAACAAGCAAGGGTACCTGCAGACGTTCGAAACCCTTTAGCAAAGCTGTCGACGACCATGTAATGCCATTAGGTAATGATAAATTAACATTTTGCGCGCGAAGATGCACTTCCATCTGCAAAAAGGAAGAAATTTATAATCAATGAGAGATTTAGATACACCAAGAGTTCGAATTTTAAAGGGTCCTATGCTTTTTTATTTACTCAGCACTGCACAAAGATTTCCGTCATGCAAAGACGTTTCTGGGGTTCACTGACGTCGCCGTCTGAGAGCGAGCACAGGGAATGCCGGTGAAAACACGCCCTCTGCTTCTCTATCAGAAGCACAGAAAGAGATCTGTTTGGTATCTAATCCTCGCTTGTAGCATCAAGTCCTGACCGAGTAATGCACTGCAAAAAATGAATTGGAAATGTATTTTACAAGCCCATGGTTTTTCACAGTATGAACGACCAGAGTTGCAGATGGAACCCAGTTGCACACCATCTTATAATAAACTACTGAGTCCTTCGGAAAGATTCAATGGAAGAGCACAGTAGTATCGAATACCTTCCTCTTGAGAACTGAACGTTTTGTTCCATCAGGGGATTTTTCTGAAGGCAAGCGATGTTTTCATCGTTTCCCAAATCACAATTTCCGCAGCTGATTCTCATGGAGACATTGTCCACTTTTTGGGAGGTTTCCTAGAAACCCATCCCTACTGGAAGAAGACCTCGGACGGTTAGGCAAATGGTGCTATTCAGTTCTATCTGAAGTAATGGAGAAGTCCCAATGGACAGAAGTAGAGTTTCATAATCTAGCTAATACGTGAGTTTTTCTTTAAAATGTTTATATTACTAGCCCTGAAATGGAATTAAATTACTTATTTGTTAGCTTAACGCAAAAGTTCCACGCATCTGCTCTACAGAGCATGCCAGTAGAGAAAGAACGTTCGAAACTCCGGACTTTGCTGCAGAAAAAGGAGGCGGAAGGAGCCACCATGATATTTGCCTCCGAAGTGCCGAGCTGAGAAAGTGGGTTAAGCTAAATCGATTTTCTATCTTTTTAGTGGATCTATGCCAGAAAATGTTCTTTGTTCGTGCAAATTTCCTTCGTATCTTGGAACAGCTGCTGGGGCTATTTTTATGCAGTGTGAACGCAGCGCTGTGTACAATGTCTCGATGTTTCTTAAGTTTATAGTGTCGCTCGTCCGTACTGGAGGCTCATCGTCACTTCTCTACCTTATCTTATTCTGTGTGATTCAGAATAAGTAATTTAATTCCATTTCAGGGCTAGTAATATAAACATTTTAAAGAAAAACTCACGTATTAGCTAGAGCTCAGGTTCGTATTGGAGCTGGTACGTGGGAGAATATCCAAGTTGCGTCACACGATGCTGCGTTAGAACTCGACAGCGCCTTTATTTTTCAAAGTCGTCAGTTCCGTGCTAACGTGATTCCGACATCTGCTCTACGGCATTTTAGAGCACGCACTGAAGACTCTACTTTGCATTGCGGCATAAATTTCAAAAACCTATTCGCCTCGGCGGCATAGATGATGACAAGGCAGTTCATATAGAACACATCAGTAAAAAATATGACTAAACAGAATAATGGAGTGCAAGGGCTAGCAATTTCACCAAGTCGACATCGAAGCTATCTTGCAACTTGCCCTCTATCTTTCGAAAAGCGAAGTTAATAAACCTGCCGCAAATTTGCTGAGAGCCCTGCATTATCATCTGCACTACTACTTTCTTTGGACGAGAACATGGCACATCTGGCATGACTCAACGTCGAAGCAGAACATGGTTGAGGCATTTTCTTGTGTTAGCACACTAGCAAATGCGCCTGCGAACGAAAGTAATGATTGATGCAGACTACGTCATTGCGGTACTACAGTATCTCTAATCGTGCGATGAAGATTCAAAATGGTGTCATTTGGGCACATGGACACAGAAGAGTCTTCTTGAAGCAGTACTACATTGTTTCTCGATCTGCGTCATCCCGAATGTGCGACATCCTCTTATCTCCAGAGCATTATAAGTAGACGGGATTGCAGACACTTCTCCGCGGTTTCTCTCGCCACAACTCAGTCTCGCCACCCCATCCAGCCATCGACACTCAATCACTCACCTCAACCTTTTCAGAAACCATGTTGCCCAAGTCATTCGTTGCCCTTCTCGCCATTTTTCCTTGCAAAATGCTCTCTCGCAACCGAGGACTCGGAAGCAAATACGGATATTCCCGCGGCCTCTGAGCCTACAATCTCTCTTCTCGGTAAGCTCAACACCGCGCACCGCCAGGCAAACCAACTTTCCTTTCTTAACCGCCGCGTGACCTGCAGGTGCGTCGGAGGCTTTCGCCGCTGCCTCCGCCGAAGCTTGAGTCAGTGCAACAACTTCGGCTGTGCCAACAGTCGGATCGCTGGGTGCCTTCGGCGCTTCTGCCCTAGCCCTTGGTGATCGTTTTATATCCTAGGGCGTGTTGCTTCGAGATGGATCGAAAATGGATTGTTCGATACTGGAGTTGGGAATTCTGCGATGTGAAGTCTATGCGGTTGGAAACAAGGATGATATATAGCCGAAGAGTATCCAATACAAGAGCTCTCTCTTTATCAAATTCGGAAGATTCTCTATTCAATTTTGGAAATCGGAAATTTTAAGTTGGGCGAAGGTGATGAGTAAATATTTTTACAGGTGTTTGGGGCTGGGAAATACAGTAGTTACACGCGTGCGCAGTGACACCTCCGTGAGAATCTTCAATTCCAACGTTTTTTACCCGTGATGACTGCTTCCTATGAGACAAACGTTTGGGACATGCCACCAAGCGGAGGTCGTTCAACATGGAGCTGTACTGTAGAGACCATGGACGATACGGAGAGTGGTAGATCTGCATCTGGTGATATTTTGGACATTATTGCATTTCAGCATCGGATTCTGATGTATTATTGCTACAAGTATTGTTATCTGTGTCGTTCAGGTGGAATTCTGGACGAGAGATTCGCAAACGTTGATTCTCCGGGAGTCCAGAATCGTCTGAGGGGGGGTGATTCGGTACTTCTCTGTACATTTCTCTTGCGAAAAAAGGGTCAAAGGATTGAATCGGGCCGCGATCCTGGCCTGGAACATTGCTCATTTGTGCAGAAAGAGGGATACTAGCAACAGAAAGAAGAGCGATTTCGAAAAAAAGCCAGCTGTCCATGCTGATGCTTCGGCGGAAAGCGGTCGGAAGCTCTTTAGCGATTGGCCCGGCGAATTGCATGGTGGAGCGTGCAGTGCTGGCGATGCATCTTTTGAAAATACTATTGAAATCCGGTTGCAGTTCAAATGCTAGCTGGGAAATAGCGCTGAAAAAGGATGTTCACGACCTTTGACACAGCCTTCTTAATGATATAATAGTATTTTGCGCATGCCCACAAGTGTAGTGGAATCCTGCAGCTTGACCAGAACTGAGCTGCCGCGATAGTCTGCATCGGCATGTGCCCGTCAAAGTATAGCCATATTGGCTATGAAAGCAGTCCGGTTAAAACCAAAGAAGCACAACTGGATGAATACAATGCGTCCAGAGTCAAAAACATTGAAAAATGCCGATGCTTGACGGTTCGCGCGCTTTGGGCTCGGTCGACTGATGGCGCGGGGCTGTCCGCATTGTTTGCAATACCATATGCAGCAATTTCGGCGTATATGGGGGCGAGCGGGCGTTTGGAAGTGTCATTCGATCTCGGAGACGAAAGAGATGGATGGAGTGTCGGTAGATTTTGAGTGTCTGGGGAGATTTGCGTCGGCACATGAAGAGCAGGGGCAGTATCATGGCCCTGGATTGACGAGACTTGAGGATGGAGTTCGGCGAAAGGGACAAGCGAGGCGCGGGCGGCTTTCAGTGCAGCGGCACCGGCAACTGATCCCGCCGCGGGTTTCATCATGCTGATGAGTTCGCCGGAGTTACTTGGATTTGTCGCCCACGCAGTGCACGGAGAAGGCGAGATTAAAGACGGAGAAGGCCGGTACGAGGGGGAGGAGTTTACGGCGGATGCCGTCATGGTCCTCCTCGATAGTCGAGAAACCTTGAAACTTCAATACAATCTGCGCAATCTCAGTTTTCTGAACTAAAAACCTGTCAACTGTGCTCTCGTGTACTTCTACTTCCTACAGTGGAGTATTCGGAGTGTTTCACCGCAGCGTCATGAGCCAAATGGACAGCTTACACTGAAATTTTAATTTCAATCTACCATGTGTCATAATTTCCTCGAATTGGAAATCCATTCTTAGAGCAAATCAACCGTGACCACCGACGTGTTGCAATTTGAGGGGTTTCCCGCGGGTATATATCATAGCGGTGGAAAATACCCGCGGGTATACCAGTAACTCCGTGATACTTGCCCGGCATTTGTTGATACCTCACTTGCTGCACTACGCCACTTACTCAGTCTAAAGAAACCGTTCCTTCTTAAAAATCGTCATATTTGAATACTGGGTTACTCTTGTGCGTATCGAAAATGTGCAGGTTTTGAAGGCCCTCGATCAGGTCCTCATCGATAGCTTTCACCCTCACCATCTCGGGAGATTGCTGCGTGTACGCTAAACACACACATATCCCTTCAGTATGCCCCCGAACCCAAGCTCTCACTAGTGACGACGCCATCCGTCTTCATCTGCACTCTTTTCCCAAATAAAAAACACGCACAGACACCTCCAGGCGGAAGATATATGGCCGAGCCAGTTCCACCACCTATCCTTTGGCCGCATTAAGACGTTCAGAGTCCGTTCGCCGGCTTCCACCTTGATTGCATTGTTGACACTGTCCCGCTTAGCTTTCATCGGTCTCACGCTGACAATTTCAGTGCTTTGAAGCCGCACAGAAGAGTCAATTTAAGGCGTAGGCGGAGCTCACTGGGTAAACGTATAGAGTCGCATAAACGCTGAACGAATATTTTCATGCAATGGGTCTGCTGTAGCTACATCAAAAGGTCGAATTGCATTAGATCTTTTGTTTCTCGACGCTGTAAGAAGAGCACAATCATGCATAGAATTTTCTTGTCGTCGTATATTGAGCGAGCACGCAAGCCACGGCTGGCAAGATGACCTCAGTTTCAATATTTGGTACGCAATCTACACTTGAAGCATCACCTGCGGGCTGATTAATCAAGAAAAACACTAGCAAAAAAGGATTGGAAGAGTTCATTATAAATTCATTCTTTACTGCAGTAGGTATCACCCATGAGCTGACGTACAGGTCTAATTGTACTCCATTTTCAGCGAAACCCAGCGTCCTTCGAAATATTCCAATAAAAAAAGCGCAGCTGCATCGAATAGCTTTTTTCGGGTAGAATCTGGGTATGGAACGTTTTTATTCAATCAGGGGATTTTATTGAAGGTAATCACTTCTCTGATGACGAAGAGGTAGGAAAAAGGGACATTTTGTTAGAGCGAGAGCAAAACGTGTAGGAGGCGCCTCCTTAGATACTCGCCGCACACCTGAAAGAATGATTGTCTCGGATGCTTTGTCGAAGGACTACATGCACTTTAAGTTACAATTCGACATTCCCGATTTATCTGGGCACCACACTTCTTTCGTCTATTGAGAGCGGTTATATCGCGCAAGTTCAATTGACAAAAGATGCACTGCGCAGTGAAACATCACTTATTGCATGCCTCACTTATTGCATTCTTCACTTATTGCATACAAAATCTGTCCTCCGACCTCCTTCCCTGCTAAAGGTTATCAATTTTAAAGGGTCTATGCAACCTCACTTATTGCATACCGAAATTTGCTGACGAATTTTTTTAATTTGCATAGCATGTATTTTCATTGGACTGTTTCAAGTGCGCCGCCACTGTAATGAGAAACATGTAAAACGTGTGCAATATGTCAGAAATTCTAATCGCTTAGAACTAGAGACATATCGCACAGATCGTACACGTTTCACATTTCCGCGGTATCATAGACCTCAATTATTTCATAAACTCACTTACTGTATATGATATCGGTCCCTGGACGATATGCAATAAGTGAGAAAATATGCAATCAAAACGTATCGGAAATTTCTGCACTGTATGACAAGTCCGCTGTGGAGACTACGCTGTCCAGAGCCAAAATATATCTGACGAATGCTGCTGAGAGTCGTCAAGTAGGGGTAACCAGAAACTTCACTTTGTATGACCTAGACCGCAAGTAATTCAATCACTCAACCACGGAGTTCTCCAGACCTTCCAGACCGCCTTCAATTGAAGGAGACGATCTGGTTCTCCCAAGCGCCCAATAATGGTGTTATGACCTGCAAGGCGCAGTACACGAGTGCCATCGGCCTCGAAAACGGTGTCAATAAAAAGACAGAGTCTCCCGCGTTGCAGCATGGAAGCACTAATGGATCCCAACGCTCGACTGAGATCACGTCGAAGAAGCTTCCCATACGTTTTGCAGACGTAGCCAACATCAAGAACTTTTCCACGCGAGACACTATCGAGATGGAGGTTAAACCAAGCCCAATCCGCGAAAAAGCAAGAACCGAAAAACGTGATAGGAGTTCCGCAAGGATCACGCATCCAAAAAGCATATCCGTGGCGACGAGTCTTGCGAAACCCTTCGAATATGACAATTCGCACGAAGAAACGATGGGACAAGAGAGAGCAGCCCAAGAAGAAAACATTGAAGAAAGATTCGCCGAGGCGAATTCTTTTTCAGAGAGGCTCCGGGAGCAAAAGGGTGTAATCTCAGGACTTGGAGCTGTATCGGACATTATTCCTCTGTCGATGGACCAAAGCCCTATCCTCGACACTGGGGGCCCTTGAAGTGCCGGTAGCATCCACTACGCCACGGCGTTGTGCATCGAACTCGGTATTCTCTTCGACTTCGAGCCACTCGACTGCGATCCATTCCACCATAAATATAGCATTCAATGCAGCGAAGCTAAGCTCTAAATTGGTATGTGGAAACTCCTTCATGATCTTCATGGAACTCGCTTTGAAATAACGCTGTATCTCGTCGAAGGCGGCGGTTATTTACTCATCGATAACGCCATCATATCCAAATATCGGATCTTGAATTATGAAAGCGTAATCATCATTCGCAAAGGGACAGAAGGCCTATCCGACAGTCGACCCTTCCTGCTAGCGTGGCTGCATGACGAAAATCGTTCTCGTGGTTCCTGCTCAATCGAAATGCTTCCCTTCCTAGTTTTATCCGGTTTTTCTGTTTATGCAACTGTACTCCTGAATCTCGCGCGCCAAGATGATGAGATTTGCTTTGGAGGAAGCACTTGAGTCGCGATATCCAAGAGCACCAGCTGCAAAACGACAAGTCAGCCTCTCAAATCTAAAAAGATTTCATTCGACGAGCCACCAAGTACAAGTAGAATTCCTGTTTATCAAGTAACTTGGAAAGGAGCAGATCTTGCACACGAGGTAAAAGGCAGCAGAATGTTCTGCACCTGTGAAAAGTCCTTCTCAGGACATGAAAGAGGTCGCTACTGCCTTTCTCAGAGTGTAGATTTATTCAACCCGTCCTCCGAAAGCCGAATCTGCAGGCTTGGACTTCCTGGTCGAGTCCTTCAGGGATACGCTCAAGAATTATGGGATAACATTCGAAGAAGGCCCACTCAACGGCAAAAAAAAAAAGATCGGGACTGTTGAATCCGGGCACAGTGTAGTCGCGTGTCCGTCCAAAAACTCTTGAAGGACGCAAAATAGAATCTTTTGCACTATGGCCTGTGCATCCGAAAGTAGGAGATTCTGTCGAAAGCTGCATTCTCCTGTAACGCCATCCATGGAAACGCGAAGCTCCTCAGTTTTTGACTGGCCCGAGTGGACTCTCCATCGTTGTGAGATTAACGGAAGGAAAACGTCAAAAGAGACATTGGATGCATAGCGTGAGCAAAATTCCAAGCGAGCCTCAAGGCGAGTGCTCCGCTCAAAGGCGCCATGAATAATCAAGGTCGATCTCCTTCCACCACTGGCGTGCAGTAGACCGCTCAATCGCACGGTGACCGCATGGCCATGCCGCACAAGCTCGAGGTCCGTGCAGCGATTTTTATTAGTTAGACTTACATCTTATTTTCGCTATGACCGGCGTCGCACGCGATGAGATGCCCCTCAGGCGCTCATCTCCTCATTTGGTTGCACTCCGACAACGAACTCCTAAGCACCTGTCCAAGTGCCTCTCTTCGCACTTGCCGTCGCATCCGCTCTTTTCGCGGTACGCTGGGTCAACGGGTTGAGTGGGGACAATACCCACGCCAGTGTTGTGGTGTTACCGTTCCTGAGCGGGTCTAGCCCCGAGAACAAGTCTTCCGTCGCACGGCGAGCTCCGAATGCCTCCCGGTGTTTCTATTCTCCTCTTGTTAGGGTCTGGGTTCCATCAGATCCTTCCGTTTGTTGCAGGATATCTGATCCTGGTAGGATCTCTGCCGAGAAGCGGCTTCATCACTGTTTTCGGTTGCTGTTGTGTCCCTGAGCACCCCGGCATCGGCTCTTAGCCCCCGTCAGGCCTTCAAGGAGTAACTCTCCCAGCTACCATTTTTGAGCAGGACATCCCGCCGATCCAAAGGACATCTGGAACTGATACATACGGATGTCTGTTGTCCTATGAGTCAGAAATTCTTGGGAAATTTGGTTCAATTCATTCTATTCATCGACGACTGTACGCGGAAAGTGTTCGTGCGATTCATGGCGAAGAAAGGCGACGCATGCAATTGCTTCAAGGATTTCGTCCGCCCCGTCGAAACGCAAAAATGTATGCGGGTCAAGAGGTTGCGATTCGATAACAGCTGCCGTTCTTCTGTGCTCAGAAGGGAATCGTTCACGAGAAGAGCGCTCCGTACTGTCCTCAGCAGAATGGCTTACATTAGAGAACCAACCGTACCATTTTTGAAAAGGCGCGGTGCATGCTCCAGCACAAGAACATGGATACAAAGTATTGGGCTGAAGCAGTGAGCACTGCAGTGTACTTGAAGAATCGAACTTCGTCGACGGTGCTCGGTCGCAAGACTCCAGAAGAAATATGGTCAGAGAAGAAGTCTGTTCCGGACCACCTTCTAGTTTTTGGGTCTAAAGCGTTTGTGTCCTTGCTGAGGGACACCAGGTCTAAATGAAATGCGACTTCTCGGGAATGCATCTTCATCGGATATACCGAAACTTCCCACACATATGGCTTTTATGACACTGCTCGACAGCAGTTAGTAACAAGCCCACCGCGCCAAGTTCGTCGAGATGGACGCCAATGGAGAAGACGGTAAAAAATGGACGAAGACAAGGGAATCGGATACGGTTGAGGTCTCCGAACTTTTCGAAGTCATCGACAGTACACACGCGGTACCGGAACGGAATCCACCCCTGTAGCCGTCGCCTGTTGTGACCCTGAGAAGGTCTACGAGGCACCGATCGCCCCCACTGCGCCTCACGTACGAGCACGCAGACAGCGACGACGACGAAATTTTGCTGGAATGCTCCCCTCTGAAGGCCCCGTCTCCGCGTCGTACGAAGAGGCGATGGAGGACGGAGCGGCAGACTCGTGGGGAAATGCCATTCAAAACGAGTTGGGTGCGCTGGTGGCCAATGATACATT
>JADWZK010022620.1_pt1 | contig 13356 bp, 15 predicted proteins | sample 8957641 | NCBI WGS metagenome assembly JADWZK01 (sample SAMN16576796, study PRJNA672827) | algae metagenome | host: rhodolith | place: South Korea: Udo, Jeju | collected 2014-09-18 | reverse complement strand
GCGCACAGCGCCCTCCGCTAGCCCAAGGTCACAAATCTTGATTCACAGAAGAGGAGGGACCTAAAGGAAGCAAACTTTGCTTCCTTGAAGTGATGCGTCGTTGCCTACTTTTTTCAATGGATACAATTATTTTGAGAATTTACCACGGTTGTAATGAATCTCCGGCACTAACCATAACTGAGCTGCATTCCATCGGCCAAATTTTAAATGTCTCAGAACAATAATTAAAAGTTGAGATAAACACCGCATTTTTTCTGAATCGCTGCCCTAGTGTGCAACACTGTGCCATTTACAGTATTTCCGCCGAGAAATCGAAATCACTGTAAGATAGTCCCGATTTGTGAATCGTCCCGTCTATAGAGCGTCCCGATTAGCGAGGACACCCAGTAAAATGAGTGGTCCGCACGGCGCCCGAGTAAGTAGAGTTGCTGTTGTGCCTAGTCCAACATTGATTGGCCATGCTGTCATACATAGTGTAAATCTGTTCGGATATCAGCTGTCTACATGGAGATGTGCCGGTGTAGGCATTTAGGGTATAGTGCTCGCAACGTTATTGGATTCAATCTGTATAGTGAAAGTGCCATTTCCTGAAAGCACCGAGTACATCTGTTCAGTACCTCCGGAGGTATTTTCACCCTCAAGAGAGGGACTCCAACTGTTCTGTGCGTTTCCACGGCGAAGTACTTCGTGTGCGAACTGTTGGAGACACTTTAAGCAAAAATCAACGCTAAATGGGTGACAAATCTGATTCCGACTACCAACCTTCAGATTTGGACGGATTGATGGCGAAATTCTTGGAGGCGCACCGAAGAAAGGTCCTTTGGTCTCTAGTGGAGCACCAAACACGATCGAGGACGCTGCGAAAGGTTTAGATGCTCGTGTTACGTGCGATACTGAACAGGAGTCTTCAGAAGGCGAAGGAGAAAAGCACATGCCGGACAATGAACGGATTCATTTCCGAACAATGACCCATTCCGCGATCGGAAAAGACAACCATCCGCTTCCAAGGACGAATTTGTTCGCAGCTAAATCTAGATCTGATTGGATTTTTGATCAGCGCAAGGGAGGATATGCGGCGCTATTGTATGCAAACATGAGCACGTTAGACGAAGAACCAGGTTACAGCCGTCGTTGGTGGATCTACAACCAGGAAAATGTGAAGAGGCTCCTCGTAAAGACTCCAATCGAGAATGTGCAATCTGCTGGCATATTCACTTCTTCGAAAGGGTTTTATGAAGAATCGTTGGTAAGTTCCGTTATGTTTACAGTCGCTGAGCTTGTTGGTAGCGGGGAAGGGGAGAAATACTGCATATCAACACCGCAGCTATTTTTGTCATCCAGCGGAGGGTTTTCCCAAGAGTTCCGCGTGGATAACGGAGTTCCGGAAAAATCGTATCGATGCTTTTGGTATCTCTCTCCTAGTGAAACTGGAATGATTTCCGAGTACCCGGAGCTCACGGGACCTGATCCTGATGCTGTATTCATTTGAAGCGGCGGTGACTGCATGAAATCTTTCGCTGGTAAACAGCTAAGGACTTTGGAAGGATACTACGGAGAAGCTGACAGAAAATTTCGATTACATCATGGAGATATACTCCTTATGTCCAGCAAGTTTGCATTCGCTGTGGATCCCCATATCGGTGGCAGATCTCAGGGGTCAAGAATTCTCTCCTGGGTCGTGATGCCACAAAAAAATGATTCTTCTCTTCCAGCGAGCATCGAAGAGTCCAAATCAGTTGTAAGAATTGATGAAGTTACGGAGAAAAGCTCTAAAGCGAAAGCATACTATGAAAACGAAAGCAAGAAATTTGCGAAAGACCCTTGTTTATTGGAGACCCAGAAGATCACATGCAGCGTCTCCGAGTTACTCCAAAAATATATGCCTCGGCACTAATAATCGAAGAAGTGAAAAAGAATAAGGCCATTTTTATTCTGGACGATGAGTACTTCGACGGATAAGTTTTTCATTGCGGACTAAATTTATCCACTGAGATTGAGACCTTTTCTTGTCCTTGAGCCTAAAATCTCCGCTTTTCTATTTAGTTAGTATCATACATTGAATGGATAAATGGTAATATTCTACAGTATTCCCCATTTATTGCATACCGTCCGTGGACCTATTAGTCAGTTTATGTTCACATTCAGGAACGTCTATTTACAGAATTACACAATCAGGATGAAGTGCCCATGTCGCGATACATGCTAAGAACCAGTTGATATACATGATCTAATTTGAAATATTTCGATGCTGAAATAAGAAAATGGTCTACAAATTTGCACATTCAATAAGTGAATTTGCCTACACCCTTTAATTTTGATTACTTTTGACAGGGAACCGAGTCTGTGGACGCGTTCCGTATGAAATATGTGAGAAAATGGAAAAGGGGTATGCAATGGGTTAGGAGCACTGCATTTACCGTCAAGGATACCGTTAGATAGCGCAAGAACTCGTGATGCAACCGAAAAGGAGTCAAAGGAAAATTTTCAATTTTAATCTAGAATAGTGAACGATACCCTCACGCGGAAAAGGCCTGAAAGGACGTCTACAAGGCATGGAAGGCAATCGGGAAACCCTCAATATTACCACACAATGCCGGGACGCAACATGGATACTATCGAAAGTAACCGAAGGGGAGATCTCTCATGAGGCATGCACGCCTGTTGTAATGCTCGCCGACGAATTAAGATGGAACTGGCTCGAGCACATTCTAAGAACATGCGAGCGACGAATAGCGCGTCAAGTATTGTTTTGAATCGTGTCCAACGCGGTCATCGTTCTTTGTTGATTTAATTGACTAAGATAAAAGCACAACAATTAGAGTGGAAAAAGAGCAGGCTCTTGAACCGCTTCTAGTCTCATCTGGGGAATGAACACGGAATACATTACATGTGACATACTAAAATTGAACGATGTCCCGTTTGGGGAATGGTCGCAGAATATATATATACACATATGCTTTAAAACGACCATATAGCAAACCTGCAGCGACCTCTCCAAATTTACGGACATCTACCCCATGGTATTGGTTCATGATATGGGAAGGAATCAGTAATCAGAACATTGTCGAATGCATCCGAATGTCGAATATTTTAAATAACCTAGTTTTCAGTGGAATGCATTCGTGCACAAATAGTCTAAACGATTTGGCAAGTTATTCATGACTCAAACAAAAGAAGACAACTGTAATTTCTACTAAAGTGAGGTTGTGAAGATCAAATGCATTTAGCTGCGCAGAAAGAAATATGATCGTATCTGGCTCAGTACAAAACGAAATTTGGAAATTAATTAATTTGTTCTCGCCAGACGCGTATTGCATTTTGGACATACCTCTCCCAGCCCTTTTTCGAAGCAGTGCTGGCCCCTCTCTCAATTTTTGGTAAAACTGATGAAAAGAAAGTTTATTTTACACATAGAATGAAAGTTCACCAATCAAAATGCGACAAGCACCATAAATAAGGCAAATTAGAGTTTATTAGGGCACATTTTGTGACATTTCTGGAAAAACAGGCCTCATCACAATCCATGACAGCTAATGAAACACTGGTGCACATGCATCAAAAAGGCTCTTTTTCCGTAAGGAGGCAAATAATGTTTGGGAGAACAAGACTCTCCGAAATACGGCATTGTTTTCTACCGTAAGGGTAGCTAAAGTCGGAAATAGTCATTGAGCAGTCCTTAAAAGGGAGGACATGGTCATTCATTTACAAAGTCATCAATGGATGCCCTCATGCTCGTTCTGTTTCGCCCGCAATGTCCCCCGAGATGTCCTTCACGGCCTATGCGCAGCTTCTCGGGATCCTGTGTGCTTTGGAGTGTCTACTCCGGCGACGTCTTCATGGTAGTCGTCCTTGAGGAGCAGAGATGATTTTATTGAAATGATCAACAAACGCATTTCAGACGAAGGCAATGAAAATTGCACCACTACAAATCGCAATCAGAATACTGCCTTTCTCGTCCACGAAACTCAGCGGTACCTTTCGCCTGAGCGCGGATATTCAGGACAATTGTTTGGTATGCTAACAGAGATACGTAGAGACTCTGGTTGCAATTTCTGAGTGAGAGTCCAAGCTTTTGAATCCCCCTATTTATTTGCTCATGGGCGACAGTGTTTGTGTATTTGAGCTCTGGGTATGCTCTGGGGAAATATCCTGGAGAACAGGAGTGATTCTTGATATGAAAATTGTCACAAACTACTGTGACATCTGCAAGCGCCCACCACAAGCAATGAATCGCAGTTTGAAAAAGACCGCAACAAAACTCGTAGACAAGATATCGCGGGATTGCCGCAAATATAGACACTACCGCATCCATAATAGCTCTTGGTCCTTCATTGCGATGAAGCACTTTGAAGCCTAAAAATCTTTGGATGTGTGCAAGAGCAGCAAAATGTTAGAGCCCCTGGAGTGAATGACTTTTGACTTTGCAAAAAGTCCTTTGAACAGTGCACAAGGCTACCGAAATGCGATTCACAGTCCTCTTCGTCGTTGAAAGGTAAAGGTCGTACTTGGGGGCTATCATGAAAAAGAGAGCCTGTCACGAGAGCCGCTTCGAAAAATCTTCTTGTAAAATATTCGCCTGGCGATGTTGGCCGGCGTATGTTTCTGAGAAAATCTCTCCGAGCGCCGTCGAATTTTTAACATCCCAGCGATCTCGATAAATGAAGGCAGTTTCATTCACATCTTTGCGGTCGTAAAATGCATAAAATCGGACAGCAATCCGTTTGCATGAATCCAAAATATTCGCAATATGCTCCCTTATCGGAAAATCTGTGTTAGTCTTTTGCAATTCAAGAATGCTAAACGGACCAGCCTTCACGACATTCGATAATTGCACTGAGTTTGTCGCGTGTCGCTTTTCTTCAGTAAGTAGGAGTTCAGGGTTCTCAAGAATAGACTGAATGTTTTGCAGAGGCTCTGAGGCGATAATTTTTGACAGACCTTCGAGCGAATATATGTCTGAGCGTCGCACGAACTGCAAAATTGGTCCTTGAAGGACCATCTGGAACAAATTCATGATGTGATAGCATACATTGGGACTCGAGCAGCGCAAAATGTTCATATTCCAGCAAATGCCTTCCATTTTTGGGTACCTGGCCTCAATGCAAATATTAGATCTCTGAGATGCGCCCCAATTGAAGAATTGGATTCCAAAGAGTAAAGGGGAGAAATCATTCTATATATGAGGACATTCCCATCAAAACAGGATACCACGAACTTTCTCAGTCGGTGTACAGTACCCTGATCGCCTACATCTTCAGCAACTTCGCCTCTACTTCTTCCGCATACCGAAAACGAAGAGAAAACGTGTGCAGGTAGAGCATATCCCGAAACCATTCTGATTGCGGCAGCAAATGATTTTCGCATTGAACCGGTGCAGGAAAGATCATTTCCTCGTATAGCATCAAGTAAAATCAAAACAGGTTTCGATTCACGAACCAACCCAATCAAGGGCCTCACTTTCCCTTGGGGCTGTCCTTTTGATAATGCCGTTGAAGGCTTTATCGGAACGCATTTTTCAGAAATGTTCTTGAAGGGACGGGGAGAGGATTTCAGAACCCCTTGGGTAATCCCGTCCATGCATAACGCCCTGTAGTCTGTGCCGTTTGTTCCCTTCTTCGTCATACTCGCAGATTTTGCAATGGAAAAGAGATCCGGATGGAGAGCTGCACATGAGTCTGAGCATTATGGAACATAACTTCACAAGCGTTCGAACAGAACGGCAGACTGGCTCGGGAGGTATGATTCCAAAGTAGGCATGAGAAGTAACAAGGGAATGATAGTGACTCAAGCGACCGGTAATTGTTCCGTTTGATATGACAACTCCCTGAAGCTCGCGGCGCATTAGCGCATGAGTAGCAGCACTAGTCAAATTGTGAATGACGATGTAATGTTGTCTGCCTTCGGCAGTAATCGTCTGCCCGCAGGAAGGAGAGCTGCACTGGAACACTTCAGAGTGCATTCCGCATGGTCCCATTGTGCACATCAGAACTCCATCAGTCTGTAGCTTCCGAGATCGTTCAATCCTTTAACTGCCGCAAGCGGAGCAGTTTAAAGTTACTGCTAAAATGTACGGCTCTGACCCTTTGCAAAAACGGGAAACAAGTTCGTCTTTTTCCAACGCTTTGGCGCAATTCACCGGGGACAAAGGTAGAAAAGAGATGGCATGATCTCCAGGTACATGCGATTCTTCAACGATTTCAGTAGTTTCACCCGGACCAACAGTGTGCCCAGCGCCGCTGCTCTGATCCTGCTTTTCAATGATTGATACGAGGTTGATGACAGTTTCCGCGAAGAAAATTGTCGCAAAACGCGCACACGTTTCTAAGGGATCCCTTAGTGATGCGACGCACTGGCACATACATGATATTGGTCGGATCTGAGGCCTCCTCAGAAGCTGCGACGACGATCACGGATCCCTTGTGCACTTCGTACAGCTTCGGTAAAATGCTGACGTACTCCGCAAAGGATATCGTCGACATAATGATAGAAAGCCGAGCCTTTCGCAGCTAAGGACTTTTTCACGTCTAGAGAATCAGAAACAGCAGATATCACCCGACAGAGTCCTCGTAAATGGGCACAATTTCAATTTTCAACAGTTTGAACCAAAGGACCAGTAATTCTGAATGCAGTAGAGCCGATGCATGTGCAATGAAAACCACCCTGCGCATCAATACAGGAGCAAGAAGTGTGCTTACTTATATAATATCCATGCATGGAATCAATTTTCCCTTCTCTCGTTATTTTGGAGCATACAGCAAGAAATGGTCCTCTCATTGCTTCGTAGCTTGAATTCTGCGATTCATTGATCACATTAGATATAGCATTGGAGCAATTGACTGCAAAACCAGACGGAACCGGAAACGACAGACCCCAATCTCTTTCGAATACATCCAATGCTGCTCTTCTTATCTTCTCCGGTACTTCTGAAATATTGTTACCGCATATCGCAACGATCAACCGGCAATAAGTTGCAGCAATTTGGGAGCAAATAGATAGATCAAATTTCAATCCCGTAAGAGCTCGAGCCCTTCCCCCCATTCCATGATGTGCATCGGTTCTACGTTGCCTAGTAGCTTCGAAGGATAAAGGCTGAGACAGAACAATTTCTTCCAACGCAGGTGATGCGCTTGTATCTTCATCTTGACAATCTTTTACGGAACTCTCCGTAAAACCAGACAACAGCTGGCCAATTTCAGATTGAAAGAATAGGCTTTTGCGAGGACCACAGTTTTCAGATATGGATTTGCAGTACATACTTTCATGCTGATGAGATCCTTGAACGGAACTCGCAAGCGCAGAGCATAAAATGCTAATTTCCTAAGCGTTCCATAAATAATCCGACATCGATAAGTGCACTAAACAAGGAACAGCACTCTAGAATGAATTGTCATGTACAAGGTTTGAACCAATATTGCGAGTATATGTAGTCTTAACAAGTAATCGATAGAGTAGCGGCAGCGTTTTCGTATCACAGATACCGGCAGTATTCGATCGTATCCATGAAGTGCAAGATTACAACTCAAATGATATAATTTACGTTATAGAAATCTATGGTTTCGAGTTGAAGTAACGGAAGCATCCGTGCTGTAAACGGGGGGAGATCCAGATATAATTTCATTGCAGTGTGGCCCACGATAGGGCTGCAAATTCATTCGTTGAAGCACTTCGTTCATTTTACTGTCACGTATCCTGCATTAATTATAAGCAAGGAATAATTCATAATCTGTATCGATACGTAGAAATATAGCTGATGCCGTAAATACTGCAAGCGAATGGCAATTCTCTAAGAACACGTAGCGCTTACTCTCGCTGTACACATTTTCGATATCAATTCCATCACTTTTTTGAAAGGAAACGAGCAAAATTATCGGCCAAAGTTACTTGCATTAGCGTACACAAACATTTATGAACTTTTGACTGATTTAAATGCGACGGCGGGCAGTGCAAGAGACGCCACTCCCGGCGGAAACAGTCGCTTGCACTGTAGCGACCATCCTAGAGAGAAGAAGAAGCGAATCTCTACTGTTTCTAAAACATTTCTGGCTACCGTAGGCGGATCAGCTCCAACGTCGCCTTCCAAAATATTGTTTGCTTGAAACAAGCTCTGCAGCACGCAAACCCGAGAGGCGGTGAACTTCGCGGCCTCCTTTGACATCCCAGAAGGACAAGGAACGAATTCTGAGTCAGTCGCTCTGATATCATCTACTTTGTCGCTTATTGTTCACATGGCTCAGTTTGTCGAACAAGCGTCAGAATCGAGCTCATCGCTGGGAACATTATCGCTTGCCGTTCTTGCGAAAACGAGAAAGAGTCAAGGGTCATGTATCCAGGATTTTCTGTTATGGGGCCCTCGTCTGCCGTCATTTCGCAGCGCTCCCAACACTGTACCGATCCCTGACGGCAGTGCAGAAACTTTGGGTACATCTTCCTCCAACGTTCGCGAAAACTCAGGCCTCATTGGGGACGTTCCACCGCAAAATACAGTAGATCCAGATCCACTCAATCAGGAACAAGACATTTCCTGCTCGTCCCTGGGGGAAGAAGTCCGAGGTACGACTACGGAGTCGCATATACTTCATTATCCGAATCCAGACCGAAGTATACCCGATGGCACGAATGTTGCGCAAATACTGGACGAAAATACATCCAAATGCCTCTCACTTCTCCTGGATGCTTCCGGTGTTACATCTCATCCGAGTTATTGTCATGAGCAGTCCCTTTCTTCCGTCCCTGCTAGTGTTCTGGCTCAGGTCGTGCGAAACACCATGGAGGAATTCAAAAATTAGCAAGGAATATTGCATTCGACGATCAGGTACAATTCTATAATCCCTACTGAACTAAGGGGTAAAGCTGCTGAGTTTTCTTTTGTCAAATTACGAAGTACTAAACTTGGATTTGAAGTGACTGGCCCAAAGCAGCGGGAAATCCTTTCTGTTCGAAAACCGGATCGAAACAAGAAACGTTTGCACTTCGCGCAATGCACCGTTCTCTTGCAAATTGATCCCAAGGGTATATGTGCTCAGCAACTTTTGCTTCTCGCGAAGACAGGACTCGGGACTTGGGATGCGAGCGACGTCGAAGAATGAATGCAGAGGACCTGAGTCATGTTCGGAGATTGTAACAATTGGGACCAGCACTATTTACGCAGAGGAGACGGAGACTGTCGTAGAAGGGGAAGTTATCCCGTTCAGATCATACTTTATGGGCGATCCTATTCCATCCCATATGCTTCTAGTGCGATTCAAGTCTGTTCAAGAGGAATTCCGAGATACTCTCCGCGCAAAGTACGCTCCTTGGCGTAAGAAGCACATTTCTCGAGTCGCTTTACTGGACGGGTTTGGAAACGTTGTAGGGTCAGCAAAACGGTCTTGTTATACATTTTTGAACGATGAAGATCATGACGATGGAAGCCCCAGTGACTTTGAAATATCTAAAGCTGCAATTATCTGTGATGTAAGAATTGATGAAGGGCACAGGGCCGATGACTACGTCCATAGGAGCACTTCTCCACGTTAAGGTTCCTCCTCGGAGGCTTAGAGATGTGCATAATAGCAACTACACTCTATGGAACAAAGATTTCACTCGGAATGACCAATAAAGTTCTTCAAATGAAAACACGCATATCATATTGGTAAGAGTCATCTAAGACTCTTCATTGATGGAATGAAACTGTTCCTGTTTATCATCACGGCATGGGTCATATACGACTCTTACTCAAAAGATGCCTGTATATGAAAAAGAGCGAATAACTCTGTGCCTCTATCATATTGGTGTGTGTCATACCAGAGTCTTAATCAATATATGTCTTAATATGAATTAAGCGGGTTTATCAAATGGTACATCAGTGTAATTTGTATCATAGCGCTATCTTTGCCAAGATCTTCCTAAATTAAGTCCTTGGTATTTTTCGGGTATTTTCAACATAAAAATATCTCTCTTCTTCTCTTTTCGTCGGTTCCATTCTCTTCTGCTTTTTCTTCTCCTTTTCATTCGCTGTTTTGACCAGCTCCGAAAGGGTACCCAATAAATCTGTGCGAGAAATGCTGCTTGATCTTCCCAATATCCCTCATAAACTTAAGTGAACTCTCACAGACCACTACGTGGGACTTCTGCAGACCACGTACCCAAAGACCGTTCATAGTGCGGAAACGTGACAGAGAAACGTATGCCGTTCCTGCAGGTCTCCAGGACGTTACATCTCGAAAATCGATTGAGACTTTATTCAATGAGAGGCCTTGACATCTGTGTACTGTTAGAGCGTATGCTGAAACGAATGGAAGCTGTTTTCGATACGCAAGCACCTCGCCATCATGCCCATAAACATCGAATCGAAATGGATTGACTTGGACATGGCCCCTCTTCCTTTCGCGTCAACTATTACGGAGAGAAGTCCACTGTTACCAACTTCAGGAATAATGGAACAAACAGTAACCCGTGTTCCAGGGAACAATGCGCAATTTTTCGAGTAAGCAGGACGTCAGAGCCAACTTTTGTCACAACATACTTCGGGGCAACCTGGTTTAAGCACCATTCCATATCTTGAGTGTATGATATAAGGTGAGTATCCACACTTTAGCTCGTAAATGTAGGGCCTGTAATATTAGATAATGCAATCTTGTTCAGTTCTTGCACCTGATATCTTCTCAGGCATATCGCTGTGTGCGTCATTGGAATATTTCTGGATCGGAACCCAGTAGTATTAATTGCAGCAATATCAGCCTCAGTGCAGCATCCAATTCGCATCCTATTCAATATTTCGTAAAATACAGCGTCCTGCTTCTGCCTGTGATTCCCTTTCAGCAAAGCAATAACCCCGCTTCTCAAACTGCCGAAAATAGATTCCCACGATTTGGCTGAGTACACCGGCCCCAATTCGTCACTGCAATGGTCCACTCCGATGGGTTCCAGCTGAAAAGGATCTCCGGCAACGACAAGCTGGCGCGAGCCCATCGGCAGACATGCAGATCCCTCTGTTCCTGAAGTATGACTCATTACAAAGTCAATTGCGTCCAATACATGGGCTTTTAAGGCAGACTCTTCATCAATAACGATGACTTTTGCGTTCATCAACTGACTGACAAGTTTCTCATTTCGCTTTGTGCGATTCCAAAGGCTGTTTTCCTCAAAATGGAATGCAGCATGAACTCCAAAGAGAGAATGCATCGTCACGCCGTTCACGCTTAGTGTAACCTGATTCGTGCATGCACAGGCTATCACAGAGGATGCACCATGCTTCTTCCTTGCCTCTTGCAAAATGCGTGACAAGAGAAAAGACTTTCCCGATCCTGCTCCTCCTAAAATAGCGACACTGCGGCCTCTTGCGAATGCAGTGAAAGCTTTCAGATGGTTAAAGTCAAGGGTGCTATCCAATGTGTCCTCCATTGCTCCTGTTTAGATAAGTGAGGAAGGACACATCAAAGGCCTGGTTTATTATTCGTCCGCAGCATATTGCAGATCATTGAAAAACGTTGTGGCGTTTGTGCTTACAGTGACGACAAAACTTGGATTTTTGCAGCCCCAAAATTTCGCATTGTAAAATAATCACCAAGAGGACGTTATAGCAATATCAGTGTGTAAATATTCGCTCCCTCATGGACATATTTTTGAATTTAGCTCTGCTTTTGTCAATGAATAGTGCTGTAGAAATTCACACTGATCGGTCATTTTGCTGCCGCTGTTAGGAATCTGTTTCGACGGACATTTCTGCGATCTGATTGACTTCGGGAGGCTGTTTGGACCAGATTGTCATATTTGGACGCAGAAAAGACAAAGATTGTGTAAAACGTAGAATTTTGCCATATTTTTCAAAGCTTTGAGAGAAGTGTGAGACCAATATGAAGTTAATTTTGTGAGTGGAATGGATTTGAAATCAATTCGTCTTGAGCACATAGTAGTTGTATTGTATTGCATTCTGCCCAATCCCCTACGTGAGGTCAGCAACGCCTAGAAGTTCTATTTTCCTTCCACTCTACTCTATTCGTGGCAAGGTTTCTCGGTTCATCCCCAAACAGTCAATCTGGGGCTGGTTTAACACATTTAAGCAGGATTTGTCGGGTAACGCAGTGCTCTTCCATTGCAAATATGTGCTATGCGTACCTGAACGGAGAACCTGGTAGCTACAGCGGCACCTTCATGGTCCCCTTTCGGTTCTCCTCCTCTCGCACCAACCGAGGGGATCCTGTGCTGTGTGCTAACGCGCCCATCACAGCACAGGAAAAACCTCGCGCATATAGTTGCGTGCAACATATATTTTTGAAAATATTTCGTCAGTAACATATGCAGTTCTCTTCTGGGCTTCGCAGAAAAGCTATTCATCGCATTTTTGCACCTTTAGGAAGACATATTTGGTCCCGAAGTATTGCGATTCACGCAGACTGTGGAGTTCTTACAGAAAAGAAGTGGTGGTTTCGATTTTTGAGAACAAATATTTCCGGAATAGGATTCGAACTGTGAAACTTTTCAAATTCGAAATGATTCAGATTACATTTTTAATAAACCGTAAGGAAATCGGTACAGATCGAACTGTTTTTTGACACTATGGTTATAAAGTTTGGTAAATTTTGAAAATAGCCAACGTACAATTGTTCCGAACAAACACTTGTCGCTGTAGAAATGCATCTCAATCAGGATCATTTCTTGATGCGTATCTCAATCTGCAGATTTTTCTGACTTATGATGCGCGCCTCAGAGTGCTTCTAATGATTCCTCTTGTCGCTTCAGAGGAACACGTCCCGAAAGGACATCGAGGAGGCAGGTGAGGAAATCAGGCATATTTTAGGAATAGACGATCGACGAACGGTGCGCCAAGAAATGCTGAACTGCTTCACGCCAGCAGCACTAGATCTATTCATATGACCCATATGACGCAAAAATGGAGTGGAAAGCGAATAGTGCCTTTAAACGCTGCGGTTCTTATTCGGGGAATAAAGCAATATATTACAGTACGTGAGCACCGTTCTTTGAGTATACAGGGGGCGCGATATAGTTTACTCGGTTGAATGCTGCCGTTTTGGCTTGGGACAAAATTTTCTTACAGTGTCAGGACAGTTATATCTACCTCTGTCGGCGAGAACTCAAGGACAAACCACCATCGCAATGGTCGGCAAGTCAGGAAAGCGCACGCATCTCATCCTTCAAGAGAAGTTGGAGGCGTTGAGAATGTTTGAAAGCGGCATTTTGCCGTCCGCTGTCATGTAAAAGTTTGGCGTTTCGACGTCGAGAACGATGACGACGTGCGCGATGCAGTAGTTGCAGATATCGTCGACGAAATAGGAGAAGGTCACGACTGAAACTTCGGCACAAGAGGCCGAGGAGAATGAAGTGGAGGTTAATTAAGTGACAGCGTCACCTCCTTCG
>JADWZK010315121.1_pt1 | contig 13360 bp, 14 predicted proteins | sample 8957641 | NCBI WGS metagenome assembly JADWZK01 (sample SAMN16576796, study PRJNA672827) | algae metagenome | host: rhodolith | place: South Korea: Udo, Jeju | collected 2014-09-18 | reverse complement strand
AAAAATGTCTAAGGATAGGAAGCTATGGAGTAGCAATAGGCCCTCACTGCGTTGCCAACCTCTATAAGGGGGAGCTGCAATAAAGTAAGTAAGTAAGGCTAGGTGATAATCAGTTTTAAATGATCTAAAGGCATTTACGGAGATTGATATAGTTCCGTGAGCAATGAGAGTTGTTCTGACACCCACTGCTGGTGTGGAGAAGAAATTGAGGGCAGAATCTCTTGACCCTTGCAAATAAGGAAGAGTGCTACTGCAAGATACCACGGCTGGGTTCAGAAGCACGAAATTACTGTTCTTCCTTGCCGTTCTGAAGATGCGAATTTCGCTTGGTGAACGGAGAACTGCGTTCCCGTGACGTCAGTTTTCCCGGGACCTCAGGCACGTGTACCAGTAATTTTCGGATGTTTCTATTCGTACTGTGCACCATGTTTTGGTCCGTTGCATTATTTCTCTCCACATTTTTTGAGCCGAATGCCCTTGTGTGTCGTTCGAGAGTAGCATTTGTCGTTGTTTGCTGATTCTTAACGGCGCATCAGCGAGAGAAGTGGAGTATTATCGACGCTATATTATCAAGACCGGTTTTCAAAAGCAGATTACAGTATTACAAATTTGAGGGGGCGAAGAGAGCGGTTTTATTTAATTGAAAGCCTCAAACGAGCGGAGTCCGAACAAGATATGCAGTACGTGTAGGATGTAGTTAGAGTCGTTGAGCTTGACTTGCCCACCGTGAACTCCAAAGAAATCCGCCTTTCATCCCCCGAAAGGGAACAGCGAATTGAATTCCCGTTCCCACTTCGTAACCTTTGGTGCACCCAGCTCATGCGCCCATGAGTACTGCCTAAAAATGTTAGGATTCGACGTGACTTGGTGCAGTCAGCGAATTTACTATACGCAGACAATCGTTCTCGAAAACCCTTCTTGGTACTTCAGTAGTTGGATTGTTGTCTCAAAAGTTGGTGATGCTTCAGTGATTTGCCATAGGACTCTCCGACTTGATGACCTAACAATAACTTTACAGTTTCAAGTGCCAAGACCGCATTATTACCTAAGTTTAGGTTTCCTGTCCTGTGACGCGCACCCCAGCATGCGTCTCGGGATTTCTCCTGTTGTTGCGGGGAAAGACGTCCCGAAAGGGACGCCCAGGAGGCAGGGAAGGTAATCGAGAAGCCCTTACAGTCATGGAAGCTAAACGAAAAAGTACCCAGGAAACTGAACTCAACGTGCTCTAAGATGCTATCGAAAATAACTGATAGAGAGATCGCTGATGAGGCAAGAACGCACACTATCAAAGTTCTATCACGCGACAGAGACCTGAGATGAAACTGGCCCGGACACGTTTTGAGAATGGACGAGCGACGAACGGTCGGTCAAGCATTGCTGAACTATGTCAATCCAACGCCGGAATCGATTTTTGGTGACCTAATTGACCCAGATGTAAAAAGCAGCAATTAGTCTTGCAAAAGACAGGATAGAGTGGAAAAAGAATAGGCCCTCGAAACACTGGAAGTCCATTTAGGGAATAAACGCAGAATACTTACTTAAGTGTAGTGTGACTAATGCGAAGTAGACTAAAGTATTCGATCGTTACTCTAGGACAAGTGGGATACCCCATCAGAGTGAAATTGTGCGTAGTCGAGAGTTCAAACAGAAAAGAGTTTGACAGTACCTGACTTCTAAGCCAATCTCTTCCTGACAATGCACTTTTGGCCATTGTCATTCCTCGCTCCACGGTAGGTTCAGATTTCTTTCACTATCACTTCCATCACCCTTTTTCCTTCAGGCTTTACAAACAGCGTTATTTCCTTAGGACGCTCGGCAAGTTTCAACTGCAGTAGAAACAGCCAGTGGACTGTCCCCCTCCCCGTACTTAGTAATCTGCAGTTCCCCCAATGAGGTTAGCAGCGGCTTGAGGCCTCAGTTTCTTCATTTACTCCTATTTTTACTTCTAGTACCGCTTTAGTAATATTGAGGTCAGGCACCTCCCCGAATATCGATTCCGGGGTACGTTTGACACAGCTCCGAAGTATTTTCCGAACTGTTTCCCCGTACTATGAGTCCAAGATTTCTCGCCGAGGTTTGAGGAACAGAATGAGATCTTTGGAAGTACTACCAAATTTGAGCGCCCAATCAATGGACGTGCACCACGTCAAATGTTTATTTTAATACAAAGGCCAGTATGGGAAACGAAAACAAAGGACTCTATAACAATACTCACCCTTCTCACGAACCGTTAGAAATTCTCGAGATATCGTCCTCATAGACCTTGTCTGGAGTTTTATCCCCATCCGTTTGCGCTGCCCACATAGCTGCGTATTTTCCGCCCAGCTCCAATAGCTCTGCATGTGTACCACGCTGAACAATGCGCGAATTGTCCAGCACAATAAGTTCATCAGCCATCATCACTGTTGAGAGACGATGAGCAACAGCAATCGTTGTGCGACCTCGGCACACCTCCCGTAGATTAGCCTGCATCTCCCGCTCAGTCTCAGAGTCCTAGGTACAGTTCAGTTATGAAGTAGTAACAATGGATCAGTTAGTCCTCCTCGACTTTGACAAAAATGAGTTGGGTTGATTCTTAGTTTCGCTTACCAAAGATGAGCTTGCTTCGTCCAACAGAACTATAATAGGAGCCCTTATCACACATCTCGCGACACCAACGCGCTGCTTTTCTCCTCCGGACTGCGGCAGCAATGAAATATGTGGATTGCCAGGTTCCAGATAAGAATGCAATCAGAAGAAAGAGGCAGGTAACACGACGTCAGATTCTTGCGTCTTATTTCGCGACGCGCTTCGAAGGTGGACGAAGGCAGAACATACCAGACGAACTCCTCGCTCACCAACCACCGTGTCAAGCTTCAGAGGCAAGTTATCGCAAAAGTCACTCAGTTCAGCCGCCCTGACCGCAGTATAAATCTCTTTGTCTGAAGCATCTACTTTCCCGTAGGATATGTTATATCTGAGCGGTTTTGTTGAACAATGAGGTATCTTGGGAGACGACACCGAACATTTTTCGGAGAGATGCTTGGGTGTAATTTCGAAGATCGGTTCCGTCAATTGTCACAGATCCTTCATCAGGATCGTAGAGCCTCATACAAAGTCGCATGAGAGTACTGTGCTCATAAATAAGCCAAGTATATTCATTCAGAGGCAATGTCAGAACGGACATCTTTTCATAACCATAGGGTAACAATAGACGTCACATATGCGAGTCACTTACCTTTTGCCCGAGCCTGGGAAGACATTCGAAGCACAACATCCCAAACGACAAGATAAGGGCATAAAAACGGTAAGTTTCCATCCTGATTACAGCTCCCGTTGGAACGTGGAACGAGATGTGACATACCTGAAGCACCGACAATTCCTAGCATACGCCCAGGTCGAACAGTGAAGGTAACATTGCGAATACCACCGCTGGCAAGATTATCGACCTTGTACGTGAAGCTGACATTGTTGAAAGATATTTCACCTTTTTTCTTTGAAATAAGATCTTCTTCTGATATATATACAGGTACAGCGTCCTCGCGGTCAAGAACCTTTGGAATTGTCTCAAACAGATTGATACATTTCTCGATATCCGTCGACGCTCGGACAATAATTCGGTACGATGTACCCAAGAACTGCCAAGAACAAAACAAGAATCAATAAGTTAGACTCGAATTGAGGTGTCGAGCATGGCAGAGCGACGCAATTCAGAACAGAGGTCACTCACCGACAGCGGTGCAAATAACTGGGCAATGTAGGCATTGATGAGAACAAAATCTCCAGGAGATAGACGACCATTCGCAGCTCCAAATGCCGCTAGAACCAACGAAATGGCCACCCCACATGAGCGGATAAATGTCTGTCCAAAGTTAAGGGCACCCAACGATACACGGAGTCTTACAGTGACATCGAGATACGCCTGTTGCAACGAGCTGTAGCTCTCGACCTCGTACTCTTCCATGCCAAACATTTTCACTGTTTCAAAATTGATTAATGTATCAATTGCCTGAGAAGAAGAAACATACCGGCATGGAAAGCTTCATGTTAGACACGTTTCGCATATATCAATTATATAACCAAATCTTCGAAGGAGCATAAAGGTCATAGTCGTACTTTTTCTGTTTTCAGAACCACAGGATACATGAATGCAGAAATACAAGCAAGTACAAATAGGCAGAATTGGTAAGAAGAAAAAACCCGCTAAGAGTTAGGTCCCAAATATCGAATTAATTGCCCCAAAACCAAGGTGGCGTTCGTACCGGATACAGCGTTATCCGCATTGATAAGTTGTCGCCTCATTCGAATGCGCCGCTCAGTAACCGCCTTGGTATACCAGCCATACAAGACGACCGATAGAAAAGTGACGATAGCAATCCACGGTGTACCCAAATGGAGAAAAATAGCTGTAACCAGCAATGCTTCCAGCAATCTGCAAATTGCGGGCAACATACAAGTACTCGTTAGGTAAAGGAAAAAAAGACCAAGGAAAAAACAGGTAAGACCGTGACATGGATACAACGTACGTTGGAGCAAGAGTAAAAAGAAACGTGTTCATCAGGGTATCAATGCTATCAGCGCCACGATCCATGATGCGATTAACTTCACCCGTCTTCCTCTGCATATGGTAGGCTAAATCAAGATTCTGCAGATGGCGGAAGAGATTGACACTGAACTGCTTTGTATTTTCCGTAGACACAACGGCATACGTAATGGAACGCAAGGTATTAAAGAGTGTACCCAAAGTCCTTCCCATGAAGAATACAAACACCGCAAGCAATGGAACTACGGCCTTGTCCGCGGGCCGACTGGCATTGCTAGCCAGTGTATCAACAGCCCACTTCAACGCAAAGGGCGGAAGTAAATTGCACAACTTGGAAATAATGATGCAGCACAGCGATAACAGGGCGTAAATTTTCAGTCGAAGAGTGCGAGGAACGATGTACGGCCCAATGAAGCGAAACATACGGCGCCATTGGATGTTCTGCGCCAGGCGATCCTGATCAGAATCACTCGAGTTATCCGACGATGACGAAGAGGCCTGGGGGGCGGGTGCATTGGTGGACAGATTTACGACTGTGGAATGGGTACGTTGCGCCTGGTTGTTCGGCAGCAACGGGGTCGCCTCGCTGGGGCGCGGGCCCGGCGGGGGCATGGCTGCGAAGATGAGCGAAAGTCTTGCTCGGGGAATGGAATGGGAAGGGGAGATGCACCGGAAAGATACTCTTCGCTGTGCACTGCGAGGATATGGGACTGCGGTGGAAGGGCTCGGTACAGTACTGAAGGCCAAGTTCCAGAGCCGGCAACCCGGCTGTAACTGTCCTACGGCCAAGAGATTGTATTTCATTGGCTTTCAGCGAGATAACGAGTGTCGGGCAGCAGAAAACCTTTTCTGTGCGACACGACTGACTTTTCGGAGTGTTTTGAGGTGTGCATTCCAGCACAACTGTCCAATTTGGCATCATGAAGTCGACGTGTCCTCAGGTCGTGATGATCGGGATCAAAAGTAATCTTTTTCCGGATTAATATGATACCATCCAATAATCTCTCTTGCAATCTCACATCCAATCAGAACCGTGTCTGCGCATCATGTTGAGATCGCGTGGAAGTATCATATCATAGGCGGTGTGCGTCCGTGAGTTGACGGAGCTGTTGTGGGTATACACTTGAGCACAGTTCTGTGCTCAACGAATCCCACAGTAGTCACCGCAGCCAAAACACGTCCTTCGGTCTGCCTCTTCAGTCATTCGTGGAAGTCAATCCTGAAGTACTCTCGATCTGCACACGATGAACATTTCGTCCATGCTGGAGGCAGCTGCTCGAATGGCTTTGATTCAAGGCATGGAAATTCTATACCAGGAGTGGATTAGAGAATAATTCGTGCTGCGCGTCGATCTGGATGCCCGAGTACAGCAACCTCTTCGCTTCCACATGCGGTAGGCAGATCATACTGCATTTGTATGTGTATGAGAATAGAACCTTGACGAACGAAAAATCCGTGCTGTATGATAGGGTCGACGACCGTGTGTCGCCAACACCAAACCCCACTCGGCGCACTCCAGTGCCCCGGGCAAACCCTGTGAAGATGGATTCCAATGTTCCTGCAAATGGCGCTGATGATGTTTCTGCCGCGCCAGGGCCTGTAGGCGAAGGAAGCTCTGTAGAAGATGACTTGCCAGTCATCAGCGAAGAAGATGCGGAACAGATTATCGTTTTAGACCAAAAAGGTAACATTTTGGCTCTACTTTTACTCGTGGCTATTAGCTGCTGACTTCAGTTTTCTGACATTGTTTTTCCTATCTGCGTAAAAACAAAGACGTACCAGATGCACCAGATGATGAGGGCGGCGAGCCTGACAACGATGCGAGCATGGGGGCTGTCGATGATATCACGGAAGGAGATGCAATGGAAGATATTGTCGATGATGCAGTCCTCCTTCTTCGAAAGCATTCTTCGGAGACGCTGGCGATTGATTCCAGCCCCACAGACTTAAATTTAATAGCTACAGGCGGCCGCGATGATATTGCAATTCTCTGGGATATCAAACAAGGCACTGATCTTGTCGAACTCGACGGTCAGGGAGAATCTGTTTCAAGCGTCGCCTTCAGTCATGACGGCAAATTCTTGGCCACAGGTTCTGAAAACGGCGCCATATCAGTTATGTTTCTGCAAGGCGCCCAGGCTCCGCAATCTGTCTTAGACGGCCCGTCGGAGGCTGTCACCTTTTTGTCCTGGCATCCGCGAGGACCTGTACTCCTTGCAGGTTCCGAGGACAAAACGGCATATATGTGGAATGCCAGCAAAGGTTTATTTATGATGGCATTTGCTGGACATGAAGATGCCATTACGGCCGGCTTTTTCAGTGGCGACGGGAAGAAAGTTGTCACTGCTTCTCGCGATAGCTCTGTCCGCATCTGGAATCCGACGGCAGGCACCACATTAATTCGCATTCAAGCCAACCAACCAGGTATTGGAAGCACTTTTCATGGCGCCGACATTCACTGTCTGGCGATGGGCTTTCCACATACCCAATTGTCCATGATAGTCGCGTCTGGTTGCGCAGCGGGTGCCGTCTATGTTTCGAACGCGGAGACGGGCCAGGTCTTGGCGCAGTTGCCCAGCCACGAGGGCCGGTGTCGAAACTGTAGCTTTTTCTCCCCCAACTTTCAAACCGTTTCTACTTGCGAGTGCAGGCGCGGACGGGAAGATCCGGGTGCGGGATATGGAGGCTGGGGCGGAGCGATGCACATTCTCTCATCCTCAGGTTGTAACAAAGGTGAAATGGCATCCTGATGAACCACTTCTGATTTCTGCATCTTCAGAGGGAACGATATGCGTATGGGATGCATTGACAGGAGAGCAGAGAACAGAATTTCGAGGCCACACAGACTTTGTGTCTGACTTTTGTTTCGCGAAGGGAAATCAATGCATAGCATCAACTTCTGGAGATGGCACTGTTCGAGTATTCGATCTGAGACCATTTTTAAAATAGTTAGAATCGCAAAACTGTATTTTTTGAAACAGAAGTAGAGAAAAGCTGTTCCTATTTAACGTTTCACCCATTGGAACGCCTTTCGAGCCTTCTTCCGACCATACTTTTTGCTTTCTACGACCCTGCTATCACGCGTGAGCAAACCGTCCTTTTTCAAAGCTTTGCGCCAATCTGGATTCCACTTCTGCAACGCACGCGCGACGCCATGCCGCAGAGCTTCCGCTTGGCCCGTGTTACCGCCTCCTGTTATTGAGCACTCGATGCTCATCAGACCAGCCTTACCGATAAGAAGTAGAGGTCGCATTATTTTGCTCCCGATGATCCGTTCTCGGAAAGTAATCGACCCAGTCCTTGCCGTTAACCTCAACGCTTCCGGTCCCTTCTCGTAGCCAAACACGAGCGACGCTGGATTTTCGCTTCCCAACCGCAAACGCGTATCCGTTCTCGTCGACTTCACGCACGTAAACCGGCTTTGGGGCTTCTGCCTGACGCTTTCGCCAGAACTTCTTGTCTTCGCTCAGTTCAGCATACCCGACAGTAGCCAAGGGGTGCTCGTGCGGGTTGAGCGGATCTGGAAGTTCCTCGGGTTCCAGTGGAGGCACTGGTGTTGTCCCAATCTGCCGGCGAGTCCACCGCGAGGTTGATTTGTTTTGCCAATCCAAGCACGAATTCGATTTGCACATGGGTTGCTGAGATGCTCCTAATCTTTGCGGATTAGCAAAAGCAACATTTGTGCGACAGCGAACGCGAGCATTGAAGAGACTTCCTTCGTTGGATAGAACAGACGACCGAAACAATGCCTTTGTCGGTACCTGCATTCGCTGCAGCAAGCGCGACGCCATTACGACTCTGTAACCAGCCCCGCAGTCGCTTTCTGAAAACCAAGGCTTCTGAGTACTTTCGTGGGTCCAGGCGATGAGAAAGCACGTCACCTTCGTCCTGGATCCTCTCGCCTCTCTGTTTCATCATACCCGGGGATCGGATGCCCTATCTTTCGACGATATGACCTGTTTTTCGGATCAAAAATTAAATTAATTCAGTTATTTTTTGTAGGATGGCGTTGCTCATGTTTCCAGGTGCAAATATATTGTACCGACCCCAACTGCTATCGCCAAGCTGAAATTTTTGCACCGTACTGAATGCAAATGCCGCAGAGTGCTAATGTTGAAGCGTTCAAGAAGCGCGCTGCAGGGACATTGAAAAGAGTGTTTGCTGTGTAATCGCTCTCTTTGATAGAAATTTTTGAACTCCGGCGTTTTTGTCGTTCATTTCCGGAATACTTTTGATAAGGAATGAACGACGATACACTTCTGTTTGCGAACATGTCTTGTGGTCTTGCGCTCTTTCGTCGATGTGCTGCTCGCCGGTCATGTATCTGCACTCCTCGTATGTCAACTTCGGAAGATGGCGCTTCATCTCTGGATAAGCTACGATCAATGCAACAATCGATAATGCGTAGGCGGCGAGGTATTCCGCGTGAACTGAGCACTTCGAGTGGCTCTATTGAATTTGAAGCCCCCGCCCCAGAAACCGTAGGGCCTGAGTCCGCGAAAATACAGGTTTCGAAGAATAGCGAGAAGAAAGCCTCTCCACGGAAGCGCGGAAGACCACCAAAGGCGAAGGCCGAGGAGAAAGCGAACGCCATAAGTTCATTTCCATTGTATGGAAGCCCTCACCCCGCAGCAGACGCAGCTTCCCCCGATGTTGCCTTTTTGCCCAAGGAATCGGCGGTTGCAACTCCAGCTCTCAGAGCCACTGAGACTAGCAGCGCGAGTCCTGTTTTCAATTTTGACGACATTTTGTCAGGTGGAATGAGTGAGCTGACTGTTGCAGAGACACCAGGAAAGTTCGATTGCTTCTTGGAAAAACGCGATGGTAGTCTACCGCTTCGTAAGAGAAAAGTGGGAAATGAACTCACACCTACTAAGCCTATTTTTGTTCGCATTCCGCAACTAGCAGAGTTCGCGACCCCAGTCCCTTTGAAGAAAAACCCATGGTTCCTTCCAAGGGTTACTTCTGCTCAACCTATTGAATTCTTCGTGTCCAATCCAGAAGCTTTTGTTGACAGAGATTTTTCCGGAGATTGCGACAAAATCCTCGGAGCACTGAATCCCCAACAAGTGACTGCCGTAACGTCGGATGCGAACAAAGCTTGCTTGGTTCTAGCAGGACCTGGGTCTGGCAAAACTCGAGTTCTGACCCATCGAGCTGCATTTTTGGTTCGTCAGTACAATTTACAACCGTATCGAATACTGGCTGTCACTTTTACGAATAAGGCCGCGGAGGAAATGAAAAATCGGTTGCAAAAGTTGCTTATGCGAGGTCCTGGCGACGAACCCTGGTCATCGCTTGAAAAAAGCGACTTCATGGTGGGAACGTTTCATTCTATTTGTGCTCGATTTTTACGCGTCTATGGATCTGCCATCGGTATTGATCCCAACTTTCAGATCTGCGATTCATCTGATGCCCGTCAAGTCGTCCAATTGGTAATGAAAGCTGCCGTGGGTTCCGCACCGTCTGATAGCGTTGCCAATAAGGTGTCCAGCATTACTGCGATGATATCCAAGCTGAAAAACAACGGTGAAGCTGAAATGGAAGAAAGAATGCCGCCTCATTTTTATCGGGAAGTTACTCAATACCGAGCTTTATACGACAAAAAACTTCGCGATATGAACCAGCTGGATTTCGATGACCTTCTGCTTGAGACGCGGCGAATGCTTGACGAATCCCCGGAAGTTTTACAGGAACTGCAGAACAGATATTTGCACATTCTCGTCGATGAGTGGCAAGATACGAATGCTGTTCAGTTCGATATTGTGACGACTTTGGCAAAACAGCACGGGAACCTGTTTGTTGTGGGAGATGCTGATCAGTCCATATATAAATTTCGAGGTGCAGATATCCGCAACGTCACAAGATTCACCGAAGTATTCCCCGATGCGCTGACCGTTGCTCTTGAAGAAAATTACAGGTCGACCGGTTGCATTGTCAATTCCGCGCAGGCAGTTATTGAGGGAAATAGCGGACGCCCGAATAAACCGATGCGAACTTCGAATCCATTCGGCAGCCCTGTTGTGGTATGCAGGGCGAGTGATGGTCGCGCTGAAGCGTCCTATATTGTCTCAAGGATAAAGGAACTGTTGAGGACTAAGAAGATTAAATCTCTTGCAGAAGTCGCAGTGCTTTATCGAATGAACGCACAAAGCCGACTGGTTGAGGAAGCGTTCATCAATGCGTCTATGCCATATCGGCTTGTTGCTGGAACGCGATTCTACGACAGGCAAGAAGTCAAGGATATATTGAGCTATGTTCGACTCTTGGTAAATCCAGTGGATGATATGGCACTTCTTCGTGCCATCAATACCCCGCCTCGCGGTATTGGGAAGAAGACGGTTGAAGTACTGGAAGAGATGGCTTCCAGCCAAGGCGTTTCAATTCTTCAAGCTTTGGAAAATTTATGTGGTGCAAACGTGTCCGCGGTGTTTGCAGGTGGTACTGGTGACTCTGCCACTCTTCGAAAAGGTGCATTGAAAAAAACTTGCAGAGTTTCTCTTCGTCATTGAGAAGTTACGACGCAATTTAGCAGCATATCGGGGATGGAAGAGATGGAATTGAAAGGAAATGCGGCAGATGTCATTGAGCAAGTAATACAGCTAACGGACTACAAGACATTTTTGGAGAAGCGGTCGGTGTCGACAGGGTCAAAGGAAATCAATAAGTTCGAAGAGAGATGGCGTAATCTTGAAGAACTGCAGGTAGCAGCCACGAGGTATTCAACTCTTACGGATTTCATGGAAAGCGTTTCATTGCTCAGCAAATCTTCGGACGGTGAAGGCGAAGAAGATCCGACAACTGAGCTTCGAGGACCCCAAGCTGTTTCTTTGATGACAATGCACGCTGGGAAAGGATTAGAGTTTACTGCGGTATTTATTGCAGGTGTCGAGGATGGACTCCTACCAATGGCGCGACGTGGGGCAGAAGACGAACACGAAAGTATTGCGGAAGAGCGACGACTTGCGTATGTTGGAATGACTCGTGCTAAGCAGCACTTAACACTTTCGTGGCGTGCTCGAAGCCTGGTATTTGGCGGTTCCAGTGGAACTGCCTACTGGCGCGATTCGAAGCCTTCTCGGTTTTTACAAGACATTCCAGGGAATCATGTGAGGACGGAAGAATGCCCTCCTCCGTCGTTTGGTGGTCGGCTCTTGAGAAACAGAACCGGAGAAGGACAAAATGTACGGCGCACAACTCAGTGGCACGTCGGGGACAGCGTTCGATGTGCGAAGCACGGTCGAGGAACAATTGTGACGAAAAGAGCACAACCGGCAGTCCGCGAAGAAGCGGAAGTAGAGGTTTTGTTTTCAAACGGAAAGCGACGGTTTTTGAACCCGATTCGCAGCTCTTTGGAACTTTTGTACTCTCCAACATCATCTACTTAAAAGTTTGAAAACAATGTAAAACCTGTGTCCTTACGTGCCTAGCTTCGAAACAGTGCGAAACAATTTCAGCTCCTTTCGCCTCTTCCCAGAAAGGTTCCGCTTTTGCCAGTTGCTTTTCTTTAGCTTGACAGGACGACTTCCAACATACTTGCCATTCATTTCCTTGAGCGCTTTGACCATATCATCTGGGCTGGCAAAGCTGACAAATCCGTATCCACGACATTTTCCGGAATTTTTGTCCTTGACGATGCGGGCCATGTTGAAGCTTTTGTACTTGCCAAACGCATCCACGAGCTCGTGTTCAGCAGCATCGGGGGCGAGGTCACCAACAAAAATGCGAAAATCGTCCTCCGGCCAGTCACTGAGAGTTTCATCAACCCAAACCTCGCCGGCGGCCATTCGCTTCAACGGGCGCTTCCGAGAAGGACCCGCCTTATTCCCATCCCCAGGCTGCATTGCGGGACCAACTGGTCCGATCAGCGTCTCACGCAAATTCTGCTGGCCGTTGGTCGCCGGCTGCAACTGGGCGGTGCCAGTGGCAGAAGCCGGCAGTTCGACGGGCGGTGCTTTGGAAGTCTTCCATTCCCAGCGCGCGCCGTTCCACACCCACTTACCTTGCGGAGAGGCATGTGACGCATTGTCGACGACACCGTTTCCAGCTGCATCCGATGCGGCTTCCTTGGCCGCGGCATTTGCAGCGGATGTCTGCCCCTGCTGTTCGCGCTCAGATACCGCTAGAGCCTCGGTGCGGAGCGCAGCGGCAGCATTCTGGTCCTGCAAATCACGCTCCAGCAAATGCTGCTGCCACGCGGGAAGCGGAGTGATTGTCGAAGCAGCTTCAGAAGCTACAACGACGCTTTCCGAAGCCGGGGTCGGCAACGCAGGCGCAGCCACTTGAGCGCTCTGAGGGTTCTCCGCTACAGCGGCATCGCCTTGCGCGGAAATGTCTTTCGTGACAGCGTCCAATTCGCGCTGCAGGCGCTCGAATTCTTCATCGAGCTCGGCTGCCTCAGCGGCACCGCTCATTGCAAAAAGATTGAAAACAAAAATCCAAGTTGAGATTGACAAACTGACACCGAGAGACACCCAGCGAGTAAGCTCAAGCAAACACGGAACTTACCTTTCGCAACAGTGCGCTTTCCGACAAAGCCGTATACCGAAGGTTGATGCACGAGCGTGAAGGAGGCGCGCTGCCCAGCAAGGTCTCCGAACAAATGGCGCCAGATGATTTGTATCATACGCAGAAATCCTGGTTCAGACAAAAATGACAAATTATCATACAGTGCTGCTCCGGGAAGTATCAGTGGGATTCGGAGAAAAACACTGCCGACGTACACCCCTGTGAACCCTCCTCCATGCCCGCAAAGAATTTTTCCCAGACCGCTACTTCCGTCGTGTACAACAATCAAGAGTGCGATAGAACCTTCATTTCGCGCGAAATTAAAATAAG
>JADWZK010052892.1_pt1 | contig 13362 bp, 7 predicted proteins | sample 8957641 | NCBI WGS metagenome assembly JADWZK01 (sample SAMN16576796, study PRJNA672827) | algae metagenome | host: rhodolith | place: South Korea: Udo, Jeju | collected 2014-09-18 | reverse complement strand
CTCGGGGCAGTACCCTTTTCGTAGAACTGCAAGCGCTCCTCCACCTGTTCCCGAAGCTTCATTCCGAACACATTCGTTCCGAGCTCACTGAAGCAGTCCATCCTAGAAGCAATTGAGCACTTGTTCGCAACGTATCGAGATATCCTGCCCTTGTTCTTAAGTTTTGCGCGCCCAATAAATGAGGAGTTGTACAAAAGCCCGTATTTAGGGGTCTTCCCCTTCGTTTTCAGAGCACGGAACAAGGCCTTTTCGGCACCCAATATTTGCACTGTAGATGCTGGGTATTTGGCCAGCGAGGTGAGAGATCCGGCGTGAGAGATTAGTCGCGCGCCGATTTGATCCCCGACAAGAGCAGCGAGGTTTGGAGCTACGGCGTTCATCTTAGTTTCCAGATAACTCTGAAGACTTGCGCGGTACTCCGCGAGATTCACTACGCGAGTAGCAAACATCTCAATGTTGATGAGGTCGACGTCAGAAACATCCGTCCCCATGGACGACCTTGCGGCGTCAACGATGTCGCGTGCGATATTGTCCTCTAGAACAACCTCCTTGAGGCGTTCGATATCGTCATCGCCGATAGAAGACTTATTGCGAATAACGCGCACGACCCTGGCATACTGAATGTTGTCCGGAACAACCTTGATAAGCTCAGGAAAATGCCACGAGTACCATTCACGCACGCGCATGGCAAATGTGTTGATATCCTTATCGAGTTGATCCAACAGCGCGATTGACTGGATGATCATGTTGTCAGACCTGTGTACGTTGAATTTCACTTTGGAACGCGAGTAAGAGTGCGCAAGACCGAGTTGGGCCTTGATCGCGTCGCCTGGTTTGAGGCTCTCGATGAATTTCTCCAGGTGCATGCGAACACCACGCAGAAGCTCGTCCGTGTGTTCATCAGCGACGATAGTTAAAGTGTTTTCCAACGCTTCCGCCACTGCCGATTTCATTTTCGGATCCCTGTACACACCAAGCTGGGTCTTCCCAGCCTTCTTGCTCTTCTTCTTCTCGCGCGGCAAATTGCTTTCCAAGAAATTCTTGAGAAAGTCTGATACGACGCCTTCAGAAATCATGTTCGCATCCTCCAGTGCATGCTGCGCTGATCGAAACGGAGAAAAGGCCTTCAGTTTTACCATTTTTGAAAAGCGGGAGAATTCAGTCATTGCTTCTTGCACGGCATCGACCTGAGAAGCAACGACGTCTGCCTCAACAACCTCCATCAGAGAGTAGCCGAGGGCAGATTCGCAAAGCAAAAATAACACCATCGCGCAATTGCGTTAACGCAGACACCTGCGCCACTCCCGTCCCAAAACCACGAACAGATCGGTGCCGCCACCGACACGCAGAAAATTCTCCTTGAGCTGAAATGATCACTTGCGGCAGAAACAAAATGCAGACGGTCCCCGGCCGTCGTCAAAGAGTCCAATTCGTAGCTATCATACTTTTTGTGGGATCAACGAAGATATGATAGTGTCATCACGAGCTTGCATGACCCTGTGCAATTGGATCAAGTTATAGATCTATTGAGCTACTTGTTCAAGTCAGAACATGGGCAGAGGTAAATTAATCCTGTGGATGTTCTCGATGTCGTAGAACGCACCTCTCGATATTGTACACTCGTGTGAAGAGTGAATGCAAAAACATTGGCCGATGGAAGCTGGAACATGGAAGGTACAACATTGCAGTGTATTTTGATGCAATGGCAAATTCTTTGCCTGCAACGACAACTCCCTCCGACCATGGTTTACTTCTGCTCACAAGAAATAAAAAGTAAGGTCTCTGCCCCTCAAAGCAGTACACACATATTACCCGAAGCAATTCAAAGACGCTAAGAGTCGTACTACTAGCTCTGCAGACCCCACAATCGCGAATCGGACGTCTGTCGGTAAGCTTATTGGTGACCTTCCACGTGATACTCCTGTGCAGCGGATCCTTGACAGTCTCCTCACTGGACACGCTGTTGGTCCAAGTGCCACATACCAGCTGGTGCGGACAAGACTCGCAACTGGTCCCCGAACAGTCCTGAAGCACAGAACTTGTCGTTAGCTTTCAGCGAGACGGGCACATGCAGTCGGCTGCGGCAGGTGTTGTAACCGAAGCATGATTGACGCACCGCATCGCGCCGCACCGCAACAACAGGTTCTTCTTGAAGTACAAGTTATCTCGGTGCATGCAGAATGGGTCCGCGATATCGCTGGCGCTCCAATTTCGCAATTTTGCGCTGTATGCTAGCAGCCCTGTGCACCGGCGGGGGTGCAATACTGAGCACAACGGCACCGTTGGCCTTTCCTGGCCGTGGCTTTGCACGCGTGAATTTGACAATGCCTGACGCGAGAGCGTACAAGGTGTGATCTCGCCCTGCGGCGACATCGATACCTGGTCGCATTTTGATACCTCTTTGACGGACAAGAATATTGCCCGGTTCCACATACTCCCCATCCCCCACTTTTGGACCCAGTCGTTTCCCAATGGAATCACGTCCATTTCTGGACGAACCTTTCGCCTTCTTGCTTGCATGACGCACCACCTGTGCAAATGGAGACGATTGCAACGCGGAGGATAGAGACGGAGCGTTGCTCAGAAACGCGTTCCGCAGCATGAATAGCGCCATCGTGCTACTGCGTCGGAAGTCGTTCGACCACCAGATGCGCAGCTCGACATCAATTCAAACAAAAACAGATCCGAAAGGATCATACCTATTGTTTACAGTCCAACAACTTACAGTACACACTGAGAGCAACGTCATGGATCAAGTATCGATAAACGTCCCACGCCGCCCACCTCTGCCGTGAGCAGGACAACCTCCGAGCGATGACCGGGGCACCCTTTCTGCTCCTGCAACCGCCTCCAGAGTCACCCGTAGTGGAACTTCTGGTTCTGCGTGATGTAGGGGGCAGTCATCGGAGTATCGCAGACCTTTCTGCCTGGCTCAGTTCTACAAACCTCACGCACTCATTACACGCTTGTTTGCTAATAGGGCTTCTTGGGCCGCCGGAGGAAGAGCTGCGAAACCTATCCGTTCTTCCAAAGGTGCCACATCCAGCAGTTCTCGAGGGGGATGCGTCTTCTGTGATTGCCGCTGCAGAGAACGTCGTTAACGGTGTTGTCTACACCTTCGGTAAGCACGACCCAGTGGACGTGCATGCTCGGCTCACTCCGCACTCTGTCAATGCGTGCGCTGGTGCAGCCTACCTTGCACCCGATTTGTTCATACGAGTCGCTGGTGTGCCTGGAGCACAAACGCAGCCGCGCACAACATGGCAGAGACATCTCGCGCAACTCGTGGGCGCAGATAATGAGCAGAGTACATACACGGAAGTCAATAGAAACACGGCTGTCATTGAAGTGGATCTTGGGGCCCAGAATTCAGGCCCGTCGCACGCGCAAAATACAGATTCGATTCTGAGACCGGGAAACTGCACCACGATACTGAATATTTGCGCCTCGGGTGCCGACCGAAAAGCCGATGTGAATGTAAGCGATAATATCCCAATGATAAATCCCAGGAAATTTCATGAAGGGCACTTCACTATAGTTAAGCTGCGCAGAGAAAATAAGAGGACTGCACCGTGGGAGGTTTTGGAGGTGCATAACCATGAGCTTCCGTTACCGTAGAGCGCAGGAAGTGGTCTTTGGAATGAGCACCTGTTCGCCTGAACCCACCCTAAGAAGAATCAGAAATCATCTGATACTTCGGAAAACTGCCACACACGTACAAGACCATCATCTCCACAGGAGGCAAGAATAGTATTCGAGCCTGGACGCCAAGCGACGCAGTTGACATCGCCGCTATGCGCTCGTATTGCTCTGGCGGAGACGCGCCATTGGTCAATATTCTGAGACACCGATTCGTTTCCGTTTGCTGCCTCATCTTCCGTCGTTTCAGAAGCCTTTCTTTCGCCCACATTGTTCGCTTTTTGCGTGTTATTATCTTTCTCGCCTAGGCCTCCGTTTGCACCTTCCTGCTCAACTTTCGAAATGATCGCAATTGAGTCATCTCCGCCGGCAGTAGCAATGTACCTCCCGTCCGCATTAAATCCACAGGAATAAATAGGACCGTCGTGCACATCGGGACATCTCGCAACAACCCTGAAAGTCGGCTGCGCCCCAGCCACGCTGGCGTGCGCACTCTCCCTTTTCCACAAAATGACAGAGCTGTCCGCGGAACATGTACGAGAAGCTCCCCGCTAGGATTGAAAGCCCGCACCCCAAACTGTGGAAATCATGTGCAGCGAGAGTCTCGGCACAAAACCAATCATCCTCGTCTTCGACCCAAATTTTGGCAACGGCGTCATAACCACACGACACGAGCATTTCGACCATCGGGTGCCAGGTCACGGCTTTGACGTCCGCGGAGTGTCCATTCAGCACAGCAATGCACTCGTAATCGAAGTCCGCGCCGACCTCCCATATCCACACGCTGCGATCGCGCGAGCAAGTCGCCAAAAGGCCCCCGGAACTGCTGAACGCCACACCCTTGACCTCGCTCTCGTGTCCGGCAAGAGAAACTGCTGGCTCGAGCGCCGGCTTGGTCCCCCTGTTAACTCGGAGAACTGTCGCAATGCCGTCGAAGCAAGCCGCTGCCAGGGAGCGCCCGTCGGAGCCCCAGGCCAACGAACGCACGGTGCGCCGAAATGTGTCCACAGCGACTGCAACACAGGTCCAGGTCTTCGAGTCCGAGGAGAGCGCCCAGACGCGCACAGTTTGGTCCACCCCGCAAGACGCTAACAATCCAGCAGCGGAAAAACTCAGCCCCCAGACAGCGCCTTTGTGTCCCCTCAATGTGGCCGTGAGGGAGAGCGACATTTCACGGATGTTGCGGCCCGAACGTCGGGTATTGTTGAGGGGACGACGGTCGGGAACTGAGGGACAACGCACCGTCGTACTTTCAAGATACCGTTTGCAGATCTGATTTGAAGTTATGATACAAAGGGACTCTACCGGAAAGGGATGACAAAGTACTTTTGGGACACCCAGCTGGATAATACTCATTAGACTCGGAAGAGAGGCGTCTTTTCGCACAAGACGCGACCAGGTGCGGTCCCTTCTCAAGATTTGAGTTCAACAATCAAAGACATTTACGCGGATTCGTAGAGAACGTCCTAACCAGGAAAGATGCCGCGTTATGAGGGAATTGCAGACCCAGACGAAGCGGGCGAAGAAGGTGAAAATTTAGAGTTTTGTTCTCCTCTTCAATACAACTCCACGGCAGACCTTACTCTGTCCTTCATTAAGGGCCTTCTCGGGCGCTTGCTATCATCTTCCTATCGTGAGCCGCATACGCTCAGTCTATATGTTTTACGTCCTGCAAGTTTGTTGCGACTTCTCTCTGACGTTAAATCAGTTTTGTCGCGCGAAAAGACGTTGGTAGACGTCGTGGTACCTCATAATGGACATACGCGTGTGTTTGGAGATATTCACGGTGACCTCCACTCTCTTGCGGAGGGACTGCTGCTCTCAGGCTTACCGTCGCCAGAGAATACGCTGGTGTTTGCTGGTGACTGTGTCGACAGAGGCAGCTGGGGCGTCGAAGTTCTCATCACTCTCTTTGCACTGAAATTGTGGAAACCGGAGTCAGTGTTTGCGATTCGAGGAAATCATGAAACGACTGGGGCGATGTGCAGGTATGGTTTCAAGCGCGAGGTGGAACGCAAACTTGGCCCGAAACTCTATCCCGCCTTCACTGCAGTACTGCGGGAGCTCCCGTGTGCCGCACTCGTGCGCACTCTCGGACCGCCAGTTGCACCGGAAGCATTTCACGCCACGCCAGACGCGGGGAAGGGCAAGCGGAAACTGCGCTCCTCCAAGAAGAAGACCAGTGTTCATAGTGGCAATCGAAGTGTAGACTCTCCGTGGTGGGCTCGGACGCCTGAGCCTGGTGAAAGACGAATACTTGTTGTACACGGTGGATTATTTCGTGCGTGGAACGTTTCGACTCGCGATTCTCTCACAATAGGTTCGCTAGGGGACTTGGCAAATGCCCATCGGCAAGTCGACGACCCCATCAATTCTATTATTGAGGATGTATTGTGGTCTGATCCGCAAGTAAATGCTCCGGATGTCGCGCTGAACAAGCTGCGTGGCGCGGGTATTTTGTATGGCAAAGGCGCAGTTGAGAACTTTTTCAGGCGCAACTTTCTGCACGGCCTTATCCGAGCGCATGAGGGTCCTGATATGCGAGAGCGACGGAAGGAACTAGGCGACATGTTGGCAGGCTACGCCATGGACCATGAATTTGTTTCCGGGTTCGTAGCCACCGTCTTCTCGGCTGCAGATTATCGTGAGTTTTACGCTTCTTTTTTCTTATTGCCGAAGCGGCGACGCGAAGTTCGCATTCTGACGATTATTTTTTTGATTTGTGAAGCTATGGATAAGCCGAGGGGGAACAAAGGCTGTTTTGCATCTCTTAGGGGACGTGGGTGCGGTCCAACGCAGTTACTTCCGGAGTTCACACAGTTCACCAAGCGTTTTCAGCCAACTGACTTTGAGTTGTACTATGATCCTATGACTGCTGATCGTCCAGCAACTCCGAGAAATTAGACTTACGGATCTGTGCTAACATCACCTTTACGACGCGTTGTCCTAGGGCTTGGCGTTCAATATGGTACAACCGCTGCTTCGTGCAGGAACAAATATCCCGCGCAATACGAAGAGTACAAGTACGAACGTGCATGTCGAAAGTGTGTGTCGTGCGCGCAACGTTATGCGCAGGAGTATCTCCGCCATGTATGAGGCGAGGAGCAATGTGAAGCATACTGCTCAGTTTTTATCAGCAACTTGTCAATTTGCAACCTTGTTAGATGCTCAATTGGTCAACTTTGAATAATCTAGTTCTGTACAAGCACGCGAGCACAGACGTCAAACGTCAAACGTCAAGTATGTGCATATATAAAAAAAAGTGTAGTTCACCTCCATCTCAACAGTAGTCAAGAAGCATCGCCGGCCCTCCCTGTAATGATTTCATCGCTATCCGTCATTTCCACCTCCCCCGGCGCTGGGACATCAACGATTACGATCTCTTCCAAATCGCAATCAATGTAGCTGTCAGATACCAAATACGCTTTCAATTCATGCTTACCAGCACCTTCCGGTGGGGTAAATCTCAACTTCACAGTTGCCTTCTCTTTCAAAGAGATGTGCCTCACAGTAATAAGAGAGTTCGCAGACACATCTCCAATGACAATCCACCACCCCTCGGATTTTTCTTCTGGGAACCGAGGAGCACAAACACTCTCACTCACATCGGTCAAGCGTTCTAGGTTCACGACAAGAAGCACCTCATCATACGTACATATCGGCTCTTCAAATTGCAATGTGATTTCCGGATAGGTTTGACACGCTTCAGCGACTTCGCGAATTTGAGGCTTCGTCAGTGCAGAAATTGCCTCATTGCGAGTTTTGGTGTCCATGTCCAAAAAGTCAGAGACATCACCAACTTCGTATTTTTGCTGAAGTGTATTCACTAGGTCTTCTTCAAAATGAGGAAGCTGTAATAAGGGCTTCTCGGTATCCCACACAGCCTGTACAATTCGCTGACTCAATTCCATGCATACAAGCACGGGTTCCAACCATCCAGCAGACGAAATGATGTCAACCATGGCTCGTAGAAGCCTGACACTTCTTCCCACAATAGTGGCTCGATCCTCCAGGAGATCTCCAGCAAGAGAAATACGACTTAGATGAGACTGAAGCAGAAGATGAACTTTGACATGCAAGGACGAGAGAGACGGCATGGCATCACCAACTGTTTTGAGGCGCACAGGTGTGCTCTCCGACAATCGCTCCATCGCTTCTTCATCCCCTATTCTTGACGGGACATCGTCAAATTCAGAGGCATTCGATAAGATATTCAAAAGACCACGAAGCTTCATTTTCGGAGACACAAGCGATGCAAAACGTTCGACAGTGGCGTGCCGGATATAATAATGAGCTGCGATGATTCCAAGATTTAGCGCGCTCAACGCCATATCTTCTTCACCTTCCGCATCCACACATTTCGCATCCTTCAGGTCAGCCAAGGCTTGCTCCACCATAGCAGAAAGATGACTGGAAATATCAAAGTGGGAGGTTCCACCCATGCCATAATAGTTTGGATTCTTCGGCAATCGTCGGTAAAAGAAAGTCCAGGTTAGATAATGCACCACATTTTCCTTTGTCTCAATTACCCTTGATGCAACTTCTGCATTAATCTGGTCCGCAAGCACTTCACTAAGTTGTGATTCCAAAGGTGTCGGTTGCAAACAAATTCGGCGATAGAATTCTTGCAACGGCCGCTCTGTCATTATCACACAGGTTCCAGGCTCGCCACAACTTGACGGTTTTGCGCAACAAATCATGTTCGTCAATTCGGACTTCGGATACTCTGCTCTTTGAACTGAGAAACCACCAGCTTCTTCAGTTGCGGTCCCTGCAACAATGACGAGTCTACCCTTAACATCTAAAGATTGTCGAGCGTATCTAGACGTCGTGACCAGAACCTGGGCAGCACCAGTTCGGAACATGGCTTCTGTGACATTCTTGTCTGAATCGGAAAGACCGTCATGAAGATATGCAACTCCATACGTTACGCATTCTCGCAAACTGCTTAATCGAATCTTTTGTAAATATGGTTCCACAACCGCCTCCGATGCCCGCAGAAATCCTTTCTCAACTCCTTCTCCAGGCGCCATTGTGACCATCTCAAGAGCCATTGCTCGCGTGAGTTTTCGCGTTGGGACAAATATGACGATAGGTTCGGAACCACCTCCCGAAAATCGCCGCACAGCGTCATAAATTCGACGCGATAAAGCGGCAGGAGACGACAAAGCACCACCGCCTGCGCGAGAAACACAAGGCAATATTTCGACACGAGGGCAATCCGGCAGTGAAGATGGAGAAAAAGATTGCAAAGCGTCGCGAGGGACATCAAGCCAGTCGCCTACGTCAGTAGCATTCGCTATGGGGTCCGAAATAGCAATCAGGCGACAGGGGTCCTCATCCTCATTCCATAACTGTTGCGATAGATAGCGCATTCGGGAACCTACAACTTCCATGATGGTTCCAGTTTCGCCCTTCTCACCCAACAAATGAACACCGTCCAAAATTACCAAACCAACCCCTCTTAGGGCACGGCTTTCTCGTTTTCCTTGCCATTTTCGAGACAAAGCGTCAAAATGTTGAGGGGAAGTAACAATCACTGATCCGCGTTGTTTGATCGCGGCGACGTCAGCAGCATGCTCTCCTTGCAATACGGAAACAGTCAAGTCCAGTGCGCTTCCTATCCCCTCTTCAAGACTCTTCACCACTGTTTTCACGGCCTCTTCGCCTTCTCCAGTTACCCAAATCGCTACAGACGCTGGCTGTAAACAAAAAAGGCGACCAACAGCAAGTTCAGCACAAATGGCGCGGTCCGGATTTGGAAGAGTTGCAATGACAGAGTTTCCTTTCGATTTAAACGCAGAAGGGATTAACTGCGTGACGAACGCACTAAAATTCCTTCCCACCTTCCGCAGGTAGTACGCACGTAAGACAGCAAGGGAATCATTACAGGCATCCTTATCAAAAGCATTTTCAACGTCAAGAGATAATGCATTTTCGACAGAAAGCGGTCGCAGTGCAAGAAATTCAGTATGTGGTGCAAATCTCTCGGGAAGAATTAGGTGTTGGAAGGAAATCGGTACAATCGCGTCCGGCGCAATCCATCGATCGCTGCAACACTTGACAAAGTAGTGAGGCGGTCGTGGCATGGTGACCTGAACAGTGAAAAGTAGAGTATGTCTTTCTTTCGAAACCGCCTTGCGAAGGTAAAAGCTCTCTGAGTACAGCAAATGCTCAGAATCAGCGTCCTCAACAAAGATCCAAAATGTTTCCCCGGCACCGTGTATGTTCGATTTGAACATGAAATCGGGAGTCAGAAACAATTCAATTTCTAAAGTGGATCTTGTTAGAGGCCTTGCCTGCACATCCATTTCCATTCTGGGTAGTGAATGGACAAGTCGGTGAGCTGTTCGGCCAAGTTTCGGATCTCTCAACAGCTCCCCGAAGTCTGCAGACGACAGGCCATAATACCGTTCAAAGTCGATGTACTTCCTCTCCAATTTGCGTAAAATGGATTCGTCCACTATTCCTGAAAACTGTCGAAGGGGAGTCTGAGATGCCCATTGCTTCTTATCAACCATTTTGCAGAGACGGAGACATTTGTCTGCGAGGGCGGCCCACCGCTTCTGAATGATGATCTGAAGCAGGGCGCGAGTAAGTCTGGCTGCATTTTGCGTTATGTAAACCATGTCAGCTTTGAGGACCAGACCATCAAGACGGATGTTCGATATGTAAGCTTGCATCAGCACATTGACTTTTGCCGAAGCTTCGTCAAGAGAATCCTTTACAGGAATGGGAACAATCTCGGAAAGTCTCTGTACTTCTAGTTTTTCCTCTTCCCGGACCCGCATGTGCTTGAACTCACCGGAGAGAGAGAACAATCTTAAAAGGTCGATGTCTCCCATAAGAGGATGTACATTCTCGACGTAAATAGCCATAGTGCGGTGGCCCACATAGAAATCGGAAGCAATGCGCCCAAGGTCAGTGCTCGCTAAAGCCCCAGTTCTCCGATTATACGTAATCAACTTTGCCCGATGTAACACAATTGCAGCCGAATGAACGAGTTCCAGACGTCGTCTTTCTAGAAGAGGGTCTGCCTTTCTTTCATCCACAGGTACATTGTACAAAGAGGGGTTCTTGGTCATTCGCACGAACAAGTACGTATAAGTCAACCATTTTGCCCCTCTTCGACAGAAGTTACACACCCTGTTGCAACCTCAGCATTGAGCAAATCAACAATACGAGATATGAGTTGCGACTCAATCGGAAGTTGCTGGTTCAGTAGCGAAAGATAAAATTGAACCTCCGGTCTTGTGGTGATAATGAAACCTTCACCAAACTTGTCAAACTGGGGACGACCGGCACGACCCATCATTTGCATTACATCCATCGGGGACAATTCAATCCAGCGCCCCTTCTCCGGGGCATAAATCTGCGTCCCCTTAATAATGACGGCATGCGCCGGCAGATTAACACCCCACGCTAAAGTGGCGGTGGAAACCAATACTTTGATGAGGCCATTTTCAAACAACCCTTCCACAAACAATCGATCTTTCCTCGTCATTCCAGCATGATGTGTTGCAACACCGCGAATAAGAAGATTCCGAAGAGGTTCACTGTCGACATCGCCAAGCTCGGCTTTGATGGTATTGTAAGATTTGCTATCATGCTGCATAAAGTGACCAATCGATTCATCTTCAATAGCCCTGTCAATAATATGACGGGCTGTGCTTGTGGTTTCCTTTCGACTGTGAACGAACACAATAACTTGGTTGGCGGAAACAACTTGGCTTTTTGTTTTTTCGTACGTAACGTCATTCATTATCTTGAAACGTTTCACAGCTTTTTTTGCTGTTATCCCGACATAACACTGCTGAAGCGGACGTGGACGATAGGAACTGTCAAAGTAAAAGAGGCCTTTCTCCTCGTCAACCTGAAGCAATGTTGCAACGTCCTTGTAGTTCGGCAATGTGGCACTAAGGCCGACGAGGCGTGTTTCCACCGTAGTATTTTCAACGTTGCGCATTGTTCTCGCAATGATAGCTTCCAAAACAGGGCCACGGTCATCATGGAGAAGATGAATTTCATCAATAATAAGCAATCGCACAAGACTGGTAAACGTTCGCTCTCCTGACTTGCGGGTGATCACATCCCACTTTTCTGGTGTGGTAACTATGACTTGCGTTTGGTCAACTTCCCTTTTCGTCAAATTGACGTCTCCAGTAAGTTCCCGCACAGAAACACCAAAGTCGTTCAAACAAGCACCGAGCTTAGTCACAACTTCCGCAACAAGCGCTTTCATGGGCGCCACGTACACAACCTTGAAGGCGTTCAGATCTGCATCAGCCATGGAAAAATCTTCCAGGGCCATGGCAGCTGGGGCGGAGTTGTAAAACGCTCGCAAAATCGTCAACACCGCTACATTGGTCTTACCAGCACCGGTCGGGGCGCAAATAAGCAAATTGGTATTCGATTCGAATGCCGCGGGGTACACCGCAGTTTGCAATCGATTTAGATGAGTGGTACTTCCAAACGCGGGTTGCGCCCATACCGGCATGGAAGCTATTGAAAGCGCCTCGCGCTCACCCGATTTCCGTTCTGCTATCGCAGCGGGTATGTGCCACTCCTCGTAGTCCTTGTACTCAATGTGCTGCGATCCAGGGGGCAAAGGGCAATTCTTCGATGACAGCAAATGGTTTCCCTGACTGAAGACTAAATCGTCTAGATCGAGTTTTCGCAAAGCCATTTTCGGCTTCCCGCTTTTCCTTCGTGTTCCGGCAGCATCTTCGTCTCCGATATCAACATCCATCTCATTCTCCCCGCTAACGCTTGACCCAGCATGCCTCCGCCTCTTTCGCGGTTTCTTGTTCGCTGGCTCGCTCTCCCCCGCAGCAGGGTCGTCAGTGCGCAGGGTCGCGAGCAAATCCTTGCCCTCCTCGGTCTGCTGCATTTCCTCCTCGATTTTTAACCTTTCATCCGGACTCTGCGCGCGTGCTAACCGCGTGCAAAACACGACGAGGGTGCGGTGCTTAAGAACGGTCTTGATAAATTCGACTTTCTCAAAATCAAAGAGCACCATGAGCGTGTGCTCACATGTCGCGTTGTCCGTGTCACCCGCCAGCGCTTCAAGCACTTTCTCCGCCATTTCCTGGCATTCGTGTGGATCCGAGTAGTATGGGCCCAGTTTGCGCTGGATCCAATATCCGTCCACGTCGAGAGGGTCCAACCGCTTTGAACCGGACTTGCTCTTCCGCCGCCCGCTTCCTGGCACTCCATTCTCAGCACCGCCAATACTCGAGCTGAACTCAGAAGCCAACCCGGAAGCGGTATATGTGCCGCCACTTGAAGAAGCTACTCTAGCAGAGGTAACACCATCTGCATCGCCCATCGCGTCCTCATCGTCTTCATTACGCAGTAACGGTGCCCCACCGTCAAGCACATCTCCGTCTTCATCCACGGCGTCGTCAACTTCGTCCGGTAGGTCGCTGTCCTCGTCTCCCTCAATGATAACCGCCACGCCCTGATCGTCATCAACATCATCGTCCAAAGTGCCGTCATCACCACCCTCACGCAACTCGTCCTTCTCTACGCCAAAGTCCTCGATGGTGCGTCCAAACGTCGAGAGTCTGGCAAACTCGTCCGTCGTCATGCTCTGAGCGAGGAGCTCCGAAATGAGCTCTTTCTTCTCCAACTCGCGGACATTCTGATCCTTCAAAATCGCGATGGTCTCCTCAGCCGCGCTGCGCAGGTACCTCATTAGGTTGGTCGCCCATTTTCGACACC
>JADWZK010077513.1_pt1 | contig 13379 bp, 12 predicted proteins | sample 8957641 | NCBI WGS metagenome assembly JADWZK01 (sample SAMN16576796, study PRJNA672827) | algae metagenome | host: rhodolith | place: South Korea: Udo, Jeju | collected 2014-09-18 | reverse complement strand
AGGCAGACTCCCTGGTCAAACTACGCGGACTCTCAAGTCCACCGTCAAACCCACCGTCCAACTCACCGTCAACCCACCGTCAAACCCATCGTCAAACCCTCCTTCAACCCACCGTCAAACAACCCGTCGAATCCGCTCGTTCCCCAAACGTGGACCTCCGTCCAGGCTCCCCTAGTATCGACTATGCCGCCGGTGGTGTCCTTGGAATCTCTCCCAGTCTTAACTCCAGAAGCTGATGACGACTCTTCGCCTGAGCTACCCGCTTCAAATCCGACTACCGCGACACCCCATGTGGTTCCGAAAAAGCGCTCAAGCCGGGCTGCCGCAAGCTCGGCCCGGTCCCAGGTGCCGGCCGCGCGTCCGGGGTCTTTCCGTGCCGAGATGCTGCGTAGCCAGTCTGTCAAATCGGACGTGGAGGACTCTGCGACGCCGGCTCTCCCAAGTAGCACTCCCCTTGTTGTAAACGCTTCAATTCCGACACCCCGCAGTTCTGCACGGAGAAAGACCGCTCCTGCTCCCAAGGGCTCGTTCGCAGCGGCGACAACCGCCTTGCAGTCGGGCGCTCTCCGAAAAGAGACGGCAAGTGCTGCAGCAAGTGCTGCATTACGCGCGCCCGCTGCACCCGTTCCGGCGGTGGCGCCGGAGCCTGCAGTGGGCGCTGATTCAGGCGTTGCTGTACGGCGCCAGGCGAAACCCATTCCCGGCTCCTTTCTGGAGGCAACCGCGAGCAATGGTGAACTGCGCGTGGCGCGCGGTGCTAGCTTGGGCTCTGGCTCAGGACCGACGGTGCGGAAGGTGTGCAAGCACAGTTGGATTGCGCATGTGCAGGCCAGCCGCAAATGAACAGGGCGGTGGTGAGATGCGAGCCCAATTTTGTATTGCGTAAATTGTTTTTGCGTGAGGTGCGACGCGTTGCAATGATGTGGCGCGACGTTGTAGATGTCGTACAGTAGTTGTTAGACAAGTTTATAAAATGTACTTTTTTCTACACAAACTCGAAAACGAAAGAAGGTTACATCGCTACCTTTTCGGAAAATGTTCAAAAGGGAACCGCGTAGCGTCTCCCCGATATTCACAAATCCTCGGAACCCTCTAGAAAATAATAAAAAAAGAAAAAAAGGTTCCACAACTCAATCACTTGTTTTCTTCGGTTCAGTGTCGTCCTCCTCAAAATCACCCTTGACGTGATCATCCGTCAAATCCGCGATAGCGGGCGGTGCTGCCCCGTCATCATCCTCTTCGGAATCGCCTTCGTCATGCAGATCCTCGCCCTGTTGGGCATTTTCCTCCTCCGGCTTCGGGACGAGGCCTTTCAGGAGAACGGCAAGGGGGTTCTCTTCAGCCGGGAAGGGGCGCTTCAGCTTGCCCACAGACGGATTTCCCATAATATGCAGCTTGAACAGGGCGTCATCTGTGACAAGGCGGAAGAATCCCATAAGCCCAGACATTATGAGCGGACTCACGGTCTGCATCTTGTAGTGGATAGCAGCCAGCAGCAGGGTATTCAGGAGCCAGCCTTGGCGACCTGAGCGGAGCAAATCCAGGTCATACTCCAGATGAGTGGTATCGCGCATGCTCGGCGGCGCATCGCTGCCCGGGCCAAACGGCGGCACTGGGACCGGCACGCGGATCTTCGTCCGGTCGTTGCGCGCCACAATTCGGAGGTGAAGAATGAAGTAGATCAACGCTGTGGTCAGAATGTAAAGACCGAAACCAACACGGGCGCGCAGCAGAACGGCAGGGTCCTCCTGGTCAATGCTGCGCACAAGCATCATGGCGCCGATCATGACGCCCAAGTTTTTGGAACTCATTTCGCGAAATTAGGGCAAAAGGGACGTCAGAAAGTCCAAGAACGAGAAATGCAGACGCTTCGAAGACGGAGTCAGACGGGCAGGCAGAAGGTTAGCCTCGTGTGTGTCAAGAAAGAGGACACCGTCGGGACGTGCGTGGAACGGAGGCCGCGGCGTTTAAAAGAATTGTCTAATCCGGTTCTCGGCACGCGAGTTTGATGTACTGTAATTTGTACAGCAAGCCAGGAGCATTGTGTGGTCATAACTTGCTGTACCACGTGGGCTTTTTTCTGTACGCGCAGAAAACGGGTCATGGTGATTATGTCGAGTTCAAAGAAGCGTGTGATGATGAGACGATGATTCTGCTGTTGTGCGGTGTCAACGGTTTCTGAACACCTGCGAAGATTTAAAACAAGAGCACTGGTATCGCAACTTGTGTTTTGAACCTCTTCGAGTTTTTTTTATGGCACCGAGATCAGTAGTTCAAGAAAGTTGCGGGTAATTGTCAGAAGCATGACGCGTTGTAGAACATAGGGACTACTGAACTCCAGGTTGCTTCTGAACTATCCAACATTGCGATTACCGCTGGTATTATTATGCATCTTCAGCGAGAGCAAAGCCCTTGCCGCTTCTGGTATCCTGAATGCGTTCCCGCCTTCAGGTGCAATTTGAAACTTGTATCATACTTTTCCCACCGCCATGATCCATGGCACGACGCGGTAACATTTCCACACTGTGATTTCTATCTGATCGTTTGTTGCGATACTGTGCGTTGACTTCAACGCTAGCAGTGTGGATCTGTGCCGGCTGCTATCCAGAGGTGTGGCATTTCCTTCGAATAACCCGGAAACAATGTCCACTTGTGGCATTGTGTATGCCGCTGAGTTCAACGGCGATGCATCGTTTCTGGCAGCCGGCGATTCCGCTGGAAAACTTGCTTTATTCGATATCCTAAAATCTGCCGCTGTAAACTCAGCCGTTTCTTTGTCCACTGACTCTGCGTCTTCTTCCCAAAGTCGTCCCGCTTCTCCTTGCTTGTCTTTTCAAACCGATACAGGCTCCATTTACGCCCTACATTCCGAAAAAGACCTTTTGGCTTGTGGCGTTGACAACGGCTTATTGTTTACCTCTTGGTCCGATATTCGCGATGGGAAATCGCGATTTCAGGCATTGCAAATCGATTCCCCCTACCTGAGAAATGGTCATCCTAACACCGCTTATGAGGTCAACGCTATTGCTGGTATGTCTGGAGGTGATCGATTATTTGTAGCTGCTGGTGATGGAAATGCGTATTCCTTTTCGGTTGACACTCTGCAGCAAACCCAGACTTTTCTTGGTAGTGGTCCTCGCGCCTACCTGCACTCTATTGCCATGCAAGGCACGCGCCAGCAGAATGTGTTCCTTGCCGTATGTGTTATGCCTTCGCCCCCACTTCCTGCATTGATCCTTGCCCTTTTTTTGGTTACATTATTTTCTAATCGAATTTTCTGCTGTATGGGCGATGGTTGTTCTTTCTTAAACTATAGGGTGCCGACGATGGATGTGTGCGAATTTACGACGACCGAACTGGCGCAAAACCTCTGAGTGTATTGAACCCCTGGAAAACCCAGGACTCCATGTCATCGTCCTGGATTGGAAGTGTAATTACAGACGACGATGGGGTGTTCGCCATGATTGGAACAGGTTCTGGGCAGTTATTCTCTCTGCATATTTCTTCACGTGCTGTTGCCCATTCTGCGCAACTCGACGTGGTTCCTGTTTCATTGGAAATGATGGATGATCACGTGTACTGTGGCGGCGTTGACAAGAGAAAGGCGAATGCAAGCTCACTTTATATGTTCAATATGCAGTGCGAACCGGTGAGCGGTGTGCACTCGTCCAAGCCAGGAATTTATTCAATAGCTGTGCATTCCAAAGCGCAAGTCGCAGCAACGGCAGGATATTCGCTTACGCCATGTGGTCTCTATGCTGCACCGGATGTGCTTGATGTTTACCTCAGTCCTCCCCTGCATTCGTTTTCAATGGTCATGGCATAATCCTCTCTGGCGCATCGGTCTCAGGATGAGCATCTTCAATGTTGAAAATCAGCATAACCTCTCCAGAGCGGAATTGTCCGGCACGTGGATTTTTGCTGCGTTCACTTCTTCCTCTCTAAAACATGTTTGCTGCGTGACCCGAATTGCATAGCTCGCTTCGACCTTGACGTGGCTGAAGAACTCAACCCAAGATTTTCTGCCGCACGGCGGAGAAGATGTTTATCGCCAACGCCATCTGGAAGCGACAAATCGCACACGTGCTTGGTAACCGGAAGCTTCGTTACGAAGTCGATGACGTCTTCGTCCAGAAATGGGTGACGAAGCTCTCTTCCGCTGTCCGAAACAAGTCTATCATCGCGACCTAAATTCCGGTACCAAAGGCGGCTCAAGTCCTTGTCCATCTCGCGCACAATTCCCGCTTCTCCCTCCCGGCGAAATGTTGTCCGATGTCTCCCTTTGTAACCGCCCATCAATTCATCAGCACCGAGCCCGCTGAACATTATTCTGGCAGAACTGCATACAAGTTCCGAATTGCCGCAACCTCCTTCAGTGCTTGTAGATTGTGAACATCGCCCCCTCGCCCGCCCTGCAAACCAAAGCGCTGTTCCAATCGAATCATCCATTAATTGATCGCACGGATAAATGAGAGGTCGAACGTTGTCGATCAAGGCGCGGTCAGCCTCATGAGGCGAAACATCAACAGTAATTAATCTTATCTGACGACCCGGAGTTACCAACTTGCGCAGTTCTAAGAATGCAATTTCAGCACTGATACGATCTGGGCAGGACGAGACTTCTGTTCCATTTCCGAGGCGACATTGATGAGGTCCAATCCTTGACAAGCGTCCATGCATTTATCAAGCATTAGCGTCAGAAAGAGCGAGTCAATACCCCCAGAAAACAAAACTGCAAACTGTGGCCCGGATTCTTCTGTGATTCTTGGATTGAGAGTCAATCTCCGTCGCAGGCTCGTTTCAAAAATTGATAGAAACATCAGCGCTGAAGCTTCAGCCGATATTGAATTCTGCAGTTCTACACTTAACGAACTACGAAGCCATTTTGGCAAAAATGATACATGCTTCGGGTCGTTTTCCAGGTGTTTGTTGTCAGCATTCCATTCCCCATCATCTTTTCGGTTATCTTCGCTTATGTACTGGAAGGATTTGAACACCTCCACATCTCGGCGAATTACCTCTAATGAAGAAGCGCTATTATTTAAATCCAGGAAGAACAACCCGGCAGGTGGTACCTCCACAAAGCCTGAATGTCAGATACGGGAACGGTCAGAAGCAACCGTTAGGTGCCCATCAATCCATTATCTTCATTAGCAAGGATCGCGTCCCAAAACATCACGCCCAAAGTACAATCTCTTGGTGTTGTTATGCCAGTAGATTATACTCCATGGACCGCGAATGCCGTCGAGAAATTTCAAAATTTTTTCACCGTCTCCCTGTGTTGCTGCCAATTGGCGAAGAAGAACCGTTGTATCGCATAGATCTTCAGTTCCAAAGCCGCTGATGTCATCGGTTACATGGTCGTACACTTCTCCATTGAACAACAGTGAGTTTTCGCCGTCACAAGCGGGCTGGAGCACCGGTCTTGCTCCACGCAAAGAAAGTACGGCTCCCAAAAGTGCGATGCGTGTGCCGCAGCCCAGGTGCAGGTTCTCGATCGTCTGAAAATCAGGACCGCGACGGGCAAGCGAAGCCATTAGAGGTTCTAAATTCCGTGAGTCGATGGGAGAGAGCTTGTTCATCTCCCGAAGGTCAGGCAATTGTGTTATTTGACGAGAACCACTCCAAAACGGCCAGTCTGGCCATGCCAATTCGTGAGTAGAATCCACAACTACGGCAATCCCGCACATATTTCCAAATTGTTGCACATGAGCAATAACCACCACCGGCGCAAATCCACATCCAGATGAGTATTGACCCCCCGTTGCTTTGCCATATGATAACTTTTTTTTAAAGTGTCCTGTGCGTTTAATAGGTACTACCACTATTGCAGGTCCATTCATGTTCGCGGAGTACGCGATAACTGCCGTTTCGAGTTTTATTTCCACAACCTGTTCGTATGTCAGCACATCGTACAGAAGAACTCTTGTGTCCACATTGCCAATACGAACAGGATACTTGCGGCGAGCTCGCATGCGTAATCCCTTTGTCAAACCTGAGTCGCCACTGAGGAGCACCGCAGTACTACCAGCGCAGAACTGCCGCAGAAAATCCCCCATATCCAGCCATGCTTCTTTTTCTTCTCCTAGCCTCATACCCCACGGAGGATTTGACAATACAAGAGTAGGCGACCGAGGGATGGCAAAATCGCGAATGTGTTCATTGTACACTTGAATGTCGTCAGACAACCCTGCATTTCTTATCCCTTGCCGTGCTAAAGAAACTGCTTCTCTGTTGATGTCATTTCCAATCAGGGTAAAAGTTTTATGCTCACAAGTTCTTGCAATTTCACGCGCTTCGGTAACGATCTTGCTGAAGATCTGTGCATCGAAATCGTCCCACCTTTGAAAAGCGAACTGTGATCTGAACAATCCCACAGCTACCTGTTTGATGCATAGAGCGGCCTCAATTAATAGTGTAGCGGACCCACACATCGGATCGATTATGGTAAGTTCCTCAACAGAGTCGATGGGAGCTGAATGTGTCGACCCATTTTCGAAACTCCCATCCGGCTTAAGTCCAGCGATGTAGCTCATTCCGGCGGATACACATTCGTTCAATGACGATACATGGAGGGGAATTGAACTTCTATATCCCCTCTTGTGCAGCGATGTGCCAGCCATGTCTCTGTAGACGGTAATAGAGCAACCATGTACCACGATGAAGAGAGGCAGGTCCGCAGAGGCGTGGGTTTCCGGCCTTGGTGGCTTATCAAAACCAGCATCACGCAACGCATCGCATATTGCATCCTTAGCACGGACTTGGACCAAAGATTCAGTGAGGAAGGACTCTTGGTATCTACTTTCTCGAAACCGCCCATATTCTTCCCTTCTGCTTCTGCCCAAAGGGCGCTTCTTTACATGCGAGAGGCGTACTTTGATGCTGAATGAGAATGCTCCATCCCCAAGAATGGCCCCCCAGTCCACAGACTCGCGTACAAAACGGTACACATCTGCACCATCTAAATAATCATTCCTGTTCTCTGGACGCACGGCAAAATCGGAGTGTGCGATTTGGTGGAGAACTCGTATAGCGGTGCGCAGCCACAGACATGCGCGCATTCCAGTTTCAAGTGGTGCCTCGGAAGCGAACTCCAGATGCAGCGACATCAAGAATGGACCCATTTACATTTCGACTTCCTATTTCATCTGCGAGATATTCGCCCAGCCCGCGGGGGCATGTCGCGAAGAAAATATGGCTATTCCGCTCGTCTCGTCGTCGCCGATCTTCTGTTGTATCTGCTGAAGAGCGAAACGGTGCCTGCGAGCCAGACATTCGAGACCGGAGAGCAAAGGGAACTCTTGACAATTGACGTTTTTTCGACACTGACTTTCTTTGCCCGTATCCAGGAAAAACTGTTGGCAGTGATGGGGACCGCATTGGGGAAAATGCCAGACTCACAGTTGACGCCATCGCTCAGCAGATAACTGAGAGAACGATAGTAGCCCTGTAGCAGGCAACGTTTGCTACAAAGCCAGAGCTTTGGACTGGCATGAAGAATTAGAGCAGCTGCAATACTGAAATATGAACTGAGGTCCCCTTAACGAACCGCCGCCAAGAGCTGGGGGATTTGGGAACATCAATTCTCTATATTTTACATATTTTTGAGGTGCCCGTGCTTACAGAAACAGAGATCATGATGTTCGTGAGATCCGCACGTTACAATTATTACAAGCGCGCCTCTTCGGTAATGCGGCTGATGACCATCGCAGTTGAACCACCACCGCCATTGCAAATGGCAGCAACACCGATTTTACCGCCTTTATCTTGCAAAGCGTTCAGCAGCGTTACAACAATTCGCGCACCACTGCTACCAAGAGGATGACCAAGACTAACAGCTCCTCCGAAAACGTTCGTCTTTGCGCTATCAAGCCCGAGCAATTTCGCATTCGCGAGGGCCACAACTGAGAAAGCTTCATTGATTTCGAATACGTCAACGTCGTCCTGTTCTAATTTCGCCCTTTTCAGGGCTCTCGGCACGGCTAGAGCCGGGGATGTTGTGAATTCCGAGGGGTGTTTCTCAGCATCTGCATACCCCATAATTTTTGCCAGTGGTTTCACGCCAAGTTCATGTGCCTTCGCTGCACTCATCAGTACAACAGCCGCTGCACCATCATTTATACTTGACGCATTCCCTGCAGTGACGGTTCCCGTACTGTCCCGCAAAAATGCTGGCTTCATTCCAGCAAGCTTCTCGACATTAGTTCGAGAATACTCTTCGTCCTCTTCAACTACCGCAACTTCTTTTCTTCCCTTCACGTGCACTGCAGTAATTTCCCGGCGGAACTTTCCCGTCTTCGCTGCCTCTGCGGCTCGTTGATAGCTCTGACGCGCATATAAGTCCTGTTCCTCTCTGGAAATTTCGAATTTTGATGCGCACTGCTCGGCAAACATTCCCATGTGCTTGTCCCCGTGCGGATCCCATAATCCGTCGTGGATCATGCCATCTGTCAAGGTCATGTGACCCATTCGCTTCCCGAAGCGGGAATTCTGAGAATAGTACGGAATCAGAGACATGTTCTCCATGCCTCCTGCCACAACAATTTCAGCTAGGCCGAGCTGAATGTCTTGTGCGGCTGCTGAAATTGACTTGAGACCTGAGGAACACACCTTATTGATAGTCGTGCATGTGCACGAGTCAGAGAGGCCAGCCAATAGCGCAGCTTGTCGTGCTGGAGCCTGCCCCAGCCCTGCAGAGCATACGTTTCCCATGTAGCAGGAATCCACAGACTTGGGATCAACCTTTGCACGCTCAAGAGCCCCTGCATACCGCGTTGTGATGTCAGCATGTATGGAGATGGCGCGTGCATTTGGGGTACATATCGCAGGTTAAGACGAACTTACCCTTTATAGCGATCGCACCAAGTTTCGTGGCAGGTACAGTCGATAATGCACCGCCAAAAGACCCGATCGGTGTCCGAGCAGCGCCGACGATACATACTGTGGCGTGCTCCAAAGCGGCTGTTGAGTTCATTTTCTGAGTTAACTCTTCTACAGAAGCAACGAAGGTGGGGATAGACTCGAACAGGTTTTTGTGCAGGGAAACCAAAAGCTTGATTCCACTCAATGCGAGATTGGGACCTTGAATGCACCAAATTGATCTAAATTTTTCATCATTATGATGCACTTCAAGTGAGTAATTTGTGATCTTCGCGACTGACAAGACAATGACGCCGATGGAAGTCGATGATGCTGCCGACAGTGGGCAACGGAAAAATTGGTGAACAAGCCATCATCTCAGGAGTACCGTTCGCCACATATTTTCCAACTTCATCACCGAGCACAAGACAAAATGATCGTTTGCACCGTTGAAAATATTTTGAGTCAGTTGACTTCGTTTGTTCGAACTGCTCTCTACGAGCGGTCCTCGTGGTCTGCATGGCGTTCAAACCAGTTCATGGCCGGCAGATATCAGGTATAAAAGCCGCTACGTCGGCGCGGCCATCATAGCTGTTCGTTGTCCAGGTCTCGCCTCGCCGCACGGTCGGCTCTCCGCTCCTGAACAAGCTTGCGCGTTCGGATATAGTGTCATTTGTGCTTGGGATCTACGGGCCTTTCTTTGTTCAACTTCTTGCGGTCATGCAGCAGTGCGTCGACGTATTTGATGACAAACTGTCGTGGGAGCTGTGCTGGGGAACGTCGTCCAAAAAAGGTCATCTTCGTCGATTTAATACACGCCGGCTGTGTCTCGCCGTCAGGAGGGAAGCATTTGTTGCTTTCTCAAATGCCCTTGTTGTTACAGCGTCAACTTTGCTTGTCTTGACAGCCTTGAGTGGATTGAATTCCCCGGATGGTGACATTTCTGAAGATGTTTTGGTTTCTGTGTGGAACGAAGGGACTCAGCGCGAGCAAATGTCGGAAACTCATGTTCAGCTCACCCAGCAATTACATGATTCGTTTGATCTCCCCTTCCGAATGCTTGAGCCAATAAGTTACGAAAGCAAGCTTGATTTGCTGGATCATCTTCGTGCCCCGTCAAAGAGCATTGTTCCACTACCTTCTCGACGTGTTATTTTTGCACATGTTCATGGCCAAAGTCTTATCGAAAGGATTCGAGCTTTCGCTACAGTTGTCACCTATGCACGTGGAACAGGAAGAGTCCCTGTTATCTTTTGGCATTTGTATCGGGATGGATTCAGGAGACCGTTTTCGACCCTCTTCGACTGGAACTGTCTTATGGACTACCAATCGGTCGTCGTTGTGGATGTTTCTGACCCGGATTTTACCGTGACACGGGAAAAGAAGCTTGTGACTGAGGGTTTGTTTCTTAATCAAGACAAAAATTTCCAACAGTCTGACGGGAACGATATTGATGGTTCTGGGATACCTCCATCAAAGCACGCGGGGTCGCTGGATTGGGCTGACTTTTCAGTCCATGAAATACAACCCGATCTTGGCACCAGTGAATTTTCTTCGTATCCTGCACATCCGCTCCCCTGGCAATCGAGCATTGATGACAAACGGAAGGAGATCATGCATAAGTCTATGGATGTTGATTTTTCATCAATTGTATCTGCTCTGAACACTATTGCTTCGTGGAATATTCATGTCGTTTTAACGATATCTGGTGCAATTCGATCTCGTTATACCCCGCTCACAGCGGCTGAAGAGGCTGTTCAGACTTGCCTTGCTGCGAAATCTCCACAAGCTCTTTCTGCTGTTGCGAACGCCCACATGACCGTTCCGCAGCGTATCACGCCTGACTACAGCAATGTTATTCGCATACTTCACGATGAATTTCAAATCCCGTATCTTTTACTTAATGGTTTGCGGCCTGTCATGAGGCGAATTCTTTTGGATAAGTTGTTGCGAAAGAAAAAGCAAGGTCAATTCGCGCCACGTACTATTTGGGTCCACCCCCAGTATGGTCTTGGGAACAGACTGAGGGCATTGGGATCTGCGATGGCCTTTGCTAAAGAAACTGGCCGTGTGCTTGTTCTTATTTGGATGCCTGATGCGCATTTGAATTGCCATTTCCGGGACCTTTTTGTTGAGCAGGATGATCTTCTTGTCAGTGATTCCTTCGATCCCCAAGAACAGTGGCCATTTGTGCATGCCAAGTCCAGAGATGTGGCAATGCATGCGGTCGACTGGTACAATTACATGCGTGTCAATGGAGTACATGTGAATAAGCCTGCCGATCCTGTATTCGACGTCCCGACTCGGCACATTTATGTATCTACTGCATATGTAATACAATCCCCGGTTACTCCGTTTATTATCAAGACGGAAAGCTTGTACTGGCGAATTTTGAAGAACCTCACACCTCATATCGATGTTGCCCGACTTGTAGATCGTCAGGCTTCCACTTTTGTAACCGGGATCATGGGAGTACACATTCGGGGAAGGAACATCAAGACGGATATTTCCGGAGTCAGCGTATCAGCATATAGCGAAGAGTCATCTCGTCGAACAGACTACTGGAGGAATTTGACAAGAGTTGAATCTTTTGTGGAAGAAATGAGAAAGCAAAACAAATCTCAGCTGTTCTATTTGGCAGCAGATCAAAAAGACGTCTTCAATCGTATTGAGAAGGAGTTTCCTGGTCGGGTTTTCTACACCCCACGTCGTTGTGACAGCAGAGATCGAGAATGTCTCCCCTTTGCATTGGCTGATATTCTTTTACTTGCGAAATGTTCATCTATCCGAGGAAGCTACTGGAGCTCTTTTTCAGAATTGTCTGTCCGATGGGGTGGAGCTAAGTTTTTGCTTGCGGGTGTCGATTTTGGTCGGCCTTCTAACAATGGCCGGGCCTCTGTCAACAGCGGAAATGCTACTCTTTGACGAGCTAGTACACTCAGAGTACTTAAATACTTGCTGTCTTTGTTAAGGCAGATTAGCGACCGCTCTGGGTGGGGTCATGGTTGTCATGACTCTATCATTATATTAAACAGACTTCACATCTGGGTAACACGCCAATTCTATGTTCGATACTGTACTTCGAGGTCCATTACGTCCTAGAATGTAAAAAGTTGACCGCAAAAACCTCTAATATTTTACAGAAAGAAGCGTTACTACATACTACTACAACTAAGTTAATTGTCTTTCCCCGTAACAGAATGTCTGTGTCTTGAGCTTATCCTCAAGCGCAATGGAATTTGCGAAGATGAAGGTCCATTTTTCTTTGCAGGTTTCTCCCATTCTTTAGACAAACAGAATTTTTTTTCGTCGTCTACGTGGCCTAGTTATAGCCACGCAGACACCGAGATTAGTCATCCTGATCGGAAGTTGCAGGGGAACGGATGGAGTTAAAGTTGTTCTTCGAGCGAAACCCTGCTCTGGAGAGTTTGCCGTCGGCCTTGCTGTTACAGAGAGCTGGTTACAAATGTTCCCAGAATTGCTGGCATCAGCGTCCGGGGCACAAGCAGGATTATCGTTCTCCATGTTTCGACTCGGGCCCAGCCGTAGTTTGAGCAATATTGGCAATGGACAAGGATTACTAGTATTCGCATGAGACGGAGAAGTAGACGGCTCTATTGCTGCATAAGGGCTGATATCCAATTTTGGTATAGATGCAGGAGTATTCTCAGCATCAATCGGCCACCTCAGTTCAACATCAGAAGCCCCAAGACAAATCTCGTTAGGGATATTCCCAATGACATGCAGACAAATTGGGAGTTTCGCTGAGTTTGGAACTTGATATTTGGCGCGATGTGCAAGAACAACATACGCTTGTTGCGCCTGCGCAGAAGCGTAAGCCGTTACTATCGTCGCATGTTCAAGACCATGGATACATGTTCTAGGCAAGCGATATTCAAAGAGAGGACCACCTCCGTAAAACGGGTCCAAGAAGAGAAGACGGGCGGCATCTGTGAGCAAAACCAACCTGTACTTTTCAGCACTTGATATCGAATACGAGAGAACTTGCTCCGCCGTAAAATTTGTCAAAGGAGCCAGTGGTTTGCAACCGTTGTTGCCAATAACAGCCCAGACAAGGCCAGGTACAATCTGCTGGACCCCCGTCGGGGAAGTACCTTGGGGTGCGGTGTGCCGCAGGCTCGAACCTTTTTCTGCAGAGACAGCCATACGTGCAGCATAGTTGTCGACAAGGCCCAATGCGGCATAACCTATTGACGTGCGTATTATTTTCATAACCACTTTTGACACGAAGACGGTCCCTAAGAATGAGAGGTTCTCCATTCGGGAGGGAGTATACTGCAATTGCATCTGCATACATGAATACCAGGCTGCTCGAGCTTGCCGCAGGCCACCGGGAAAATTCGAAGCGGAGAATCCATACTTACGCGTGACCTCGAAAAGCCTACTTCGCCTCAATTCGGGTGGTAGCCGGGGGCGAAAATTCCAGGAACACAGAAGTTTCCTTCCCCTAGACCGAATGAGTAAGGAATGCACCAGAGGTCCTGGAATCCACGACAAGA
>JADWZK010241435.1_pt1 | contig 13439 bp, 7 predicted proteins | sample 8957641 | NCBI WGS metagenome assembly JADWZK01 (sample SAMN16576796, study PRJNA672827) | algae metagenome | host: rhodolith | place: South Korea: Udo, Jeju | collected 2014-09-18 | reverse complement strand
CCTAAGACGGTTGTCGCGCCGAATGGCATCGGTTCGGCAAGTCTCGCTGCTTCGCGTTTCTCCTCGCAGGAAGAAGTCGTCCTTGACGGTTCGTCCGAGCCGCCCCCGACTGAGTTGACCTCAGTTGTTGGCCGTGCTCCCGTTGTCTCCGGCCCAGTTACCCCATTATCCGTCGTCCCCTCTGCGAAGGCCGGTGCTTCACCGGACTTATTAGCAGGTAAGCCTCCATTCGATCGGAAACCAGCCCTGGAGCCTCAAAAAGGGTCCGCATCAGATATCTCCAATAGGCGAGTGTCTGAGGCATTACGAGTCTCAAATGAACGGGCGAAGGTTGATTACGCAGACACCAAATCATCCGTGAGTAGGACGACTGGGGAAAATCAGCAAGTGCCGACCTGGGATCCCGACTTGGTCCGATCAATTTTTGGAGGTGAGTCAGTGACAAGCACGAGATGCTGTGAATGCGAAACAGACAGTTCGCGGCCAGAATCCTTTTTGGACTTATCAATACCAGTCCGCTTAGGACGATCGCTTTCGGGGTCATTCACTGCAATGGCCGCAGGGGATATGCTTGTTGGACAGGACAAGTATGCCTGTGATGTTTGCCATACTAAGACAGAAGCGGAACGTCGGCTGTACTTGTCCAGAATTCCTCCAGTTTTAACCGTCCATCTCAAGCTGTTTCAATACACAGCAACGCAGGCTGGTGCAAAAATCCCTGTCTCCACACCATGCCCATTACGTATGCGGTTCGACAGATGGTGCACGCGAAAGTGTGCCCAGAGGGCGCCTGAATACTTACTTACCGCTGCTATCGTACACGCTGGCGGATGCTCTACGTCTGGCCACTACTATGCTTACATTTATAATCAGGAAAGTAAGCAATGGTACCTGTTTGATGACTCGAGTGTTACAGCTGTGGCAGAGTCGGTCATTAAGAAGACGTTGTTCAGTTCTGCAAAGTCGAAGAAAACAGGGTATCTGCTTTTCTACAGCGCTATCGATGACTAGCTATTTTGTTTAGTGCTTGAAGTCTTCTGCCTGTACTCGATTATTCTATGTGTGCTGCAAAGCTATATATTTCAAGACTGTCCGTTGCACGCCTTTTGATATTAGTATTCGTGAAGGGAACCTGGCTGCGGACTGTACGAAGAGATTATGCAGTAATTACCTCCGGTAGTTAGTTTGCTTGGTTCGAGTTTTCTTTCTAACTGTGTTTTCTTTTTTTTCGGTCCTGTATTACGACAGGGGAGGGTTTCGATTGTGTACCATAGATTCAGGTGTTGCATATTTATTTCAGCAAGTAGGCATTTGTACAGGTACTTTAGTGCCACAGTAACTTTTGAGCCGTTTCTGAATACTGTTCAAAGGCTTCGAAACGACTCTCGAATTCGTACTCTGTGCCTTGACTGTTTATAGAACGTACCTCTGTTTCAGTGCCTCATGTGCAAAGATCAAATGACCACCGCGTAGTTGTCACTGTTTCCAATTGGGGCGAAGATAGCACCTTGACACTGGGATCGTCCCTTTTGGGAACAAGGGATGTTAAGTTGATACATTGAACTGATAGAAGCATCATGTTTTTGGCAACTGCTGGTAGTACCGATTGAATCAAGTCACAGTGCGTGTCACTCCAGTTTCTCGTTGGATCGCTCTTGTAGCATTTTTCGAGGATTCTACACACTCGCCAGAGCTGGAGAAGGCAACGGTGATTTACCTCTGCCAGAAGTCCGGGATTGTCAGAGGCCTGCCTTTTGTTTTGCGGAGTCACAGGTAATGGTAAATATTCTAATCCACTACGGTGAAATTATACTCTACCTGCAAAGGTCGTACTGTTGCGCTCGTTCATTTCTTTGCCGTAGTCCCTTCCCAAACGCAGACGCGCGGGCCCCTCATGGAGCTGACTACCTGTAGGCGCGAAGGAGGCACGCACACGCCCAAAATTTACTTGGGTCTGTTGGTTGGCGGGGCGCCGTTCGCGCCCATCAGCTCTAACCGGTTGATATTCACGCCCTTCATCGCGAACAGATCAGCCTGCGCGCCCGTCCATGCTCGCCGCGCATATTGCATGCATGCCAGCAAAAGCGTAGACTTGACGGCGAGGTCTATGATTTTGACAATTTGAAAACGTGGGACCAAATCTGACGTGTTCCGGAGTGATATGGACAGATACTGCGCAGTGATTCTGGATTTCCAGAGCAGTCATACAAATACAAGACAGGCAATTGCTGTTTCGGAAAGCAAGGCCGCATGCAAAAGGGAATGAATCTGCTCGTTTATGGGAAGGGAATTGGGAGAAATGTGGAAGACTGATATCGGTAGAAAGACTGCAAGGTAGAAGGGGCGTCCAAAACTAGGCGATGGATTGAAGGATATTGCAGGTTGGGTCGGAATGGAACTGTAGCGAAGGAGAACGACTGCCACAAGGTGCACCTTGTGGGAGGGCGGTTCTTCACACTGAAAGATTGGACTGACAGGAACATAAATAACATGGATGTGGTCTTGCTTGCTTCATGAGGGTCCTCGCCGGATGTTACGGTAGGCAGCAGGGGGATCCAGTCATCTATTGCTTTTACAGTAGAGTTTACACGTTTGATGCTCTAGCCGGGGCCTGATAGTCAGGGGGCCGGAAGAAGGTGAGTTTAGAGTTCCACGTGCAGGCGAAGAAACTGGCACGAGGAATCATATCATATATGAAACGTGACATATGGCAGTTACGAAATGGGATTCGTAGGTGTTCTACGTACTGATTTCGAGACGTGGACCGAGCTATAGATTTACAGGAGCGAGGGCTGGGCCTGGGTTTTTTGCAATTTATAGCTTTTCGGCGCCCCGGTCTGCGGCCCGCCCAACCTTATCATACATTACCTCGACTCTGGCTCAGTTTCTACCACATATGATATGTCTCTCGGTGCGCGCGTAGTGCTGCTGTACAGACGGGTAGCGTGTATGGACCAATAATCACAAGGAAACGCACAAATCAAAAGCAGGCTGGCGTCCCGAAAGGACCACTGAATGGCATTCTGGGTCACTAGCAATCAAGGAGTGCAACACGTGCTATATAGGTATAGTACTCTTCGTTCGTGTTAGGCCTGTAGAGAGCCGGGGCGACGTCTTGCCGCATGGTGCGACAGAGCCTGACGTGACCGAGCGCAGCACAAATCCACGCTGGGAAGGTCTCGTGCAGGATCTCTCGCTTTCTGGGGAGGGTACACCCGCCTGATTTCTACCCACTATGCCGGCCTTGCCGACGGTTCTGCGCGAGGCGCTTCCGTTTGTCGCCCGCGTCAATCGTACTTGCGCTTCGGAAGCATGCATCAGCAACTGGAAAATCACGTTTTCAATATTGCTCGTTGTTGAGTCCCTCGTCTTTGGTCATGTCGTTCTTCTCGTTCGCGCCTTCTCCTGCATCTCCCCCTCCCGCCTGCTCGGCATTATGCGGTACGGAAGCGCTATTGCCGGTGGCGTTTTTCTGGCAACGGGATTACTCCATGTCATTCCAGAAGCCATTCATCTTTACGAGGCAGACGTTAGGCAAGGTCCCCCCGCGGTCCACCACGGTCTTCAAGAAGGTCCCGTGGAGTTCCCTGCCGTGTTCTCTATCATCCTCGCTTCCTTTTATCTCATGCTTATTCTGGAGCACCTTTTGATCGCTTCCTGCCAGCGAAAAACTGTGGACGAGGACGACAATCTTTCCTTCGATCCTGATCGCAGCGAATCTCTTGACATCGAGGTTTTCGGTCGCTCCTCAATGAATCTTGCCACCGCCATCGGAACGAGGGACGATGCAGGCGAGGAAGGACAAGGCAGCAATGGCTACATAAGTCGCTCTTTTCTCGCCTGCCTCGTCATCACTGTGGGCGTTGGTGCGCACTCTGTTCTAGAATCTGTTGCGCTTGGAGCTGCCCCCCAATTTGCGGATGTCTTAAATCTCTTCATAGCCATCGCTGCCCACAGATGGGCCACTTCTGCTGCTCTTGGTATCCGTTACGCGAAAGCGGGTCTTGCATCAGGGCCTGTCATTCTCTTGGTGTTTCTGTTTTCCTTCATTGCGCCCATTGGCGTCGGTTTTGGATTCCTTGCAGTTAACGCCAGTCCTAAAGCGCAGGGGGTGTTCTTTGCTTTGGGTGCTGGAACATTTTTGTACCTCGGCAGTTCGGCAACTCTCGAACATGATTCCGCCCGGCACAATTCGGCATTGAAAATGTATATCGCGTCGGCTATTGGTGCCTCAACGATGATTGCTATCACTGGAATCCTTGTTAGTGCAAAGATTCATTAATGGTTTGGGCCAAGGAACTCGCAGCGGTGGAAACCTTTGTTCTTTTTCTCTCAAGTGCACCCTAAATTATTTCCTGTTCCGCTCCCCTTGTTTCTTTCAACTGGGCCGTTTTCGTTAGTCAGTTGCATTGTAAGTTCGGCCCCAAAGTTTAATTTCTGTCCGTGCCGAACCGCACAGGTTGTTTTTTTTAAGTGAAGACTTAATGGTCGTCGAAGATGACTTATTTTGCCATTTTCATACCATGCTATGGCTTCATCCCCTTTTTTGTGTTGGACAGTTCCATTCGCGCGATGAATTCATTGCAATAACTACAATAACTGTGCCGCGGATATGAGCATCAGAGCTGTGAATCTCCAGTGCGAAAGAATTTCGCCAGAAACGGAGAAATGGAAGCGAATGATGTCTGGTAAGAAGAATTACCAACATTTCCCTGCGTTAACCGGATTTTCCATGGCCGTTTCTGGCTTCTCATGGGATCACGTACGTGCGAAAAACTGGGATTTGGCCGTTGAGGCTTTCCGAATTGTAGGGTAAATGATCATTTCAGATTCTGTTTTGTGCACTTTGCGTTGAGCGAGATATTCCCTTGGCTGGACCGATTTTCGGTTTGACTGTTGTATAGGGACATTGACATGCAGGATGTGTGCAAGCGTCGTAGTGGTTTCGTGGCATCACGAGCAGGGGTTCTGCTTCCAAGTAATATCAAACATCTGCATTTGGACTTCTCTAAAGGGACCATTGAGAGGGTCGTTTCTCACAATCTGCTCACAGTCAGTTGCAATCAGATACTAAGTTTAGATGTTCTCCCACCGGCAATCGCGATCTGCAAACCCACCTTCATCAAGGAACGACCCAAAGTCCTTTCCTCGAAATCGACATGCGGAAGATATTCCTCGAGACCTCACTTGTCAAGCCGTGCAAGACCTGAGAGTCGTGTTCGCATCATTCCAGGAATCAGATCGTGGTATTATAACAATCTCACAGCTGGCCGATATTGTTGAACTTCTAGGTGACCCTCGACCAGATATCTCAGTTCTTCGGGCCCTGCTTCAAAAAATCTCTGACGAGGATGAATCCTCCTCTACTCGGGTGATTGACTTCAAAAAGTTCCTACGCTTTTTCGTGTGTCACCTGTATGGAGGACATCTTCCCGTTCGTTCCAGAGAAATTTTTAGCGCTTTTGATTGCGACACTAATGCCTCCGTTTCTGCAGTGGAGTTGCAGGAATCATTGACGAGCATGGGAATGTCCTTGAATGCGGAAGAGGCGCTGGCAATGACGTATGTTGCAGACGGTTCTATAGAAGGAGAGGTGAACTATCACGAGTTCAAACAAATTTGCCGAAGAATAGACTCAGAAATCTCTCACCGCCCAAGTGCTCGAGTGAAAAATAACGCTACTTCCAAGAAGAGCATCGGGCGTGTAAATGCCTGGATGAGATCCCCACTGACCTCCCCAGAATGTAGCCCGAGAGCTGAGAGAGTAAGTCAGATGCGGGATGAGGACAGTGCCGGGAGTCAATAATTTGGAGGCGACCTCTGCCTCCATTTTCGACACCATTTGTAAGGGTGACACCCAGAGCTGCGCCAGTTACCTCGGTACTGTACGTATAACCTGAATTTAGGCGTCAAAAAGTGTCGCTGAGGAGTTGGATGTTTCACCTACTTTATAAAATCGAATAAGGAAACGTTCATCTGCAATTACGCGGTATATTACAAAGGAAGTAAAACTTATTCAGCCAAAAGGGCCTGTACGTAAGGATTGTTTTCGGCAACAATACGGTCTCGAAGCTCTTTGGCTTTCAGGACTGTTTCGGATTGCTCGGCATCTGACGTGAGAGGCAACTTCTTCAAATCTTCTAAGAATTTAGATACAAGAGCTTGTCCAGCTTCAACATCTTCTTTCGACATCTTCAACTTCTTCACAGGGTTACAGTTGCTCTCCAATTCGACTGCCTTCCTTTTGGCTGTCACAACAACAGAAGATGGAAAGTGGGCCATTTCAGCGACATGTACACCAAAACTCTTATCGCAAGCACCGGGCTGAACTTCGTATAGAAAAGTGAGGCGATTAGTTCTAGAGTTGACAGTTGCCGTCACATGAAAATTGCGAACAGCAGGAATCTTTTCTGACAACGCTGTTAGTTCATAAAAATGAGTTGCGAACAAGCAACTAGCTCTGATGTGTGTTGCAATATGGGAACTGATAGCGTGTGCCAGTCCAAACCCGTCCATTGTCCCGGTACCTCGGCCGAGCTCATCAATTATCACGAGCGACTTCGACGTTGCAGCCCTCAAAATGGATGCCGTTTCTAGCATTTCAGCCATAAATGTAGATATGGCGCGATGGTGGTTATCCCCAGCTCCTACACGCGCGAGAATACGATCAGTTAGAGGTACCCGGGCCTCCTGTGCGGGCACGAAAGCGCCAACATGGGCAAGCAAAGTAATTACACCGGCCGTTCGAATGTAAGTTGACTTTCCTCCCATGTTAGGTCCCGTTACCAAAAGTAGCGCGCCTCCGTCACTACCTTCCTCGTTAAGCCGCAAATCAATGTCGTTGGCAATGAAAGATCCAGCATCGTCCATATTTTCTTCTACAATTGGATGGCGCGCTTGCTTCAACAAAAGACCTTCACCGGCAGGAACCATACACGGGCGACAGTAATCGTTACGGCCACCTAACGCAACGAAGGCAAAAGAAGAAAGGACATCAAGCTCTCCAAGTAATGATGCAATATCCACAAATACTTCGATGTAGGTACCAGCAACTTTGAGAGCCTTGTCTCGAAACTCAGCTTCTCTGTCACTGTATTCAGCTGCAAATCCCTGATACTCTTCTGAAAGTCGCCGCAGTTTTCGAGTTTGGAAACGGATTCCGTCTCGCCTTGTTTCCAATACCGTGTACTGCGATTGACCACGAATGAGCTTTTCGTTTTTCCTGGTGATGCGAAAAACGTATCCGATATTATCTTTGCGTTCCAGCTTCAGATCGGAAATGCTACCACTCACAGAGGAATACTCGGAATCAATACTGGCAAGCACTTTATCTTGCTTTAGCCGTAATTCTGCAAGACCTGGGTCAATCGCCGGACTAATGACAAATTCACCGTTGTCGATTTGGTCCAAGTCCAGCGAAGTTTCGACAAGAGCTTCAAAATTTGCAAGTTCTTTGGATAAACTGTTGAGGGGATTGGCAAACCGGGCCCCTAGGATGTCGATACCGGCTTCCAAAGCCGTCACCACGAGTGGGAGACGAACGGAACATTGGTACAACTTGACAACATCTTGTAATGTGGCTTTTGCACCTTCATTCTTGGTAAACCGACGACATAAAGCTGTCATGTCTGGAAAGCGATTCAAGTGGTTTTGCCGAATATCTGTACAGAGTTCTTGGTCGTTCATGAAAGCGCTAACGATATCCAACCGCTCATTGATGACTTTGATATCTTGCAATGGCTGAGTCAGCCATCTACGCAAAAGGCGAGATCCCATCTGGGTTTTCGTGCAGTTCAAAAGACCATACAACGACGACTTTTTGCTCGAGTCCCCGGGAATCGGTAGAACATTCAGAGCTCGTAAGGCAGCATTATCCATTTGTAAGACGCTGTGATTGGCGAGATCACGTGGAATTATTTTTCCTTCAAGATAAACGTCCGAAGACAGGCCGGAAAATTGAATCACGCGGCGCACGCAGAGCAAGCGTATGGCATATCCAAAAACCTGGCTATGGAAAGCTTAGAACCCACGAGCCGCTCCAAGTCGTCCGCAATATCTGAAGAAGAGAACTCCTTTTTCGGCCTTGTGGTCATGGCAACGCCACATTTGTTGAAGACGTCTGCAATTTTGACGGCATCGAAATCCGACACTTCACCCTCGCAAAAAATAGCCTCTTTCGCATTAGTAGCAACGACAATAGCTTCCAATCCTGAGAAAAGATCATCTTCATTCACTTGCCCAAATGATAAACGGCGGGTAGAAGCGTCCCACGAAGCTATACCCAAAACTCGGTTTGAGCTTTTGACATCGGCGACCTTGACGGCAAGGACAGTGCAGTCTTCAGTACCAGCGTTCATTCGAGTGGCTGTGTCTCCATCTTCACCAAGACCAGCTGAGAGGTTTTCATTCGGAAGAAAAGACTCTAGACTGTCAAGATTTCCGGGGCTTCCAGATGCTGTTAGAGACGGACGACCGTCGTTCGCCACAGAGAAGAGCTGAACTTTTTTCCCAGTAGAAAAAAGAGCAGCCGAGGCTAACTCCTTCGCAGCTCGTGCGTTGAACGTGAGTGTGTCCATCGGTTTCAAGTTATCACCCGCAGGAGGATGCAACTGCGCAACGGCGCGGAGATCATCCATGTGGAGCCGAGCAGCGAGAGCGACGTCAGTGGGACCATGCACAGAAAAAACTCCGTTCCTATGCTCGTAGATTCGAATGAGCGATCCATCTTCTTTCTGATTCGCAATGAAGCGCAGAAAACGTATCACCGAGGTTCCTTCTAGCTGCAGTGCCGTTGCTGTAACATCGTCGGAGCCTACCATGTCTGCGCTTGATGAGACGCAAATTCAGCTTGCTTGACAACTGCAACGGGCGTTAGCTTCGTGCCGTTAGCTCCTTGACGTCGACGGTCGTCCTAAGAGCAAGAGATGCATCAGAGTAGCAAATTTTGGCGGGAACCGCATAGATAAGCCGTTCCGACCAGCAGCAGGGCATCATACTGCTTTTTCGTTTCATATGCATGCATTCATGCATACGGATCAACGCGTTGAACCTGTCGTATCATACAGTAATCCAGTTGCCCATCGAGGTACGCGCAGCATCTGTCCAGCAAGGATTATTTTTAGGAAAAAACTTGCGCTCCCTGAAACCAACTGCCGAAGAACTTCTCAGTGCAGATACAGTACTGTAGTCTACTGTACCGCACGCAGCACGCCTGAGGTTACCGTATCTCAGTTGCGGCTGAGAAACGAAATTTTACTGATGCACGACATAAAAAAATGGGGTTCAATTCTCACGTGTGGAAACTTGCGATTCTCTCCCGCGAAGATTGTCCACTCGGCTCCTCCGGTTGCGTAGGGCATGCTCAGGCACAGTCGCCAGAGACATCGGATCAATTCTCGCATGCGCAAGGGCACTAGTGGGAGCGATGCGTCGCCTGGCAACTGTCATTCCTTCCTCAAAGAATGGACTCACTCGAAGGTCTTCAAGTTTTTCAAAATCGCCCGAGTGATCGGAATCCTCGCTCCTCGTAATGCGCTCAATGATGGACCGTCTAGCCCACTTTCGGGTCCTTCTCTGGTACATATGGCTTACAAGGAGCAATCCAATTGTCATGACAACCGCAGCTCCCAAAATAGCAAGCCCAATGAACCACTTCGAAGCGTCTGCTTGCATGAAAGGAGCAACAAATATCGAACTGATTGTCATCAGCTTAATAGCGATGCTCAAGCTCGGCGCACTCGTTCTCTTCAAGAATACTCCAACAGCATTTGCCATTGTTACGGACTGGTGCCATTGGGATCCTTTTCCATTTTCCGCTCCAAAGTGTTCGCTTTCCACCAGCTTCTTTGCGTTTTGCCAACTGCTGCTTGCATTCAGTACAAACGTGCCCAGCAGGAAGCCACATCCGGCAAAACCAAGCAGAAGGCCCACTAAAGCTCTTTGTCCCAGTCCAAAACCAACCATCTGCGGCACAACGAGAATGATGAACAACGGGAGAACCGCCTCGAACAAGGCGTACTTGGTCGCAATTCGGACACATTTTTTGATCATTGGCGCCGTTCCTTCTGGGTTTGTTCGCAGTTCAGGGTTCTCTCTAAATTGCCGTCGAGTCTCCACCACGACAGCGTACGCAGTCCTTGACATCCCCAGCAGAGGTAGAGCCACAAAGACGACTGGCAGCAAAACTCCCAGGAGCACCGAAACAACCACGTTCGGGCTCGTGGCACTCAGGTTGTCAATTGACGAAATGTGCCGTAACGGTAGGGCTTTTCGGACACCAATAATCTCGATTGGACTAGGAACAAGGTTTGTCATGCGGGTGAACTCTGCAATCAGCGCGAAAGTCGTGAGTACAGAAGCTCCGGCACATAAACTGCGAAAAGAGACTGCAAAAACGTTGCCCACTGAGCCGAGGTCTTCGATTGTGTTCTGGGCACTTTCAGGGCGCCTGTGCATTCGAGAGACACCTCCCGCACTTATCGCCAATGTGTCAAATGCGCTAATCAAAAACACAGTTCCGGAAGAGGATATCATGCTCACTGCCGATAAACCAATCCCATAGCTTCCAAGGAGAGAAAAAGAACCAAGAACTGTAGACAAAACGAGCATAAATGGAATTGCTGTGGATGAAAGGGCAGAGCCAAGTCCTTGAATGATGACATCTTCAGCACTGCATTCTCCCATTCTTGCAACGCTTTTGGTTAGTGGATATTCGGGAACTGTGAAGAAGCCCGCGAGTCCCCTCAACATGACCCCAACGAACAGACCCAAGAGAAGACATACCAAAACACGCCAAGGGATCTCAGTTGCTTTAGGATATGGCGCACCAAGTATATTAGTTGGTCTGTATGGTCCGCGACTGGCAAGGAGAACAGGGAGATTGTCACCGGTATTTCCAGTAATGTCTTGCGTTGGTATGCAGCGCGTGGTGTCATTCGAAGACGTAAGCTCTCGACGAGGGAAAATATCTCGAGATAATCTTCGCTGAAAGTTAGACTGGACTCCGAAGAATCCATACGCGATTGACACGCAGCCAAGAAAGAACAGAAGTGATGCTATTACGACTTGCACCCGAGCACCAAACAATGCTTTTAGCATATTTTTTCTGCGGTCCGATACGATTTCAAGTTTGAGTAGAAATATGCGAACAGAGCAAACAAGCGACGTCAGCAGGCCCAAAATACTGATCAAAAAGGGAACTGCGACAAAAACGGAATTGGATTCCATGAAGAAAATGCTGGGGAACTCCTTGTAGAAATCATTGTCCCTGCAAAGCTGGCCTGCGAAAGAAAGTTTGACGGTAGCAACGGCATACGCAACGCATGCATGATCAATGTGCAGATGGTTGTAAACACAAAGCGCGTACGAGTTGTTCTGGACGTAGGGCAAGCAAGTTGCCAGAATGGCTGTTGCAATAACTGATGAGACTAAGGACTCAAAAAACTCGACGGCAATGCCGGTCGCCCCCTCAACATTATCCGCGACCCTGGATGCTGTTGTGACTGGATTCCTCGGATCGTCATTCGGCATGTCCAGTTCAAGTTGGGCCACGAGTTTTCCAGCGGTTTCGGTCGCAGCAGCATAAATACCTGAGGCCACTCGGGAAGTCAATGCAATATATGAGACACCAGCAGCAAAACCCAACAAACCCCTTATATTGCGGAATACAAGATAAACGAGGCCAATACCGGCAACGGCAAGAGACATGGTTAGCACAGTCATCGCAGCCGCAGCTCGGAAAATAGCGTTGATGCCGCCAGGAAAAGACAATTGTGATTCCGCTTCTGCTGTAACCCGAATACTGCCATAAGTGGCAATATGCATGGAGAACCATCCCGACAGGGTAGCGAGAAAAACACCGAACAAAAAGGAACCGGCTGTCGACCACGAAACTCCAAATCCGATCAAAACGAAGAGCGGGAAAGTTCCAATGAGCTCACAAAAGTATTCGTATCGCAGGAAAATTTTGGAGCCTTTGCGAACGTTCAAAGCAGTTTCGATTGCGCGAGTGGAACTCGGTTGTTTGTCGCTGAGCATGAACAGATGTATAAACACGGCGAAGATGCCGCCGACCCCAGTTGTAAATGCGCCCCACACAAATTGGTACGGAAAGATAAACGAATATACCATGAAACCAGGGTCAGAAATCGATGCACTATCCATCTTGTCGCAAAGTTGGATACCACAGGCAACCCGGGGGATGAAGACCAGGAGACAGAACAATAGCAAAAGGCCGACGAGGGTGAGTGAGATTTTCGCGATACGACTGGACTCAAATTCCGATTCGGACAGAGTACCATCGTCGAAATCTCCGTCTCGATCAGCAACAGCATCATTGACAAGGGGTTTCTGGTGGGCAGCAAGGTCCGCGAAAGTCAGAGGCTGGTAGCCACTGTAGTCAGGTGCGCTTTTGTGGGCATCGCTTTGGCGGATTTCCGTCTGGGAAGACGTTTCTGTGTAAGGTTGAATGCCATCAGCAGACATGAAGGTTTTGGCGCGTGATCTAATCGGGATTTTTAACGCTTGAAGTAGTTGGAGGTTCGCGAAAGATGGTTTCACGGAAAGGAATGAGCTGTGTGCGGTCGATACATATAGTACCTGGGAGGCGTGGTTGTGCTGACAGACCCGAAGCTCAACGAATCTGATAAACCAGGTGATATTGAGATGACGGTATTTTCATGGGCCTGCGAGGAGAAAAGAAATCGGTATTCGATGTTGGGATACATGGCTGAAAATGCGGAGATGAGCAAAGTTGTTCACCCATAGAAGTATCATTTTCAGCAGGCAGACAGACAGTGTTAGCGCAGTTCACATTTCGACGAAGACCGTTATGCAATAAAGCGTCTTCAGAATCGGTTCTTCTTTACGGATCAGCAAAGCTGCTGGACGTGGAGGGAAGCCGTTGCACCAAGGCGTGTCATATCACAAAACCTTGGGAACGGATAAAAGCATAAAAATGGTCACGGGTTTGATGCTGCGGTTGCTGTATTAAATATCGCAGCAGATAAAACAGGTTTTGCTCAAGACAGGGTCATGAGAATTCGATGAACGAAGGAATAAATCCGGGTGGGAGTTCGGTAACAGTGGAACGATATCGCATGGTTCACCAAATTGTGAAAACGAAACGAAAACGAGGTTGACGGAGTTGCTCAGAATCCTACAGCCGAAATGGGGCACGGCGTGCAGTCGCCGACGGCAGCGCAGGCTTCCACACAACAATGCAACGACGTTGCAGCCGCGACTATTTCGCCTCGCTGCACTCCAAAACCCAACTGCACTTGCCTTCGTTTTCATCGACTTCCCGCGGTCGCCCGTGCGGTTCAAGTTTTTGTCATACACCGGGACCCCACGGAAGGTAAACCCAGCCCTGCCAAAGCGCCACGGAACGATAGCACAACGCCGCCGCATTCGAGCGAGACCCTCCCCAGTGCCCGCGCATC
>JADWZK010054581.1_pt1 | contig 13443 bp, 14 predicted proteins | sample 8957641 | NCBI WGS metagenome assembly JADWZK01 (sample SAMN16576796, study PRJNA672827) | algae metagenome | host: rhodolith | place: South Korea: Udo, Jeju | collected 2014-09-18 | reverse complement strand
CGACAGGCTCGAGAAAGTCTCGACATGTTTACGACCGACCGATAAAGGTACGAGTCCTTTTCCGAAAAATGGGAAGCATGACGACGGACGGGAGCATACAAAAATGCCCTTGATATGTTTTCTCGAGTGTCGCTCAAGCGGCCCGGCAAGTGCGCGGAACTACGCCCAAGTTGTCCATCAGACGCTGCCAGTCATGATGGAGGAGTTGTTGTCCGAAGAGAGGCGGCGCCTTCGCTTTACCAGGTTTCGAGCGCGAGCTCGAAACCTGCAAGAATGGCCAGGACCGTGGCCTATGGAGCCGAACAAGAGCAATTGCGCAAGAACAAACTGCGCGGAAAAGCCAAGCGACAGCTGAAGAAGGCGTTGTACCAGAAGAAGCGCGTCGTCTTTTTTGGATATGCCCAGTTTGGGCATAGGCCGCGAGGGCCGTGCCCTCGCAAGAAACTTGTCCGGGCTCTGGCGTTGCTGTGCCCCGTCGTACTGGTGGACGAATATAACACGTCCAAGTGCTGCAAGGGTTGTGGATCGGTTTTGAAAGGCAGCTACCGCTCGCGTGTGCTTCGTTGCACAACAACCAAGCAGGCGCGGGCGCATGCCCTGTAGACGAGATTGACCGCGACACGAATGCAGCAGAAAACATCGGGACTTGCGGCGTTCGCGCTCTACTCTACCTACAGTGCCCGCCTCATCTCAAGCGCCCGCTCCACCAGGGGGCCTAGTCCACTACTAGGTCTAGTTTCTCGTTCTCTAATTACTTTTCTTTATATCCTCTCTTCTCGAGAGAGAGAAGTGTCCCACTTAGCTGGACGACAATATAAAGCGCACAGTGACCAGCCCTCGGATGTCCACTACCCTAGGCCGAATGGCTATTGGCAAAATCGCCGACTGCGCTCGTCTTACGGCGGCCTCAAGGAGCTCATTCTCAGACGCAATTGGCTTACCCGCGCGTGCATCCGCTTCCTGACCACCCAAGCCCTTCCTCACACTCTCTTGTACCGCCCAATCTGCATCGTGCTAAGGCTGGACGCGGCGGCGCGCGTGTAGTTCGGTGCGTCATCTATGGTGAAATATCCACGGGTGTAGAGTTGTCCCGTGTTGTAAGATAGGACGTCCCTCGGCACCACAACCAGACATCGATCAGAGCTGCGTGGCCTGAGCACGACACGGTCTGCAATGCAGTAGCAAGGTACTCTGGCCCCACCTTGCACAGTCGCCCTCCCTGGAAGTAAAGCCGGCTGCTCTCAAACGGCAGGTCGTATTCACCATGGTTCCCGTCCCCTCGCTCCAACCACGTCCGTACTATCGATAATGGATCTCCGCCGACCACCCCCACTTCTTCTTCCGTGTCCAGAGGCTCCATAGATCTGCTTGTCACGGCGAGCTCCTATACCGTGCATCTTCCTTTCTTCGAATGTGACAGTGTTATAGCCGAAAGTTATTCTTCTATGTCAAGTAACACTACTCGTGATGGCTGATATTACTATCCTGGAAACTCTCACGGGAGGAGGACCATCATTTCTGCTTAACTGGAGTGACCACAAACTGGAAATATGCAGTGTTCTCTGACAGAAGAGGCTTCCTGACTGTTGGGAATTCTTGGACTGAATCTCCTCTGCGAAGTGTGGCTTGGAGATCATGGAGAGTAAATTGAACTCTGTACGACTGCTGATTCTTCATCCGCTTAAGCCAATGTTGACATACTAACCGGGTTGGAATCTAAACTTGCAAGCACACAACTCAACGAAGTTGACGGAGTTGACATTGACAAGCGGTATCGGACAACATACAAGCTCCGTGCATGCTGTCCACGCCGAATCAGAGTTATGATAAGCCACGTTACAGCTCCAATTGGGCCTGCCGGAGGATACACCGAACATTACTGTAAGCAATATCGTTAATTCTGACGTGGACATCTTCCTCTGAAATAACTTTGAAACACTGGTGCGCACAATTCACCTCTTCCATTACAGCCACGCTTCGGATACTATTCCATCCCAAGAATCGCATCTTCGTTTTCGTTACTGTACCAGCGCCTATTGCTCGCGTCTCCGTTATCCAGCTCTACCCTTTTCGCCAGAGCGCCGGCGACTATGGACTCTACGCTGACCCGCCTTGTATCCCGCGATGTACGCCCTGCTATGGAGCTTATATACGGTCTACGCGAATGCGGCGTTGAAAGGGACATTGACATCCCGCAGGTCGCTGTTATCGGAGACCAGAGCTCCGGGAAGGTAAGCATTTCAACTCCCATTATATTCGCACTCTTTTGCGTCGTTGCCATCTGTTTTTACATCCTCACCGTCCATACTTCATTCTATGTCATAGTCCAGCGTTCTCGAGTCCATTTGCTCTTTGCCCCTTCCGCGTGGCGCTGGTCTTACTACCAGGTGCGCCATAGAACTCCGTCTCACTGATTCTCGTGCGTATACCTTTGGGGATAAAGAGCAATCAGAACCCATAGACGACCCGGATCCAGAGTCCAAATGGCGAGCATTCATCTCTACATCGGTCGACACTACTCCTGTTCCTGTCGTCAGCACCGAGGAACTCGAACATGAGATTGCCAACCGCGCCGCAAAACTCATAGATCCACAGCGATCGGGTGGTTTTTCTCGGGAGCGTATTATCGTCGACATTTCTGCACCTGGGGCGCCAAACCTCACCCTCATCGATTTGCCGGGCATTATCCGCACTAAGACTTTTGGGTACGTATCCGACGTTACCACATCCCGTGAACCACAATTAACTGGACGCCATGCTGACATTTTTCTGTGTTCCGTTTGTTAGGGACTTTTTCCCATCCATTCCTTTCGTTGACAGTCAGCAGAGAGGTGCAATTCGCGAGGTTACCCAACTAATCCAGGAATACATCAAGCAGGAGCGCACTATCCTCCTTGTTGTGGTGCCCTGCACCCAGGACGTCGCCACTATCGAAGCCCTGGAATGGGCCTCCCGCAACGATCCGACCGGTCAGCGCACCATCGGCGTCCTAACCAAACCGGACCTCATCGACGACGGTGGAGAAGCAGAGGTTGCCGCTGTGCTCGCCAATCGCCGCAAACCGCTCAGCCTTGGCTATGTGATGCTGAAGAACCGTAGCCAACGCGAGGTCCTCGAGCGCGTATCCGTCTCGGTCGCTCGGCACAACGAGGCACAGTTCTTCGCAAATCACCAGATTTTCTCAACGATGGAACCGCGTTTGTTCGGCGTCGAGAACCTCATCAAGAAAATCACTGCCGTACTCGTCGCGCGCATCTACGACGAACTCCCCGCTATGCGTGCCGAAATCACATCCAAGCTGGACCGCGCCGTCTCCGATCTCGCCGACATTGGGCTCGGTGCTGGGGAGACCCCGGCCGAAGCAAGCATGACGCTGATGCGCATCGTGTTCGAATACAATAATCTTGTCGTCGAGTCCAGTGCTGGACGGTACGTTCATAAGAAACTGTGGGATCCGAAGCTACGGTTGTGCACTCGTGTGCGCGAATTGTACGACGAATTTAAGAAAGACGTTGAGAAGACACGCCCGAAATTCGAACAAGGTGGTGGCTTCATCAGCGAAATCGAGGCCGAAATCCGTGGCTCTCGTGGACGAGAGCTCCCTGGGTTTCTCAACCCGCGCATCTTCGAATCACGCGTCGCGCGATACGTCGAAACTTGGCGTACCGCATCCAGCAAACTATTAAGCGCGGTGCGCAAACTGGTGAGTGAGGTCACGCACGACATGTTCACGCTGGTGTCGCCAGAGTTTCCTGGTCTGCGCAGCAAAATGCATGATGTGATAGCGGAGGCGATAAAGGGCTTGGAGGCGAATGCTCGCAGCGAGATCGATGCGGTGTTCAAGCGCGAGATTGGGCAACCGTTCACGCTCAATGAGCAATTCCTCAGCTCCGTGAACGCGAAGCGACTGGAAAGATTCGACGCCGCTGTTGTCGTCGCACTCTCGCGGGCTGGTCATGATAACCGTGGCAACCCAAGGGATAAGGATGTGGCGAAACTTCTCCGCGCATGGTACGAGAGCTACTATTGCTCTGGAAGCGCGCAGCGTGTACGCGCGGAGGCGGAGGATATGACGACCATGCTCGGATGTTATTGGGACGTTGCGGCTGATCGATTTGTGGATAATCATGTCATGGCGATTGATTCGAGTATTATACGACCTCTGGCGCAGGCAATTCATGTGCCGATGAATGAGCTCGTACTAAAGGTGGGCAACTCGGAGGAGGCGCTCGTGGCATTGTTACGAGAGGACCCGGAGCTGGTGAGGAAAAGGAAGGAACTCATTGCTTTGCGTGACCGATTGTCGCAGGCAGGGGATCTTCTTGATCGATTTTGAGGTAGAGAGAAACATAACATTTTTTTGTGACAGCGCGCTCCTGAGTTTTTTTGTTTTCGGTGGTGGATGTTGCCCTTCTTCTCTTCTTATTAACTGAGGGCTCAGCAAAAAAAATGACTTCTATTTTATTGGAGCAGGTCTGATTTGTCTAGGATGTGACTAGACTTTCAATGCCGACATAGACTTTTTGACGTCGCAACATCTGACTTATTGTTCGCTTACAATATGACTGGATTTGGAGTGACAAAAGTTGTCCAAACCAAGGTAAATAAATTCTCTGGGGTGTAATCAGCGTTCAGTATCGCTCGAGATATACCATTTCTCAGCCTCGCTGCAAGGCCTTCAGAAGAAGGAAGAGAAAACCAATCTATTCCTGATTGCATGGCCAGAGTACCATCTTTTGCAACACAGTTCCACACTACTACAGTACTCACTTCAATGATATTGTTCACAAGTGACCAAAGCGATAGCAAAATTAGAACAGTCGCAAGAATCCGCTGTGGAGTCCGTAAGTTTGGCCGGAAATGCACCTATTGTCATGAAGAATGACGAAGACGCCACGCCAGCCATATTGCCAAGGTTGTGCACGTACGCACAATGCGGGCTCAACTGCACGGTCGTTTGTCGTGGCCATAATGGTGCCATTACTGAGAACAGGGGAGCACTCACGGATGTAACGGCGGTATGTATAAGAAGAATTGAATCGAAAACCCATCAGCAGCCCGCACCATAATGGACGGTAAATGGAGTCGTACGGTACACCCTTCTAGATCGATTTTGACTTCTGCGATAAGCAGATCGCACCTTTCCCGCTGAGAGAACGTTGCTTCCCACAAGAAAAATATCCGCCGCGACCGGCAGGCTGTCACATGCACTGCAATATTGAGGCACAGTGCCCAAAAAACGGCAAAATATTTCAAAAGAGAGGCACAGTATTTTTATCTATCAACATGTAATGGAACGAAACATGCGTATGTACTACCAAACCACAGACAAAACCACAGATCGACGGGCAACAGAACAATATACTGCGCATCAACATGCAATGAAAAACGATGCATATGCATCTACTGTGACAAGATACCGAAGGTTTGGAGCGTTTCGAGGACCTGTTTTTCTTCTACTTACTACTCTACAGTGTTCCAATTCTATATCATCTCCATCTTCACATTGCCACTTCGAAGAGTACCAGTATTCGCGCGGCATTTCATGCCAGAACTAGGCTAACCCATCTAGTGCGTCTATGCTGGACTCCCTGACGTCCGAGAAAATGACTACCGGGACCAGTCTTCTGAAACGCATGGTCCCCAATTTTTTTTTGGCCACTCTAGCCTCTGTGAGCCGGGAGGTGGTCGTCATCTTCGTGGACACTTTATTATTGCCGTTACGCACTAGCTGACGTACAACCAGAACTGGAGCAGAGCCACATAGTTTGTTTGCATATCTCCTGCTGTGTTTTGGCCCGTACAAATATAATTGTTGTTTATTCTGCAGTATCCCCGTAGAGAGGTTTGCAACGTCGCGATGGCCTAAGTATCTTCCACTTTTCTTAGTTTAGATCACGTTCTCTACCTCTAGGTTGGGGATGCCACCGTGTAATGATTCCTTCTCTGGCATGACATAGTTCAGTAGTTTTCGTACTACTGTACTGTAATCTGTCCTCAAAAATATGATGTCCCATGACTCTCTGATAAGAGGCACTTTCTACTTCCTCCCTTGCGTTTTTAATTTGCAATTTGCTTATCGAGTCTTCAAAACATTCAGAACGGTATATTACAGCCTTCTAAGTCGTACTGAGAATGCAGACGGAGATATACCCGTCTTTTGAAATGCGAGAATTGTAGCTCTCCCCTGTGTGATAACTTCTTTTGCTCTTACCTTGTTTAATACCAGTTTTCCACGGCATTTGCAGCCATAGAGGAACTAGGCACGTTTTTGCAGAAATTCATCGGATAGATGTACAGATAGGCTGGATTGAGTGTTCCTGCTTTTTTTGCATTTTGCGCCAAATGACCTTGAAGAATAGTTTAATCTGGCTTTTGCTGTTGAAAGATTATTCGTTGCCTCATCCGCATGCTCTAACTACGTATAGTGGATACTTCCAAGCCTGAAGGTACCATTCCTTTTAACAGAACTACTGTATTCTATGAAAGATACCGGTTGAAATTCCACCTGCTTTATCAACATTTCGGCCACTGTACACCGGTGCAGCGTATCAGAGAGCACCAAACGCTACATTCGCCAGCAGTCAACTGCAGCCGCACCATGGCACGTACGAGAGGCATCAATCACAACGAATTAACTCGCCGGATACAGTTAGGCCTTGTTCGCCGCTGCAGGCTTCGACGAACTTTTCCTCTTCGATTTGTCCTCCTTCTTCGATGACTTCTTAGCCCCATTTTTAGTTCCAGAAACCACCACCGCACCACCGTTCTTTCCTGTACCGCTCTTTCCCTTCGACCCACCGTTCGCATGCTTAGACGCACCGCCCTTGTCGCTACGACGACCAGGGTCTTTCGTCTTCGGAGGCGGCGCTGTAGGCGGAAGCCCACTTGACCCCCCATGGTGTCCCTGACCGTGGTGCGACGAACTCTTCGTCATGTACAGCTCTCTGTCAAGTTTGTTTTTCGCTTCCAAAAGTGCCATGAACTTCAGGTGCTCCACCTCGCAAATACGCTGACATTCCGCGGCTTCCAGTGCACGCGCTCGCACGAGCCCGCGCAGGCGCTCCAGTTCCGCCGCCCGCCTGGGATCTGGCGGCGATGACGCCACCTCGGCAGGGGGTCTTGCGTCCGCGCCTGCTCCGCTTCTCCATCAAGCGCCATGCGGTCTCGTCAGATATCACGCTTTCCCCAATTGTCCCGTTGCTATCCGCAGTGTTCGCGGATTCGGGACGTTGACTGCGCTTTTTGCAGCTGGGACCAGCGTCGGGATTATTCAACGGCGGTGCAAGCTCGACTTTCGGCGTATCATTGTCCTTTGCCGTTTGGATGAGTTTAGAGTACAGACGCTTCGTACGCTCAAAGCGCTTACGTCCATCACGTTCTTGAGCTTTCACGTACTTGATATCCTTCTCCAATTTCACCTTGCTTTCCGCTTCTCGCTGGCATTCGCGCTCCAACTCCTTGAGATTCATCGTTGCAAACGCGGCATCGAGGTCAGTCTTTCGTCTTGACTCCATTTCGGATTCCAATTTGTTCACAACCTCATCGAGCTCACGCTTCGCCCGACGTTTCTTCTTCTCCATACTCACGCGCCGCTTTTCAATACGCGCAATGCGACGCTGAGTGGTGTACACCGGCCTAGGGTGGCCACTCGATAACCGACGCAGGTCTGTTGCGAAGAATGCAAGTACTTCTCGAACAAGATTGTCCGAGCTTACATCACATAATGAATGCACTCGTTCGATTTCTGCAATAACCTCATTCAACTTGTCAATGACATCGCGTTCTGTAAGGTCTAAGTTGCTCAGAAGTTTCTCCTTACGCATGTTCCCAGCAACCACACTTGGAGTCGTGCTCTCCGCTCTGCGTACGGCACTGGCAATTCCAGACAATGATGAAATCGTCCACCCCTTCTCATCCTCCCGGTCGGACACGTTTACAGCCGCAAACTCATCCGCTTCTTCATGATCTTCGTCAGAATTTGGCGTTCCAGTCCGGCTTTCTGGAGCATTCTCAACCTCCCCCGTCTCATCTTTGCCGACTGACGAACCCCTCTTAGCACCATCACTGTCACCGTTCCGCGAAGCACTTCGCGACCCACGCTTCGAACTACGTCCCTCGTTTCCGTCTCCCCCATTCCGACCAGGACTTTGTTCTCGGCTAGCGCGTTTCTTCGCCTGTCGCCGCGATACCCGCTGCTTCTCCCTCTCGCTTGCTTCCCGGCGTCTCGACTTACGCGGTTCATCCGTTGCTGGCTCAATGCCCATAATGTCTCCGTCGGATTCGTCCGGCTCGACATTGGAAAATGGCTTGGAGGGAAGTCCCGACGCCGCGTTGTAATCAACCTTGTCAATTTTTCCAGCTGCAAGTCTCGTCGTCCTTCTCGCGGCAATTGCCTCCTCCTTCTCCGCAGCTGCTGCAACCGCAACAGCCTCAACGGTGTCCGGGTCCAGCTTGTCAGTTGGGATGCCCGGGCCTATGTCCATATTAAGACGGCGACGCGATTTGCTGCTTCGCGCTCTGGTGGCCTTTTCCATGGAAGCGCTGCCGGAGTTTGAAGGGGACTGCGGCGTGCCCGATTCCGAGCGCTTTCGCTTCTTAGTCTCTGGAACCGGCGAGGGACTCTTCGACTTTTTGGAGGATGTCTTCTTCGACTTGCTCGATTTCTTCCGGGTCATACTTTCCTCGGCGTCGTTACCCTCTTCATCAACCTTGTCAGTCGGGATCGGGTCCGGTGCAGGACTTGAAGGCGGCGCTTCCTCTTTCGTGGCGCTTGAAACAGCAGCTGATACGCCGTCGGTCTTCGACGACGCTGGTACGGGCACGTCAATGGTGCTTGGCTTAGGTTTAGAGGGGTCATTGGTATTGGAGGCAGATCCCAGATCCGATTTGGAGCTCAGTTTGTCAGGTTTCGTGTTAGGCAGAGACGTTTCGACATCCGAATTGTCCTTGCCGTCATTTTCAAGTACAGGATGCTTAGCAGCTACAGGCACATTGTCCTTTTCCGATTGTCCAGTAGCAGGTTTCTCGGTATCCAATGACGGGTTGGGCTCCTTTGGTTGTGCGGGTTTCGAAATATTTTGTGCTGATGACGACGCGGCTGCATTTTTCCGTTCGCGCAACATAATGCCGAGGAGATCAACAAGAGTTTTACCGTTGACCGTGCAATCGGTCCATCCATTTATGCTCGGTTTTCGCTTATTGCGCTGCGTCTGTCGAGAAACGGTCCGCTTGTACATCGCAAGTGCAAAATCAGTGGGCGATGAAAATACCGTCTCTTCGTCTTTCGCAGGAGATGAACCTGAAGTGCTCCCAGTGTTGGTGCCAGTCGGTGCAGGTTTCGCGGGGCTCACATCAATCATTGCGTCTGAAGGTGCGGGTGTCGCGGAGGCATCCTGCCTCCGAGCTGTAACCTCTTTCGCTTTCACAAGTGAGCCGTCTGCGGCAAGCTCGGCAGCAAATTCATATGATTTGCTGTTTGATTTGCATGTGTAGGTGATGGTCGCACCAGCTGCAAGAAAGCCGGCTTTGATCATCCGCTGAAGACGCAGCATCGGCTCGGGGACGACGTCTTTCGTTTCTATTGTTAAGAAGATGAGCATGGAAATGCAAGCGATAATGAGGCGCATTCGCAACAGAGAAAAATACAAAAGAACAGGAGTGTCAGCTTGCGCCGAAGGGATGTGAAGGCAAGTGTAACAACAAGCACAAATGGAGAAACGCGATGATGCGGGATGACTTACGGTTGCTACCTTGCGGCGCCTGCTGCTTGCTATCAGACCCACCCGCATCGGCCATTTTGCATGGACGAGGGGATTGCCCCCGCCGCGGTCGCCGGCACTATTGCCGGGAAGGTTCCGGTGGAGTTGGTGAACGGCAATGGGTGCGACGAAGCAAACAAAGCGGGAATAGTCGGACCGTGGGGACGTGAAGCAAAAGGCAGTGGGATCCGGATGGCAATGATGCGTTTTCGGTGCGCAGAGGTTCGGATGTGCGCTGCGGAAGGGAGGGCGGTAGCGACGATGAGGCGGTGGTGTAGTAGTCCGGTAGAGATATGATAACGTGGAATGTTTCAAAAGGGTGATTGAAGGATAAGAAAAACACCCACAAACGCGTGTCGCATTTTCCATTTTGCAGGAAGGGGTCGTTTTTTTGAGGGACAGGCGTTCCACCAAAGAACACAGAGGAGCGGGCGAGGGAGTGCTCCGTGCTAAAATTTTTTTAACTTTTACGGTACAAACGGAATGAAAAATCACACGTGTAGACAAAAAAAGAACCACGACGCGCGGAGATAATGCAACTCCAGTTGTCCTGTCCAATGAGATCTCTCGAAATCGTAAAAAAAATTGTCCTGCTGATGCGTAGCCTCGAAGTCATTACAGTACAACGATTGTACAGTATCACTCACGTCCGCCTGTAAAGTTATGATAGAGTACCCATTTATCTTCCATTCATCATACCAAGCGACATTTCCATCAAATTAAAATCAAAAATAAAGAGTTCGCTTCAAATCATACACCGCAATCGTATGATTTGGCGTTCCGTTTCAAAAACAGCCACTCTCGTCCATTCATCACAGCGCGGATGTTCGCTTGGGCGATGCGGATTCGACCTCGCACGTACTCCCTAGATTATCACCGTAATCTTTACGTTCTACTGGAATCGCCGCCGCGCACCCTTATCGGGGATATCCCCTCTCTCGCAAATTGCCCCGCCCAGCGATGGTGGCTTCCATCAGAATGCCTGTTTCGGCCTTTGCGACGTCTAGCAACCTTCTTCCGACCGTCCAGCGACAGAAGCGTCACACAAAGCCACAATGGACCCCCTGTGCCTGTGATCAGCATGACTGGGATGCTGGAACAGCCTATCTGCTGTCAGCAGCGAATAAATTCCCAGTTTCCCAGTCGCCGCACTCAAGATCGCACTTCGTTCGGCGCCCCCGTAGCTCGTCTGAGCCCTTCTTCGAGCTGGTATCTTCGCGCGGTTCTGCCGAAGACATCTGAATCCTTCGCGTTTATGTTCAGCGTCGAGGCAAACTCCAACGGAACAAACGGCACGGTGCAGGTTGCTGGTCCCGATGATAAGAATTACGTACATCAACTTTGCGGCGGGCTGACAGGGTTTTGCGCGTCTTCAAAACTGTTGAATATGTGCCATTGGGGTAGCTCATCGACCGCTGCAGGATCGCCGCGATTTCTTAGCTTATCCGAATTCGAACGCCATATCACGACTGGATACCAGCTTTCAGCAAATGAGTGCGCGGGGCACATTCCTGTAGGATCTTCTGGTAGAATTCAGTGGGGCTTCGATTTCATGCCAGTTATTTCGTGGGGTGACCGGGATCAGCAACCCCGCTGCACTGCAACATGGGTAAGTCGATTCCCAATTTTCGAACCTGGATATCAGATTCTCATGGCACACGGAATAGCCACGGGTGGCAAAGTGCGGTACTGCGGAAAACTGTACGAGATGAAGGGCGCACGGGTCTATGCAGAGAAAAACTGGGGTGCCAGTTTTCCGAGCAAATGGTGGTGGATGCAGGCAAATGCGTTCCGGTCAAACCATAGCTTGTCCGTTACAGCCGTAGGCGCAAAGCGCATGATTATGGCATGGGAAGAAACCATTGGCATGATTGCGATACATCTTGACGGGTCCTTGTACGAGTTTAGTAACTGTAAGTGAGTAAGGCCGCAAGCGTTGTCAATAATTTTGCGGAACATTGATTGACATATGCGTTGTTGATTGCTTTGTTCCGAAATCCAACGCAAACTTTTTCTTTTTCATGTGGCAGGGAACAGTACCATGGAATGGAGCGTGGTGTGGGGTCGTTGGGAGGCACGTGCAGAATCCAAGAGCGGGCACAAGGCGATTGTATCAGGAACAACCACTGAAGAAGGAGTCGTAGTGCTAGGTCCCACAGCTCTTGGCATGACCCCAAACGTACGCGACGCAATGCGTGGCGCAATGGCCGTGACACTGCGCGCGCCGGACGGGTCGTTCCTGCTCGACCGCGAGACCTGCACGACCGCCCAGGTCGAGGTAGGCGGTGCCCCGTGGGCGGTACGTACGCCGTGGACTGCGCAAGTTCCGATGCTCCGGCAGCCGCTTCGGGGCACGGTGAACTTGTTCAACGGGAAGAGGGTGCAGACCTCCGCGTGAAATGCCGGATTGAAAAAAAAAAAACGATGCGTGGTGATGTACTGTGTGACGCAGGTAAAGATCATTGGGCGATAAGCACGGATCAAATTCTATCGTATTATGAGATCGAAATCCAAAAATAGTTAGAATTTCATTGATTACAGAGCTTGGACGACGACCGATCGAAATCGGATTTTCGCTTCGTGTGTCGCCTTGCTCGCTTTCGTTTCAAGGCACTGTCGCGAGATTCGCGAGCAGCGACCAACCCTCCGCTCGCAATGCGCAAGCGGCGGAAGGACTTCGCGGAAGTGGACGAGGATCCGTCCACGCATTGTGCTGCGATGTGGCGCGCCGCGGATTTCGCTAAGGTTCGTGCCCGCCGCAAGCGCTTGCCCTCGAGGCTGTCCGGCTTGACGCGGAGCTCAAGCGAGAGCGCCAAGTGCGCACAGATGCAGGGACTGGTCGGGCGCGGACGGCGTATGGGCCTGGCGGGCGTGCTATGATTGTACGGTGGATGTTTGCAGAGGGACGCACGATTCAAATCGAGAGCGCGACGGTGGGCCTGGCGGTCTGCTACCTCGATCGCATTGTACAACGTGAGGCGGTGCGCATTGGAGATATGCAGGTCCTTGCCGCGTCGTGTTTGCATCTTGCTAGGAAATTGCTCGAGGTTGGCGGAGATGGTATGGATGTTGTGGAGACGGATGATTCAGTAATGAACGCGGACGTTGAAATGTACGCTATTACGGCATTGGACTGGGTACTAGCGCTTCCTACAGCGCATTCGTTTATCGTGAAGCTTATGGATAAGTTTTGGATTTCCGAAAATGCAAGGCCAACCGCGATTTCGTATCTAGAATGTTTGATTTCATGTACGTGCTTACGTTATGCTGCTTAGTCAATGCGAACGTGATGATGATGGGATTTGTCTTCGTTGTCTGACATTCAGTTTACGTATTTTTGTGTTTTCTTCGTTGCTAGGGGAAGAATCACTACAGTTTTATCCATCCACCATTGCATGTGTCGCGATTTTGGCGCTTTCGCGCGACAAGCTGTTACATTCGGCGAGTAAGGAGATTATGTTTAAATTCATTTCAAGTCAGGAAAACATGGTTGAGGAGACTTCCAGTGCGTTACGGACGTTTCATGACCGATTGGGAGCGGTGAGCATGAGTTCCGTAGACTCAGCAAGTACGGATTCATCATCAACCGTCAACAGCACAGGAAGTGGGGATGAGTTCGTAATGAACTTGCTCACCTTGGACTACATGGAGAGGTGCATCAGCCTTCCGAGTTCATGAGTCT
>JADWZK010120384.1_pt1 | contig 13537 bp, 13 predicted proteins | sample 8957641 | NCBI WGS metagenome assembly JADWZK01 (sample SAMN16576796, study PRJNA672827) | algae metagenome | host: rhodolith | place: South Korea: Udo, Jeju | collected 2014-09-18 | reverse complement strand
ACACATCGTTGGCAGCTTCGCGTGGACTCTCTGAGAGCGATGCTGAATCCGTGCTGCCGATCAGTACTGTTATGAGTCAAGAGCAGGACGTTGTTGTCGAAGAACAGGAATCGCCAGTGCCCCGCCTTGGAAAGGCAAATGGCTCTACAAATCCGTCACCCGGAAATGTGGCGATACCGACACTGACTGGGCCCCTCTCGACAATTGCTCCGCCGTCGCGCATCTTGGTTCCTGATTCTTGTCCCACTCAAATGGAAGACTCTCCGTTCGGTGTACCGCGAAAAACGCTGGAGAGAGCTTGGGTTCCCAAATCAGCCACAATTCAAGTACTTGTACCGGACACGCCGGAACAAACTATGCAAATGTCCAACAATGAAGTTGGCGATGTAAAAGGTCCTCGGACTGCGACGACCCGTGTTCAAAATGTGACTCAGAAATCTCCCGTGGCACGTAATCTTCTGCTGGCGATGGAATTGACTGATTCTGATTCGAAACTAGTGGACAGCGATCCCGATTCGTTATTTCGCAACAAAAAATTGGGAGCTTCAACCATAGAAGGTCATGCAGAAATTCAAGGTGCAAAGGAAGACGCGCAAATGTCAGAAGAAGGTGAGGAGTCTTTGAGCGTCGAACAGAACTGTAAGTCGAGTGACGACCATTCCGTGGTTGCGGGAACACCGTCCTCCTGGACACTGTCAGAACAGCCAAGTTCTTTCGGTACTGGACGGCATGAAACCCGTCAAGATGAGTCTGAGAGCGGTGAAAGAATGCCTTGTATTGCTGAAGGGAATCTCAAGCGAATTCTTACTCAGGTTGGATTGTCACCTGGGTCAATCGGGCCGAATCAGTCTCTTGCCCTAGATCCGAAAGCTGCACAAGATGCTTGGGACTTGTTGAAGAGATATGGTGGCGCTGAATCGTCTTCCGGAAGTTTGAGACAAAATCAAAACTTGACTGGGAACGGTGGCAGAATTGAAGACAGTAACGAGGATGATGAAATGACTGCGTCCTCACCAAGCGAGGTTTGTCCCACTACTCCGCATAAAAAACCTGCTGTTTCCAGACTTTCCTTGGACCAAAATGCGGGCTCCTCATATTCTTCCCTGGGCTCTAACGAAACACCTGGGGGTTCAAATATTCGACGATTCGACATGTGTGCTGAGAGTCAAGACATTTTCAACTCGAGTTTGGCTGCTTTCCGAGCCCATGACCAACAACCAGAAGGGGATAACATCACTACACCTAAAGCCCACATAGCAAATCGCCGAGGAATTGGAATGAACGCTTCTTCAAGTAAGGGTACTAACACGGGGCGCAGTTCTGTTCGCGGAAAAGAGAATCGCGAAGTGCAACCGCCTCGACGGCTTCAGCTCACTCCTGTTCCTCTGGATCTGACTGATGAACCCCATGACGCAGCTTCGAAAAGACAGATACCGCTCCCTTCAAGAGTCGTACCCAGCAAGGTCATTAGCCCTGAGAAGCTTGATATTGAAATGACGAAGCCGGAGGAAACTGTTGGGAATGTCCCTGATTCAAATCTAGGCCATGTTGGCACAGACGAAAACATCGGTTCCACGGACCATCCCCATCAGGGAAATGAAGACATCTCCGTGAAGAAAGGACTCTTCCAAAGCGAACCGAAGGCAGTGCCAGCGTTAGAGAGTTTTATGGATAATAACCCGGCTGTCATGGTATCGGGGTTCACGACAGCAAAGGGAACTGCGATTGCAGTGTCGACGAAGAAGCTTGACGAGATCCGTCTTGAGAATCTCAATCTGGAGGAAAGTGCACAGCAACTGGAAGCCAAAATTTTGGTAGACCAAAGAGAAGGCAGAAATTCCGCTCGAAGTGGCCCGCTTTCAAAGAAAAATGCTCGTTCTGATGAAGACGATCCGTTCGCACCGGCAGGGAAACCTGCGAAGCGTCCGAGGGAGAGTCTGGAATCGATGGTTCTAAACGATAACGGTCTTAACACTCCTTTCTTGCAGAAGAGACAGCCGGCTTTTGCTTCCATGTTTACAACCGGAAAGGGCGCTCCAGTTCCTGCACCAAGTTCCACAAGGCTAAATGAAGCGAGACGGGTTCTCGATGGGACGGAAAAAAATTGTCGATGTTTTCCACTGGAAAAGGTGTTCCTCTCCGAGCGCCAACCGCAATGCAACTTGATGAAGCAAGACAGCGCCTTGAAATAAGGCCTCCGCTGCAGTCATCGGGGCACGCATTGAAACAGCGACGGGAAAGTTTGGAATCAGTTGCTTTACAGGAATCTATAGGAGAATTTAAAACTCCTTTTCTGCAAAGAAAAGGACCAGGGCCTCCGTCCATGTTCAGTACAGGAAAAGGCGTACCCCTCCCAATGCCAACACTGAGGCAACTCGATCAAGCTAAGCAGCGACTCGACGGCGGTGAAATGAAGACGCCTCTTTTCTCTGAGCTTCGGTCTACGGTTTCGAAGGAGAATTCTGCAGCCCCTGTCGTAACTGGACAAATGTCTGTATTATCAAGCGGCACTCCTTTACAGCCACTATTCCAAACTGGACGTGGTAGACCGGTGAATGTTCCGAAGATGAATCAACGTCTTGCCAGAGTTCTTCCTTTCAACCTGGCAACGCCGCCGACAGAGCTCCCCGTTCCCAAGGTTGATGTTCCTGCTCAGGATGGCACTGCGGACGCAAGATGTCGGTCCCTGATTCCTCAAAAAGAGTTTCATTTGATTCTCTTCCGCGGAGCTCTTCCAAACCATCCGGGACCCTCTTGACAGGATCATCTAGCAACCGGAGCCTGTTGTTTCGCACTCCACCCACGAAAGCGCACGGATTCCCGAAAGCCACGAATACAAGAGTCCGAGCTTCAGCAATGAAGGGAACTCCTTTCAAGCGACCTAGAAGAGTTGTACCTGTGACTCCTCGGCAGTCAACCACCGCGAGAGGCAGTAGTGTTCGTCAGACAAAATCTCTCGACCTCTTTTTTCCCAAAGGCCTTGTCCCACGCTTATCATCTGTTGGACGCCTTTATCCACCTTCCGGCCAAGACACTAGTGGTTCGAAAGCAGCAAGAACAAATTTGGAAGAAGGGCTGAACCGCTCAGGAGCATCAGTCACATCAGTGCCTGTAATCGTGGCAGACCCTGCACAAGGCCTTTCCGTGGTTCTTTTCAAAGAAAGTTTTGGTGACTGGCACGTTTTTCCACAAGAACTGAAAGATTTCGTGAAATTCGAGTCTATATCTACCTTCAGCGTCGAAAACTGCATGTCATTGCTATTACATGTTTTTCCAGCTGCGGAGCAAAAAGCAGCAACTCGGATTGGAAGTCGGGCATGGACAAGATTGAGCTATGCTCTTTCGGTCTGGAAGCTCTACAGATTGGAAAACAGTGCTGACCGCAGCGAACATTCCAGACCTGTTTTTTGACTGCTGCGAATATAATCCGAGATCTTTGGAGAAGAATTGATCGTGAGTGGCATAATAATCAAGCTCCTCATCTTACGCAAATGCTTCGCCGGGATGCTTCACCAAGATCCCATGTCGTCCTTATTGTGTCCAGTATCTCCGAGAACGCAACTGGTGACGTAATTCTTGAGGTTTCAGACGGCTGGTATATCTGCAGACTCAAGCCTTGCAACATATTGTGCTCCAGAATCCAGGCAGGTTTTCTAACAGTCGGGGACAAGATCCATGTTTCTGACTGTGACCTCCTATCTGTCTCCAGCTTTAAACAATTCTTTTTTGGCGATGGGGATGAGTTAGCGGCAAGTGTTCTGGCTCCCAGCGCAACTGCGTGAAAAAAGTCAGACGCGAACTTACGTCAAAATGTATACTTGGCATGCGCAAGACTCCATTGTTCACCAGAACTATGCGAGGGTTACATCCGAAGGGAGGTATGTGCCCAGGAGCACAAGTCTCAATCCTCAGAAGCTATCCGGTTTTTTACATTGAATCAACCTCACGAGATTCCGAAAAGCATTCCATCTTTCGTCGGCAAGAGGCGGAAGAAGCAGCTCAGGCGGCATTTGAAGGTGAACTTCGGGAGTCGCGTATGCTGGCAGGAAACGGAAATGAGGAAGAGTTTCAGCAGCGAACTGTATCATCTGCTGTTGATATTTCCGTCACAGGCGTCCTTGATATTGATCTAGATGGTTGTGAAAAGACTGTACGGATCTACCGACCAAACGAAGAAGTTCTCAGGCTGGTGGGCAAAGAAGGAAGTGTTGTACAGCTTCCTGCTATGAAACCAAATGGAAAACTTTGGGTAACATTGAGCTCAGCTGTTCGTCCAGTAACCGTTTCCAACTATAGTCGCATACCGACGAAGCGAGATGTGCCTCTACTTGCGCAGATTTGATTTCGAAAGCAGTTCCTGCTGGAACTGATTTGACGGCGTCTACACTGTACTTCACCTTGCAGAGAGCGGTGCAGACTCAAATCAACGTTTTGCATTTTTGCTAGACAATTTAGACAAACTGACGCCAATTGCTCTGGAGTTGAAAGGTGCGGATGCAGAAACTGTACCTCGAGTAATATCGAGAGCGAGGATACAAGATCAGTATCCCATAGTCGTTCTCAGGGACGCGACGAAAACTGGGATAGACGATGAGCGCGGCATCATTCATGCAACTGTAACTCTGCGAACGGAAATTCTCTCCGCGAGTGCTCTGAAACGACGAAAAGGGCCATCGTGGGCATATTTGCAGGAGAGGTTGCGAAAAGTGGAGGAGGATCAGGAGGACGAAACGAAGTCAAAAGCCAAGCTAGAAGTTAACCGGGAAGCTGTGATGTCTTTTACCTCTGGTCGCCGTCGAACCATAAGCGCCTATTTTTCTAGCACCCAAGATTCGCAGCCGTAAGTATAAATGAACGATATTAATAACGCTATGCTCTTCGCAGCATGTATATAAAACTTGTACAACGCAAAAAGAAAGCTTTTGTTATGCACCTCGCAATGCACTCCCCGTTCGAGCGGAACTGAGAACGGGTCGCGTCCTAGGTTAGGTGTCTAGCTTTACAAAAGATTTCATAAATTGACCAAATTATCGACTAGTAGGTTCCGGCTCTGCTGTTGCTGCCTTTGCCGTCACCGTAGTAGTCACCGTAGTAGTCACGTCTGATGAGCCTTTGGCCTTGCTGGTCAGCTCCTCAGCATCAAAGGCAACCCATTCGCCAAGTTCATCCTCGTCAGAACTATCGTCATGATCCACAACAGTGTTATTTTTCAAAGACGACACATTGTGCTTCTCGGCAAGCACTGCAGGAGTCAACGGCCGTGGCTCTTCAATTTCCGTTACAGCCGCGTCGACTTCGAGCGATGGCGAAGGAATTGGCACGATGACATCGTCTGCCCCTTCCATAACAGAGAGCGGTTCCACAATTTGAACGCTGTCGTGAAATCCTGAAGTGAGTTTTTCGATTTCAGCGGTACGCGCGGAGTCAGCTGGTGCGGCAATAAACGAGTTATAGGTACCGTCGTCCTCTTCATCATCGCGCAGTTCGACAATCCCGTTTGTTTCATTAATTGTTTTCAATGCGGATGTAGTTGCCGAAGAAACCTTTGGTCGCTTGTCCGCTGATGAGCCTCTATACAGTTGCTCTTGCATCTCTGGTGGCAAGTCATGGTCCACGTCGATACGGTTGCGCGAATCGGTCACTTCTTCGATGTCATCGTCATCAGGGCCAAAATGAGAGAGATCGCCAACTTCCACAGGGTGAATTTCCTCGTCATCATAATCCTCAATGTTGGATTTGTGTAGAAGAAACTTGGAAAATCGCTCAATTGCAACGTTCGTGTCACCCTGCGTGAGTCCTTCGATCACCTCGCCAACCCCCATATCCAACAAATCGCGCGGGTCGTCTACAATCTCAGGTTCGCTCTCATCGGAATCATTGTCGCACAGAGGGGTTACTTCGATTCTGCGCGCAGGCGCCAGTCGCTCCTCTGCAAATTTCTTGAAGAGTTTAACCGTTTCGTCATCCACAAGAGCTGCGATCTTGTCTTTGGGAGTGTCTTCCAAAAAGTTGCGAAGCGCTGCCCCAATCTTAATTAGATGACCCATGTAGCCAGCACGGAAGCACACCTCATCCGCTTCCTTCTGTTCATTATCTGTCCATGCCCCTAATAACCACGAGATAATTTTAGCATTGAACCAGGCCACTCGTGCAGGACCGCCGGATACACCAGCCTCCAACGCTGAAACGATAGACGATGATACGACGCCGTGAAGCATGGAGCTCCATTCGTAGCGGAGGAATAAATCAAGAAGTTTCTTCGGAACTTCGAGTTCAATAATATGGTCCACGGTAGATCGGGAAGCCTTCTTCATGCAAGCAGTGAAAAACTCTGCAAGCTTCAGGCGCAAGGAACCCAACGGAAGTTTTTCATCTAGTTCGCTTGTCCCAAACATTTGCGACAGCCTTTGAAAGCGAACAACAAGTTCACTTTCCAAAAATGTGGTGCTGATAATAGTCTCTCCAGGGATCTTCGACCGTAACAAAGAACCAGGAGCGTTAATGTCTCCGTAATCCATAATACTGTCTTCTTCAGGTGCGTCATCGATTGCACCAGAGGCTTCATCAGAGGGCTCATCCCCATTCAAACCTCCATTAGAACTTGCGCTTCCCGCTCGATCTGAATCTAGGCAATCCAATCTATTCGACTCCCAAAGATTGCTCTTGGTTGTCATTAAGGTTGCAATGAGACCAAGGGAGTGTAATAGGGCAGAATTATTTCCTGAGACAATAACGTCCGTTGTCAGGATGGCAATGGCGTTCGCAGTCCCAGGTTCAGAAACCGGCTCGGTCACCGGTTCCTTCAACACACCAGCCGCATAAAGGCCAGCGTCCAAGAGTCTCGATATGGCCTTCGGCGTGTGATATGGACTGAGCTTGTTCGGTATTGTAACTCCAAGTGGAGGTAGCTGTAGAATACGCTCAGTAAGGCCTGCAATTGATGACGTCACGTTAGACATGGTCTCTTCTCGTTGCCGTCGCTTCGCCGCACTTTCGTTCACACCCGCAATGGGGGAATATTGTACCGCAGGATTGGAAGCTTGTACGAAGCAGTTCGCAAGGCCGTGAGACGTCGGCTTCAGCCAAGAGACTCAGAGCACCTTCGCTTGGTGGATGAACTGTCTGTGTGTAACTTCTTTCGTTCTCCGGTGCGTCAAGCAAGCGGACCAACAGATCGGAAATGGGACTAAGACAAATATGCTTAATTATCCCATCTGTGACGGAGCGTCCGCGGCGCTTCATCTGAGCGACGGTTTCGGAATTCCTAAATTTCAGCAAGCTGACAAGCACTTTTGAAAAGTGTGTTGCAACCACAGAGTTGAGCTCTCCTGGAGGGCTGTTTTCCAGGCAGGAGAAGATGATATCCATGACTTCGGCATCTCCGACGACGACGTCGCAAAGTTCACGAATATCGGCAGAAAGTAGTTCAGAAGCGACGTAGGTGTACTTGTAGATGTCTGGGGCGGTTGTCTGAGCTTGTTCGGCATTTTCATCTTCACTGTCGTAATCGTCCAGATCTCGGACTTCTTCCTCTGCAGCATCTACGTCAGTATCTTTGAGTTCCTCCACGTTTTGGTCTCCAGATACTGAATCAAGGTTGTCACTTTCATTTTCACTGTTGCTCTGTTCGCGGCTCACAGCTGCTGTTGACTTCTCTGCATCATTGGCTTCAGTACTGGACGGTTTCGCAGACTTATTTCCTGTTGTGGTCTCTGGGATATTGACACAATGTGTAACCAACGCTCGAACGATCTCCGGGCGGCATAGATAAGAAATTAGGCGCTTGTTATCGCCCCGGCATTCACGAAGAATATCTACATGAAGGAGAGATCAATGGAATTGACGGGAGGCGCAATATAAGAAATGGACGAGAGTCAGCAACCACTATGCCGCAAATCGTTCGAGCGCAGTTTAAAGCCTCGCGCGAAGCGGGCAGAATAAATCCATGGAAAAAATACAGTAAGACTTACCTTCTTCGTCGAGAAACTGTTCGATAGACGGAATTACGAGATCTTTAGAGTCCGGCTCCGCTTCGGCAGCATCGAGTTGGTCCAACAGGGGTTCAATGGGCGACACAGTTACTTCTGATCGGTAGTAGTCCATAATGGTGTGTGCTAGGCGACTTTCGAAGCGCCTCGCTTATATGCCGTACTTGACGAGGTAATGCCGTTCGAATACGAAAGCAAGCTGAGAAAGCCGCGCGCAAAAATACGTGAGATGTCGACGACGGGACAAGTATCAAGCGCGAGAACAAGATCCAGGTGGACGTTAACGGGCAATTGAGGTGCAACTACACGGGCTGTGTGCCGCCACGTTCGAGTTGCTTCCGTGGGTTTCGCGTCGTGCGGGAAAATGAGGTGGTCAAATGCCTCTTTTTCGGATACAATTGTTAAGAGAATAAACGCATGAAAGCGCGCAGAGGCGAATCTCACAGACGAGCAATTGCAGAAAACTCTGGAGGTTCACGGGAGCCGCGTTCGGCGCAATTCAAAGGTGGAATCAGACGTAAAATGCGCAGTTCTGCACCCGCCGTGCGAAGCGCAGGGGCAAACGCTGCAAGAAGGTCAAGATCGGGGGGTGCGCGCAAAGGCGGCGGCGGCGGGAAGCGGCGGGGTGCCAGAGGGTTGGGACCAGGGCGGGTGGGGGGGTGGTGTTTCGGAACGGGTGGGCGGGGACGGGGCGGGAGCAGGGGGCGGGAAAGAGGTTATCGTCGCGAACGATCCCATGCAGCTCCAACAGGTAAGACACAAAATAGTTGAAATTAGTTTAGGGTTAATTTTTCGGGACGACACGTGACAATGGTTGCTCATACACGTCAGGCTGTGGCGGCTGCGCATCTGCAACCTTGCAGAAATTGGTGGCATTTTTTAAGTTTGAAACAATATTTCAGATATTTGGCGGTGGCAGGCGGTGACAATGGGCACGGAATAGTGCAGTGCACTGCAGATGTGTCCATAGAGAAGCCCTTTTTCGGTGCATTGCTCGCCGTCCGCTCTGGCCCCACAGCGTATGTGGATGTTTAATATTTTGAGGTGGACCAATTGCGGTGCCTCTGTTTTTTGAAAATGGAAACGTTTGGGCCCGCGAATTGTGACTGTACGAGTCCAACCTGGGCGAAGGTCCACACAGCGCATTCTGAGGGTTCAGACGAAGGGGGCGCAAAAAATTTAACCTGAAAATCTCACTTCCAACAATACGCTACAGAAGAAGTGATTCTGTACTCAAGCAATACCCGCACGTCTGCACGCACATTGCACAGTTGACAGTAGAAGGGTTTTAAAAGTTGAGAAGAGTGCAGAATCTCTCGATTATTATTTACAAGTTGTCCACCCCACTCCCTAGACCTGTCCACGTACAGTGCAGCAAGAACAAGGACTGAATAGTGAAGTACAACAAAAAAAAGCGTGCATAGTACTGTATATCAACTTTTCGCACGATCTAGCGCAGCATTCTCCACTCCCCAATGCACTCGATTTTGAAAAACCGTGGGTGCATGCTTGAACTGCGGTAATCACGAGGAGAAAAGGACCCTTGGAGTGTGGCCATGTGGGATGTGGAAACAATTCTAGTAGGACAGCTGCCGGTGTCGTCGGTGAGGATTTGTTGCGCGGATAAAGTTTATCTCTGGTCCTTTTCTCACTAATGAAGCATTGCTGTTGTTCCGGAAGCGTGCACTTAGGGAAGTAAGAAGAAGGCTGCGGTAGGACAGCATTGCTGCAATTAGATAGAAGTATTTGTGCGAAGCTACGATTCAGATCAGGGCAAGTGCCACACTGCTGCTCCTGTTTCTCATGTTCGTGATTTTCTAAAGTACCGGCACAGCACAGCTCACACACATGGCGGGACTTGTACTTCAACATGCCCGCCCTTGAACGGTATACCTGTATGGTAGAGAACCACTAATTTATGTGTGCCTCTGAAATTGGCCGCGAGGCTGTGGGGAGTGGAGGCTTCCCAGGGACGTTGTGTTCCACATTGGACATGGAGCAAATTACTGTACAACAACTACGATATGACAATACAATTGTTCGAAATCTAAAAAGATCATCAATTTTCTGTAATTTTTTGATGTCAACGATCCTGCTTTCACTGAGCCTACACGTGCTTCATAAACTTATCTGCAAAACACGACGATGTACCTGTTCGAAGCACTGCTGTCAGATGCACGTTTGATGTCCGCAGATGTCCGCAGCATGGAATCATCAATAGAATTTAAATTATGACGCTGCCTTCCACGTATGATCCAATCTATCTTTACCACCCAATCATACTTTTGGAAACTTCCGACTCCTTGCTGGCCTTCCGCTTTCCATTTTCAAAAATTTCCCCTAAATTGCTTCCAACTTTCGCGGAACGAATTGTTCGGGACTTTTCAGTTTCATACTGTATGACCTCAGACACCCACACACCCACAGCATAATATGCTAACGATGGCACCGTCCAGCGCTGCTGAATTTGAAACTGGCGTCATCTTCCGAATCCCCTTCGACCGCACTCAAGTGTCGTGCAGCAGAGGCGAGGGAAGGCCTCAGCATGGTCGGTTTCGAAGCGCTCATTGTAGTAGATGTCCAGAATGACTTTTGTACTGGCGGACGACTCGCCGTCCCGAGGGGGGAGGAGGTAGTCCCCGTCGTCAATCGCCTTATGCATCATTTCGACCATGTCTTCGGTACCCAGGATTGGCATCCTTCGAACCACGTTTCCTTCGCCTCGCAACATCCAGGCAAAAAACCCTTCGACACCGTAGAGCTCCATTACGGAACTCAGATCCTCTGGCCGGACCATTGTGTGCAGGGTAGTGCGGGCGCCAACTTTCATCCAGATTTGGATACCAACTCGTTCCAGGCTATCATTCGGAAGGGCTTCAGACCGAAACTTGATTCCTACTCGGCGTTTTTTGAGAATGACCGCAAAACACCCACCGGACTCACTGGCTATCTCAACACTCGCGGAATCGATCATGTCTTCCTAGTCGGCCTTGCCACTGACTTTTGCGTTGGCTATTCCGCTGTTGATGCCGTCAAGGTGGATACGCTGTCACCGTTATTCTCGATGCCTGTCGTGGCATTGAAGTGTTTAATATGGCAAAGACAGAGATATTCCAAACAATGGATGAGGCGGGAGTCAAATTTATCACTTCGGATGAGGTCATACGGTAGACCTACATGGAACATGTCGAAAGTTAGGTGCACCACTTTGTGGAGCGCGGTTTTGCACGTTTTCAAAAAAAATTTGGCTCTTTCTTGCGTATCCGGGGACTTTGTTCTGTCCCCGTGTTACTTTCGCTTATGGGGAAAAACAACGGTGAGCGACTGCATCATGTTTTCCCCATACGCGTTTTCCAGCATACTCCCGAATTTCTTCTTCGGGAAAAGTCTTTTTAACATGAGAGTGATGCCCTTTAATGGGCTTCTTCCTTGAAAGCACTGCAGAGAAAAGCTTTCCGAACGCATCAGATTATAAGACGAAATTCTATGGCTGTACGGGCCCAGTGGGTCTCATGACAAACCGTACGAGTCCGTTTTGGAAAACTTGGAGCATAGCCCAATACTGATATATTATCTTCCTGTTTTTCTCCAACTCATTTATTTGTATCGCATTGTTTATCTTCAGGCATTTCCTTTTTTTTGTACAGTATCTGGATTTCTGGGCTGGTCCCCATACAGTCACAAGTTTCTGCATGCGGAAAGACGCCATGTCAATCTCGTGCTTGCACTGTCCCCTCTGTCGCTTCCGGTTCCCTAGCTCTTCCACATTACTGCCGCGTTATCATTGCGTCGCTTCAAAAATTTCATTCACGCGTTCACGGAACATATTTGCGTAAACCTCATCCGCCGTAGTTTTTGCCTTCAGAATCTTTAGCCGCTTTGTTCCATACCTACTTTCCAGATCGGCCTGGGTCATATCGTCATCCTGTTCATCCTCCATAATGAACAGGTCGACGACGAAGGCCACGACACAATTCGACACCACCAAACTGTTGACGACGAAACTCGCAATGAAAAACCACTTCGTCCAGTCACTGTACTTGGACGCCGACGCAATAGCCTCTGCTATCTCGGTCAAATAACCCACAATGACCGCCGAAAACAGGGTGTACCACCCGCTTGCCATATCATTGAAATTAAGTGCCCAGTAATCGTTGCCTACGAATGCGTCTACCAGCCCGTTGTTGGCGGGGTTCAAAGCGGGGTTGGACGCGTAGATGAGTCCGCCGAAAAAATTCCACCCCTGCTGCCGCGAATACATAGATGGACAAAAAGAAGAACGAGAACAGCGGGACGGACGCGGGAATCAGGATCGAAAATACCTGCACAATGCGCCGGAAGCGAGGAACGTCCGCCAACACGGAGAACAACCGCAGGCACCGCAATAGAACAAGATACCGTACGACCTCGGGATCGTTCTTAGAGAACGGGTACAACACATAGATTGCGCCGAATAGCAGGAGCCAGGTGACGACAAAGTCGAAACGATTGCCGATGTCCTTCCAGAAGCGGTTGAAGCCCTGGCTGGCAACCTTGAGTATCATTTCAACGATGTAAATGAAGGAGAAACCGCACTCAATAAGCGCGAAAAGCCCTATGGTGACGTCGGTATCCTTTTGCTGCAAGTCCATTGTACTCTCAAACAGGACAATCGCCACGTTGAGCAACATGACGAATGCCATATGAAAGTTGAGTGAATCGGAGCGCACGTAAGAAACCACATACTGCCATACGGGCGTTTCATAGAACTGCGGGAAGAATTTCTCGACTGGGGAAACGCTTTCAAGTTCAACGACAAACTTGAGCTGCAGAACCTCGATAATGTCGAGAAACTCATCACGACTGAGCATACTGTCAGCGTTATCATCCAGAGCGGTGAACACAAGGTCGGCGCGCTCGTCGTCAATATCGCTCAACTTCTTGTTCTTCCGCAATTCATTGAACATAAGCTTCAAATCGGACAACTCACAATAACCAGACTCAGCCACAAGCTCATCGTACGCAATTCCCAGGCTCTCGCGGCGAGTGCGGAGTTTGTCGATGACGAGATCCTCAATATGGCCAGTGTATGCGTTGTACACGACGGCAAGCAGGACATTGAAAAACAGAAACACACCTATCAAAATGAACACCAGAAAGATAATGGCGCTTGCGCGGGACACGTCTAGCACGGCCATGATCTGCATCGGCCAGTCGGCGGTGGTGAGCGAGGTGAAGGTGGAGTAGAGGCCCACGGTAAGGTTGCCGAAGTACCGGTCCGCGGACGGCACGTCATGGTATAACAAAGTGGCAAACCACCCGAAGACGACCACGAAGCCAAACACGAGCATAAAGACGTCTGCGAACGGGCCGAATATGGCTAAAACGCCCATGGTGCACTCGCGCAGGGAGTGCCAGTAGAAGAGCGGGAGCAGCGCGCGCAGGAAGGGCGCGAACCGCACTGGCGGGTACCCGCCGTGCACGAGCGACGCCCACACAGTGTCGAGCACGAGCAGGATGAGCAGGAGGCGGCAGCACGCTCGCGCGCACGTGGAGTCGGACGCGGCAGC
>JADWZK010011364.1_pt1 | contig 13641 bp, 8 predicted proteins | sample 8957641 | NCBI WGS metagenome assembly JADWZK01 (sample SAMN16576796, study PRJNA672827) | algae metagenome | host: rhodolith | place: South Korea: Udo, Jeju | collected 2014-09-18 | reverse complement strand
GATATGATGGGGTGACGATTGCTTTTTGGGTATGTTTTTGAAACAGCTGATTTACATGGACTGATTTTGGAATACAGTGCGAACAGCAAGGATTTGCGAAACGCAGGGGGTATCGTATAGTCGAGTGAGGTGCGCCTGTGGACACCGACGTGGCCAAGGTGTATTCTTTACGCTCTGATTCCCTAACGGTGTTGATCTTCCTACGGTTCTAACTGAAATGTGCCAGAGAAATCGTTTTTCTGGCTATGTTTACGGACGCTGAGAACCCGTTTTGAGGATCACACATATCGTGCAGTGCAACGCCGTGTTCTTGAATTGTCTGCTTGCGAAGGAATGCGCGAAGCAATTATCTTTTGCAAGAATTTCCACTCAGAAAAGTTATAAGAATGCCCTTGCAAATAGCATGTAGCTCCAAAAAGGCTGCTACCATCGTAATCCCACCGTAGGATCACAACATGCATCCACTATTGGGCAGCGGATAGTAAAGCCCCTGCTCTGGGATACAGGGGCAAAAGGCCAGGCTACCCCGGCAAGGCATAATCAATTTCTTCTTGAACACCTTTATCACGATTTCTTTCCGAAGTACGACATAATGTTCCCATTGGACTTTTTGCCTTTCGAGGGCTTCCGCTTGCCCTTCTTGTCCCCTTCTTCGCCGCTTACTTCATTGTCACCATTTTCTATATCCCTCCCAGCTGATTTTTGAAGATTTCTTTCGTGCCTTGGCCGGTGCTTTCTTCTTACTCTCATTCCCCATCTTCAGAGATTCCTTTCCATTCCCATTTCTCTTAGCACCATGACTGCCGTTACTTCCGTTACCAAAGCCTCCATTATCATTCTTGCCATTCAGATTTTGGCCGACCTGCGACGAAGATATCTGTTTTCCGTCGCTCTCCGCCACAGCTTCCTCTGCAGGCCTCTCATTTCCATCTTGATCCAAGTACTTCGTAACTCTTACAGTCCTGATGTATCCATCCGGAGTCTGCTCGGTAACTTCTGTAATAACAGGTTTATATTTCTTCTTCGGCGGCTCACTTCTGCCAGCATCAATGCCTTCCAAATCTCTTTTCCCTGTCGATTTCCTCTTCTCACCCTTCCAAGCCCCGTTTTTGCTCGGGGATTTGCGTACTTCCACAGTCTTTCCATTTTCCAAGCTGCCACTTGAATCATTATCGGTATTATTGGACTTCTTCACTGATGGCTTCTCATCTAAATCTTCCGCCACATCAGCATCTTCAACTTCGACAACGTGCTCATCCACGGCTTTCCGTTCTTCCTCAGCACGCTCCGCCTCCAGAGCCTCTTCTTCCATCGCCAACCTCTGCTGCTCAATTTCATCATCTTCCCCTTCAGAATTTGAAGAATTGTCCTCATCGTCATCGCTATCCTCCACAATTCGCCTTCCCTTCTTCGACGGAGCGCTTTTTTCATTCGTAGGTTCGGACGACGGTCGCCTCTTTTTCAACAGTGCGTCACCCAAGGTGCGAAAAGCACTTGAAGTTGGTCTCGATCCTTCCGCAGTCTTAGGCCGAATAGAAGATTGCCCGTTACTACTGTGACCACCGCTTTTAGAGCCCGGCCTTGGAAACTGAATAGCGGCATTCTTTGAGGCTAAAAACCTCTTGCGCCGGTCTGCCTCGCGCGCCGCTGCCTGAGCCTTAACTTTCGCCATGAGCCCGGTGCTCTGTTTTTTTTTCATGGCTTCGCGTTTCTCTTTCGAAAGCGCCTCCATTCGCTCACGCTGCTGCGCGGCGGCGCCGCCGACAGCCCATCCCGCCGTCGACGACTGAATCCGATTCCAGCGATTGTCTCGCAATTCATTCGCTTCGGCAGGGCTCTTTTTTACAATATGTAGCTCCCGCATTCGATCCGCCACAATCCATGGTTCGACATCTGCTGCATGAGAAAGCTTCGCAGGGGCAACAGCCCAAACTGAAACCGACCGAACGTCGTCTTTCACAGACGGCGGAGAACCCTTTACCAAGGCGATGCGCCGAACGGATTCGCGCTCCGAGGTTACAGCCCACGTTGTTAGGAGCTTTTCCGACCGAACTTTGATGTAGTCATGGAGACATTGTTGAGCCTCCGTCGTTGAGATGGAGAGCTCGGAAGACAGGGTTCGGTACGATATCACCCGCTGCTCGCCGAGCACCATTGCATCGAGCGCAGCGTGGTGCTTGACGGTCGAAACCATTGTGGACTCAACCGCAAGGCGAAAACGGTCAGGTCTTAGAAAGTTCAGGAGGGCATTTCGGGTTCGGAGACTATGAAGCTGCGTTGGATTGCACATGCCGTACCGCGATTTTGGCGGGAACCAAACATGATCATCATAGCTGTACACGTGTCGAGATTTCATGTTTGATTTCTGCCAGCAGATATGATAACTGAAACTGAATGAAATGAAACCAAACTGAACTGGTTGCTGTAACCTTACGTCGTCCACTTACGTACAGTATGCGTCAGAATGCTCCCGTGCATTTTGAAGCCGGCGTCATTCATTGGTTGTAACACAGTAAGTACAGCGAGATCGCGCAATGTACGAATCCAGATACCAGAGATCATACTGTACCGGTTTGCTTTTTGGAGGCAGTCAATTGAAATTGTTCCCTTGAAATTGGCCCCTTCTCTCTGGAGCATCATGCTGTTTACTTCTTCCTGACGACGTTTCTGTCGTTCAGTGCGAGCCACTGCTGCTCTATGGGCTAGTGCAGGATGCTCACGGTATAGTGCCTATTGCAAATAATTGAAAGGGCATTGACAGGCCCAGTTGTTCAATATGCGCTTTGGGGAGAAACTGCGCTACAACGCCAACACAGATTGGTGGGAACAGTATCTCAGGTATGGTGCCCTGAAAAAGCGTATTAAGGCCTTGCGCGTCTTGCGTCGAAGGCTTGTAGTCCGTGATCCACGTCCGAGCTCCCCGAAGCGTTTCTCTTTGAGCTCGGGGACGGGTGACGTGACGAGCTCCGAAAGTGGCACGCACCCACTGCAGGCAGAGTCCTCCGATGATGAAGATGTGGCTCCCGTTCCAATCCACAGGTCAGCTTCTCGGGCCGTCCTTGCTGGGCTCGACCGCCTGGCAGGGGCTGAGGCCGTTTCCGAGACATCCGCGACTGTCTTTACACCGACTTCAAGGCGGGCATTGCTTCCTACTCTCACCGTTGACGGCGGTGCAGAGAGCGAGGGAACCGATAACGAAAATATTGAAGAAATGACAGACGAGGTGCTGAAGCAGCGATTTTGGATAGGAGAACATGCGTTCGTTCAGGAGGTGGAGGCTGAAGTCCGAAAAATTGAACGCTTCTATACGGAAATGATTGTTATGCTTCCGCAGGTGAGCGATCGCCTTGAGAAAGATGCAGTGGCCCTGCAAGCCGTCGCGCAAGCTCGCGTGGCTGATCACAGTGAGAGTGATGAAAGAAGCCCACTGCTTCAGCAAGCTCAGTCTATCAATCCGTCGACGAAGGCAACCTGGCTGCAAACTGATTTTGAGATGCAGTTTCGAGACATCAAGGATTTATTGAACTTCTGCGATCTAAACAGCACCGGTCTTTCAAAGATTTTGAAGAAGCACGATAAATATTGCGGCGTCCAAATGAGGAACCGGCTGTTGTCCAAATTCAGCCATGAGAACCAGTTCTTTCGGCCGGAGATACTTCATGCACTACAAACCCGTAATATAAATACGTATGCAGTGACTTTCACCGGTGGTGATGAAAGTCTAGCAGTTCGGCAATTGGAGCAATGGGATAAGCGCTTGGTGACATTTGGCAAAGATACCCTTTGGAGGGACATGCTACGCAACGAAAGGAAAGTATCCGAATTTCATTACGATGGAGAAGGAGCCCTTGGATCTTCATCCGACCCTTATTTAGGTCCTCGACCGAAATCGTTTGCTCTCGCTGTTGCAATTTTTTTTTATTTTGTCCTCTTGATGGCATTTCCGGGGTTTATACACGCACTTCCACCGCCGCATGCTGTGGGAAAATATACAACCTCTACCCTGGACACTGCGAGTCGATGCTGTGCCCTTCTTTGTCTCACAGTAATTCTTTGGGCTACTGAAGCAATACCGCTTTACGTGACTTCTCTAATTGTCGTTCCTGGCGCATCATTGCTTCAGCTGTACGTTGGGAAAGATGGCAACCCCGTCCCTGCTGTTACGGCGGCACATCTAGTGTTTCGCCATATGTCTTCCTCAACGATAATGCTTGTGATATGTGTGTATGCATTAGGTGCGGCATTATCGAAGTTTGGCATTGACAGGACAATTGCCACTAAATTAATGTCGGGATTGGATACAGAGTGGTTGGTTGTGGCGGTTTTGGGTCTAAGCGTTTTGCTCTCTATTTTTGTGAGCAATGTGGCCGCGCCTGTATTACTTATTTCGGTTCTTCTGCCACGATTGCAGGATATGCCGAGTAGCGGTCGACCATGTGTGCAATGTATTTTATTCAGTGTCATGGTCGGAAGGTACGTATACGCCAGTCTCTTTTGTAATCATTTTTACATCACTTGATTCCCGTCTAACATTATGGTGTTTTTTTTGTCTCTGACATTCTTTCCGTACTGTAGTAATGTAGGCGGTTTTGCGAGTCCAATTTCTTCGCCTCAAAGCGCTGTGGCACTAGGTCTTCTCACGGGCCGCTATCGCATATCGTTCTTTCAGTGGTTCTTAGTTTCAATACCTCTGTGTATACTAATGCTGATTTTTACGTGGTTCATGTTGCGGACCTGGTTTGGACCTTCAGAATATCGTCTTCCTCCCTTGAACCGACAAGACCAAAGTTTCAACTGGCGACATTACACCATCCTAGTGACTGTTGCTACGACTGTGCTTCTTTGGTCAATTCATCAGTTGTCGGAGGCGTTTGGCTCGGCTGGCATGGTGGCAGCGATTCCCCTTGTAGTCTTCTTTGGAACTGGGATTCTTCGCAAGGAAGACTTTAACAATTTGCCTTGGGATGTGGTGTATCTCGTTACGGGCGGCATTGTTTTGGGTTCAGCTGTGGAGTCGTCGAAGTTGCTGTCAATTACTGTGGAGCGCCTGTTATACACTTTGGGGGATTCACATTTGTGGGTCACCTACGCAATTCTCTCCTGTTTCATGGCGACTGTGGCGAATGCAGTGTCACACACTGTTTCGGCTATTATTATACTTCCCTTGGTCCACGAGGTAGGGGTTGAGCTTGGACATCCGCAACTGTTAGTTATGGGCAGTACGATTGCGGCATCCTCTGCCATGGCACTGCCTGTCAGCTCCTTCCCGAACATTTCTGTGTCGCAGGTCACGAATGAAGCAGGAGACAATTATGTAGATACTAATGATTTGCTCAAGGTCGGAATTCCTGTGACCATTGGTTGTACTTTCCTTATCGTGACATTTGGGTATTGGTGGATGTTGTATCTCGGCTTTTAGTTGATCGATAGAAGAAATATCTTTAAAGAGGAACCGTTGCCTACAACTCTGAACCAAGTTCAAGTTAAAGTGAGAGAGTATGATACAGGTGCAGCTTCGGTGGAAACGGATCAGATACGTGATCCGAAATAGAACAAAAATGACCGTTTAGGACACGTGTCGAATAAAATATATGAAAAATACTCATTGGGCACTCTGCGGCGTCGAATGATAAAACACCCCGTGCCCTTGTCGCTCCATTCTCCTCCGCCCACAGCTACGAACATCGCGCTCGGAAACAGTGACCAAGTTCTTTGTGTTCCACCGTGCATCCCCCTACGCCCTGCGTTGTGTGTCGCCGTTTTCTTTCGCGAGCGCCCGCAGGCATCAATACTCTTCTCCATGGCCTCTAAAGGTGTCGACCCTGGCGAAGTGAAACTGGGCCCTGGCTGGATGTCTCTTGGCCGAAAGACCCGCAATGGTGTGCCGCCGGCCGCTTCACCTTCTTCGTCCACATCGGCGCTTCCGCGCCTACGCTACACGAAAGCAGAGTTGTTGGAGGTTTATGAACCTGGAGCTCCTCCAGGGCTACCTGCGAATATGTCTGCCCACCCAGGAATCACGTCTGTTGATGCACTTGTCCCCGTCAATATCGCCCCAGATGAAGACCTGCATGACATTTTGCATTCGAATGCGCAATCTCCTCCTGGTCGAGTGAAACCCCGCGGTCTCCACCTCGATCGATCGCTGCAGTTCACACGCGTAACAGATTTGCTCCTTCCTCTCCGCCTCCCTCCAACGGTCGCTCTCGCAATGGTAATGATGGTATAGATCGAAGTGCTAATCCTGACGCAGTGCAGAACCGTAATCTCTCAGGGCTTCATAAGAATTCTGTGCATGGTGCTTTTTCTTCTCTTCCTTCTTCGTCTTCTGCTTCCCATCCTGGTTCCGCTTCATTATCTGCCGTGGCTTCTGCGCCCTCGCCTTCTACTGCTCCGTTTTCTTCGTCTTCTAATCCCGATTCATCGTCTCACCAATCTGGTGCTTCTTTTGGGTCTGGTAGTGGCGTGAAGCGGCCTGGTCAGGTCTCATCCAGTCGCGACTTCTGGTCGGGCTCTGCAGTTCTTGCACCGGCCGAGCGTCCTACTGGCGCAGCTTCTAGCGAGCGGCGTCCTTTAGCACTTAAGCCCCGCTCTGGTCTCGGTACGCATTCCGAAAATGCGCTGGGAGGAGGAGGCACGAACGGTGGTGGAACGTCGTCCACTGACCAGTATGGTCGTGCTTCTCAGCAGGGCTCAGGAGCGTATTGGTCTCGCTCTTCACCTCGCGGTGCCGCAGACAGCAATTCGAATTGGCGTGGAGGATCCGGCACTGGTAAAGTTGGCACGGGTTCGAGCGGGGGCAACTCTAGTGGCACCTCGATGGGAAACGATTTTGGGTCTGCTGGTCACTCGGGGACTTCGACGGCTACATCCAGTGCGCCGACGAGCTCAAACATTTCCGGTGCTGGTGGTCACCCGATGTCCTCGCGTGGTGGTTTTGGCCGTGAAACCAGAGACGCATTCGCGAGGAACAAGGAAGCACTGAAGCCGACCAATACTCGTGATCTAAGCGCTTTAGCAAAAGGGTCTAGTCGCGATGTTGGGGGTTCTGGTACGTCATCTCATTTTGCCAATCGTGAGAGGGAGAGCCGCCTTGCAGCTGCATCTGTCTCGGAGGAAAAGTTGCAGCAGAGAAATACGGATCCTCTATCAGATTCTCGCCCGCTCTGGTTTTATAAAGATCCTAAGAATGAAACGCAGGGTCCGTTCACTGCAACTCAGATAATGCAGTGGCACAAGGAAGGTTTTTATGACGAAGAGCTTTTGGTCAGTCGCAATCGGGAATCAAACTATCGTCCTTTGGCTATCGCCTTCGGCCTTCGTAAGGAAGATGCCACGCCGGCGCCCCCTCCAGGATTTGTTTCTGGTCCGTCAAGTGGCTCGTCTTCCGTACCGTCCGCTGGTTCTGGGACTACTATTGCTCGTGCAAATGCCCGCAATCCTGTTACTAATTCCAGCAGAGCAGGTCGTGATGATCGCCGTGATGATAAACGTGATGATCGCGGTCGTCGGGGTCAAAAGACAGTGGAAGAAATGGCACAGGAGGTCGAGATGATGCGATTGGAAGCTCGGAGCAAGCGCAAGGCTAAAGTACCGTCCCTCTCGTCATCTGCAATTGATTCTGATGTCGACGCAGGGCGTCTGTCTGCCGAAGAGTCAGCAAATGCAACTACATCAACTCGCTCCCGTGTAGGCTTCTTCGATGAGGACATTACATCGAGAGCAATTTCAGCAAAGGTGCCGGGCTCAAAAGGCATGACAAACTTTGGTCTTAATGATTCTATGGAAGCTTCTGGTGCGTCTTCTCGTAGTACGGGCGTTTCTCCCCTGTCTGACTCTCCAGGTGATCCTGTTTCCCGCTCTACCGTCACGTCTCACTCGCATGCATCCATTCCCAAAATGCTTCATGAAAGTGATCTTCTCTCCAAAATTGATGGTTCTATGGCTTCTTCTCCGGTGGCACGAAGCCGATTTGCTTCTATAATGTCCTCAACCGCGGACACCAAGAAAGAATCCGATTCCAGTACTCAGACAGCTGCAGCGGTTCCCCTTCCCGGGGATCACCATCTTTCCTCGGCAATGCGTATCGACATGACAGGAAAGAGCGCTATTTCATCTGAAGTGGACCAAAATTCTCGAGTTACTCTTCCGCAATTGCCTGGCGTAGCTGACGACGGTGTGACAAGGGTCAAATTTGAAACGGACTTGGTTTCAGCTCAGGCCTCCCAGCTAGCAGATGCGACAGGGCAGTCTCAACAGCAGAAGAAACTATCGCAAAATCCAACCGCAGAAGGATCATGGGCGACCATGATGGATGATCTTGAACAGAAACAAAATGCTCAACACTCTGTGATCCAAATGCCTCCTATGGCGGTTGCACCTGCTGAGCATGACCTAATGGCACTAGACCCTGCCATCGCACGGGCTTCGTTTAGCAGGCGCCCTGCCGATGTTCCTGCGTCCAGTTCATCGATATCAAATCCTTCGGCATCAACGTTGCCCCAACCATGGACACGCGCTGATGTTAACGCGCAGAAAATCAGTCAGTCTCCTCTCGATGTTGCGGAGTTGCAAGGCCAAACTAATGGCCACTTGCAAAGCATGTCCCATGTGCAGCCTCCGTCGCAGTCCATGGATGAAGTGTATGCGAAAGCACAGGCTCTGGCTCAAGTTCAAGCCCAGGCTCAGGCTCAGGCAAAAGCTCTTGCTGTCGTTGAGGCTCAGGCTCGCGCGCATGCACAAGCGCAGGCACAAGCGCAGGCACAAGCGCAAGCACAGGCTCTTGCTCGTGTGCATGCTCAAGCACAAGCACAGGCACAAGCGCGAGCTCAAGCGCAGGCACAGAGGCAGGCGCAAGCACAAGCACAGGCTCAAGCACAAGCCCAAACCGGATCTCAAGCCCAGACGCAAGATCCAGCATGGATGTACCGGCATCAGCTGGCGCAGCTGCAAACCGGCTGGGATATGAATTGTCGTGGTCAGATGGAGGCATCTCGTACATTGCAGTTGGCGCGTACCGCGGCTGCGCAGCACGTTGCAGGCTCCTCCGAACACCAGCGGGCACTGGCGTATATCTCCAGCTCTGAAGCTGCGTACAACGAGCACACTCGTAACATGGAGCATATTAAGCAAGCTGCGCAGCAGACTAATTTACTGTTGATTCGCCATCAACAGCAACTTCTTGCACAACAACAACAACAGCAGTATAAGCAGCAGATATCGCAGCAGATGTCTCGTCAACAGCATTTGCCTGCACAGCAACAATTACCTCCGCAGCAGCAATTAGCACAGAACCAGCAGCTTCTTCATCAGCAGCAGATATCGCAATTGCAACAGCAGTCTTCCCAAACGATCGCACGCGGTGAACAATCTTCAGGGCAGTTCGAAGTGAAGTCTGAAATGTTGAGCCAGCAAACACCGGCACAGGTGGAGGGCAAGGAGGACGTCCAAGAGCCTGAAACTGAAATTGCACTAGAAAAGGAGAGGTTGCCCGCCGTTTCTGCTGTTGTAGAGTTTGGTGCCGCTACAGAGCCACCAAACATTGTTTTAGAAGAGTCTCCCAAGGAAAAATCTGAACTCGTATCTCCCAAATCGCCTGCCCACAAACCGAAGAAATCGGAACTTTCGAAGCAGTCGAAGATGGTCGTGAACACAGGCGATGAAACTGGATGGGAAAAGGTTGACCGCAAACCACGCACAGTTACTGAAGCACCAGTGAGACTTCCGGCAGAATCGGATTTTGTGCTTGAAAAAGGTTCTGAGAGAGCGCCGTCGTCTGCCTCTGTTGGCTTCCCTTCTGATGCGCCTCGTGCGCCTGCAGACACGCACGTCATTGTTGTTAGTGCGGATAAAGATCCCCGGAAACTTGAATCAATGGCTGAGGCGACCCAGCGGGAAGCAGAGGAATGCGACGCAATGCGACGCAAAGCTGCAAGTATTCCCGCTCCGTGGGTGAAAGCAGCCCCTTCAGGGGGTCAGCAAAATGGTCTAAGCCTTCGCGAAATTCAACGCCAAGAAGAGCTTCGCAGTAAGGCGCAAATTGCTCAAGCGCAATCAATGTTACATGCCCAGCGTGAAGAAGCCGCTCGTTTGGCCGCAGCTCGACAGGCATCTGTCGTTTCTGCTCCATGGGGCAGTGCCGCCTCTGCTAAGCAGCGCACCCTAAACCTTCGAGAACAAATGCGTCTGGAAGAAGAACAGAAGCAGAGAATTGCAAAGCAGAATGCTGCGACGGCGGCAGCCCCTGCGCCTCCGTCGCGCCCAGCTCGTACTGGGGGGAGTCAGGTGCAATCCGGTACCGCATGGGCGAGTCTCGTTGCTAGCAGCAAACCGAATGTGTCTCGACAGCCTCCGACTGTTGTCGGAAAGCGTATGGGCGATGAAGGGTCGTTCTGGGACACGGTTGGGTCTGCTGCTGGAAAGCGGACAATGGCAGCGGCTGGGTCATCTAATGCGAACGCGAATACCCGAGCTACAATTGCACGAACAGGTGGGAATCGGCAGGCCTCAAATACGCAAGCCCGAGCGACGAGGGCGGTTCCGTTGCAGCCACAGCAGTCTGCTCAGGAGATGCAGAGGCCTGCCCGACAGGCTGCTCCAGAGCCGACTGTGGTGCACAGGCGCGTGAGTGCTGAGTTCGCGAAGTGGTGTTCCCTGCAGTTGCGTGCGCTGACTGGGAACGATAGCGAGGACACTACGTTTGTGGAATATCTTGTGTCGATCAAATCTGCGCCTGACATTCGGGACACTGTTTTGCAGAACCTGGGATCCAATGACGCATCTCGAGCCTTTGCGGACGAGTTTATCCGCAGAATGGAATTTGAGAAATCGAGCGAATCTGCAGATCATGGAGTAGGTGGCAGTGTTGGCAGGAAGAAAGGCAGGAGGCAGAGAGCGTCGAAGGTGGATCCTAGTCTTGTGTTAGGTTTCACCTCCACAAGCTCTAGTTCACGAATTATGCAGGGGACAATTGAGAAGCCAACGATGGATTAGAAGTTTTCCTGTTGTGATAGCATGGTATACGTAAGGCTACTCGCATGAAATTGTGCCGCTGTGTGTGGAGATACGGAAGTCCAGAAAAGTGTTCTTTCATTCTCTTCGGTCTTGTGTAAATACGAATACGAAGTACTCATTTTGTTTTTCTCTGCTGCGTGTATCATTTAGTAGACAAGCAGGCAGAGGAGGAGTGATGAAAACTAAACTGTGCCGCATATTGAAGCAGTAGTACCGTCCACTCTATCAGGTTGTTCGACCCGTGACTTATTCAGGCGCAGATCTGCCTGAAGACACACTATTGGCTGAGTATTCGACTCAAAATCTGATCTGGTTCTGAATGTATGATTCTGCATTAGGCAGTAGAACCGCTGTCCAGCAAGGAGTTCTGTTTTGTACAGTAAGCTCATATCACATTGTAATTTTGCTTTGGGCAGTTCAGTTCAACTTTTCCTATCGATACAGTTTGGCCGGTTCAGGACTCCATAACATACCGTAATTGCGTGCGGTACGGATGAGCGTGCCCATCCGTATTCCCCTGTTGCGGCGGACTTTCGTCGACCGTATTGTCACCCTGTCGTGAAAATGATGCCTCGGTGGTCACTTTCTTTTCTTTTTTCTTCTATTTTCGCTCTCGCTTTTTGCTTTCGCAGCGGCAAAATCCGACTCGCAGGCAGCATTGACCGAGACGCAGGATGACAATACGCTCCGGGCTGATGACAACGCACTGCTTTCACTTGACAACCGCATGCGCAACTTAGACCATGAGGCGCAAGAAATGCGAAAAAGACGAGATGCCATTACCCACAAGCTTGATATGATCCGACGAGTTCAACGCGCTCGCTCTCTGCTCGCAATCCGCAAGATCGAGGTCATTGACGCAATTAAAGAGCTTGAGAGTCAGAAGCAAAGTCGCGAGAGTGCTAAAGAACGCCTTCGTGCAACTGATGCGGAAAAAGAAGATATTGCTGCTCGCCGAAGGGCGATTGAAGCCGGTATTCGGTCTGAAAAGGAGAAGGCGATGACAGTGAAGCAAAGGTCTGAGCTTCTGGCCAGTTTGCAGCGGGATACGGAGCAACAGCAGAAATGGATGGAGAAGGAGCGTGACGATGCCATTGCGAAGCTTAAAGCGCTTGGACAGGACTTTAGGGAGAAGGGCTTTGAGCAGTGGATTACGTACAACTCAGAGTCATTGCCCAAAATCGTCAAAGGTACCATTTTGAAGCTTACCCCGATCGCAGGCGGTTTGGAGAGCGTTGCGGATGCCAACAATCGTCTTACAGAGCAAGTCACCGCCCGATTGCATCATTTGTTGCCAACAATAAGACAAAGCCCGTTTTATGAAGGCATCCTCTTCTACTTCTTGCTCCTATGTCCTACAGTCGTTGCTGCGTGGCTTATACTCAAGGTTCACGCTCGGCTTTCGCAGCTTTCTGTCGCGCATTACGTTGTCGCCATCAATTTATATTTTGGCACCATGAGTGTTCTTTGTCTGTTCATGAGTCTACTCAGCCACAGCGACATTCTCATTGTTTTTCGCCATCGCTCGCCGTCCACTTTGGAGGCGTTCATGCTGCTGCATGCGCTGCTGTTTGTTCTACATCTGGCTTTGCATGCGGTAATCGCCTATGTGTCAAAATCATCCAAAGATTTTGGACAACTTGTGTCTATTTTTTGCGTCGGGCTGCACTTCTTTGTGCATGCGTACAAGCGAACAATTCTGAATCAAGATCCAAATATCGGGGCTCCAGCCTATTTTCTCTACGCCGTCATTTTCTTGTACACTTTGTACGACCGCGGTATCACTATCATTGAGGCAGCAGTGAATGATGATAAGACTGTTAGTCGTGCCTCTTTCGCAACATACGCACCCCCTGGTACGGGGCCCATTGCGCAGCGCTGTCCTGAGTCCAAGAAGATGGTTTATTTTGCCGGTCTTCCAGTCTTCTCGAGCCCACATTCTGGACCTGTTGACGATGCGAAAAGTATTTAGAGAATGGTTCTAACTTTAGCACACATCGGCTGGTCATGGGGATGATCGCCAATCTTTTGCGAACCATGTACAAGAATATCTTTGCACGTGTTTTGCTTCGCTCCGTGCTGTTTTTTTTTTTGTTTTTTTGTCATTGAAGTCCTCCTTTCTCTTACCAGAGCTGGAACAGTGTTGGAGGCGTGTTTCCTTCTCAACTCAGGTCAAGGGTTTAATTATTGTTTGCAAGTTAAACAAACACCTTTGTGTGCGCCCCTCGTACTCTGATGTAGCGATAGAAACTGGTAAAGAAAGGGAGTATGGATAAGTGTTGAAAAACGGGAAAACAGGTAAGGGCCATTTCTTTTGCGATAGATTTTGCTGTTCTTCCAACAAGAATGTGCGCGTAGTTCACTTCTTTTAAATTAATTCGTGCCCAACTTCCCTTGTTGCCATTAATGCAGAAATTTTGTAAAATACAACATTCAGACACTGATCACTTCTGGTAGACTTCAGTTTGAGCTTCCCAAGCACCTTTCCGGTGTCGCAGTGGGCGCTGCCGCAATTGTCGTTGGACCCATTGCTGGTTATCGCGAAGGTGGTGCCAGTGGGCTTCTAAAAGGCGCGGTTGGTGGGCTCGCTGTCGGGGTTGCGACTGCTGCCTTGGGAATTGGATCTGG
>JADWZK010154348.1_pt1 | contig 13719 bp, 13 predicted proteins | sample 8957641 | NCBI WGS metagenome assembly JADWZK01 (sample SAMN16576796, study PRJNA672827) | algae metagenome | host: rhodolith | place: South Korea: Udo, Jeju | collected 2014-09-18 | reverse complement strand
TCAAGAGGGATTGGTGTCCTCAAAGACGTGGCGAACGTGGAAGCTATCGTGTGGAATGATGATCTCATATTGTTGATCTCATATGGCGTTTTTATTGGTAGTGACGCCCCATGGGGATGCACCCTTACGGGCATGTGCGGTCCCTGTCATCGCGATTGATTGTGATCCCTGTGAAGACTGCCAGCTTGTTGGCGTTAGGTATGCGACACAGTTGGGGGATGGCCCCTGCCCCTCCTGCCTGTGCGACGCAATTGCTGTTGTTGGCGACATGATGCGCAGTATCCCGGTGGGACATCATTGTATAAATGTTGCGCTTTCGCTGAAGATCAAAGTGTGAAATAGCACCCTTCTGTTCAGGCTGAACCTCAGTGCATGTCGCTTAAAATGCGATGAGCCCTGGAAAAACTCGTAGTGTCCGTTTTATGTATGGCGGTTTATTCGGAATGTGCAAAGTCGCTATGGCGGCTGTGACTTGCGTGGGCACGACATGCATGGGCGGCCGGTCCTGTTCCTCACGTGCGTCTCGGCAATAATCATCGTCGTCGCCGGAACAGAATAACGTAAGTCTCCCGAGATCACTCCTTTTTCTCTGCATGTCGACTACGGCTCAGAGTCGAACGACTGCGGCAAACGTTCTGTTCACGCCCTGGCTTACTTTCAAAAGAGTAGCTCCTTCAGATCAGAGCCAGGTCAAAAACATACCGGAAATCTTCATTACTATCGCCTGCTCTGGAAACGAAACTTGAACCGCTCGTAGGCTACACCTTCGCAAACATTAGGGAAAACGGCTGCCCAGAGGGTTCGAATTTGGTGCTCCCCAACGCGGTCGAGGAAAGCAGATCACTGCGAGCATTGAAGGCATCCGCGGTGAGGCGTACAGAAAGCGAACGAAAATTTGAGAAAGCACTAGGGAAATAATTTGGGGCGCTGGATGACCGAAAAGTTGTGCTGGCGGGGGGGCGAAGTGTTCAATAGAATGTGGGATCGGAGAGATGTGCTTCGTGGACCAAGGACACTCTCCTGTGAGGCGGATGCGGCGCGGAGCGCAGATGGTGAGATGCAAAAATGAATTGTATGTCCTGCAAGTTGCTGGATTGCAGTGCGGAAAGCCTAGTTTACATCGATGGAGGTGTTCACGAAGAACGGGAAGAAGCTCGAGGATTGTCCAAGCAACGACTAACCGTTTTCAGGGTCTAGAATGGGTAGGTAAGTATTCCTCTGGTTTGTCTTCCGACATTGCTACTGTACGTGTCGTGAAGTACAGTAGGTCATCAGAAGGTTCCAGACTCCTGTGATTCTCACATTGCACGTTTGTCAAGATCTATGCAGCAACTTTTCCCAACGGGATGCCGGTTTTATACTACCGGTATTCTTCAAGCCTAATGGAGAGTTTCAGGTTCCGAATTAAAATTGACAGCGTTTCCCCCCAAGAACCGCTCTCGCTCGAGCGAATTCGCCCATCTATAAAAAACGTGCAGCCTCGACAAAAATCTCATCAAGCAACTGTAAGCTCAACGAGTAATCTTTATGTAAGCCGAACCAGATTCATAAAGTGTCGCCTGTCTGATTCATTGGTTCTAATGGCCAATGAAGATTCGAAAAGTGGCATTCCAGTTGATGACTGGAGTTTCGCGTGGTCAAAGAATCCGTTGACCAACCACATCACATTGTATGACAACGACATGATCTGTACATATAACCAGCTCACGCGTTCACCCTCGGCGTCCCGAGCACTTTCACTTCGTAACAAAGGTGCCGATAGCTTCGCTGAATTGTTTTTGCTACCGTCGGTAACACTTTTTCGTAATTCGCAAAATGGCATCCTCTTCACTGCGGGAATGATGCTGGCGCCGAATGCGGCCTTCCCCAAACGTGATGGTCCTGTGGCGCTGATCGTGATGGATGGCGTCGGGCTCGCGCCTGACAAAGAATGGAACGCAGTGACAACGTCGCGAACCCCTTTTCTCGACAAGCTGATGGCAGGAAAAGGCCCCGATGGCGCCACGGCTCTGTATACTGAACTGGAAGCGTCTGGAAAGAGCGTCGGCCTTCCCTCGAACGGGGACATGGGCAACTCCGAGGTCGGCCACAATGCGTTGGGCGCCGGCCGTGTATTCGATCAGGGCGCAAAACTCGTGAACAATGCATTCAATGATGGTTCTTTCAGGAAGGGTGAAGTTTGGTCCTGGCTTATTGAGCAGTGTGTCCCATCTGCTGGTACTGACTCTTCCGGCACACTGCATCTCATCGGACTCTACTCCGATGGAAATGTGCATGCGCATGTCAACCATGTTTATCAGCTCGTCGACGCCGCTGTTGACGAGGGTGTGAAGAGGATCAGGCTACACATCCTCGCAGACGGGCGCGACGTGTCCGAACGCTCGGTTCTCGACTACCTGGGGCCGCTCGAGAAGCGATTGGAGAGCGTGCGCGCAGGTGGCGTTGATGCTCGTATTGCTAGTGGAGGTGGTCGTATGATCGTCACGATGGATCGTTATAATGCCGACTGGGGTATTGTGCAGAGGGGTTGGAACGCTCACGTCCTGGCTGACACGGAGAATGTGCAGAGTTTTCCGTCTGCGACTGAGGCTGTTGAGAAGTTTTACGGAGAGGGCTTGGTTGATCAGTATTTGCCTCCGTTTGTCATCGTCGATGGTGATAACGTGCCTCTTGGTCCGATTGAGGACGGCGATTCGGTGCTCTTCTGGAATTTCCGCGGCGATCGCGCTATCGAGATTTCGACCGCTTTTGAAACCCCGGTCGGGGAGTTTCCGCACTTTGAGCGGCGCCGTGTACCGGATGTTCGCTATGCTGGCATGATGCAGTATGATGGAGATGCGCAGATCCCGACGAAGTTTTTGGTGTCTCCCCCGGCGATTGATCGCACGGTTCCCGAATACTGCGTGAAGAATGGATTGAAGAGGTTCTCAGTGAGTGAGACTCAGAAATATGGACATGTGACATATTTCTACAATGGGAATAGGGCGGCGAAGTTCGATTTAGACTTGGAGAAATATGTTTGCATTGAAAGTTACAAGCAGAAGGAGGATACGAGACCGTGGATGAGGGCTGCTGAGATTACGGACACGGCGTTGAAGGAGATAGATGAGTTCAAGCCGGACCTCATTGTTATTAATTATCCCAACGGAGACATGGTCGGTCATACTGGGTCCTGTCCGCGTCCAGGATTGCGATGGAGTGCGTTGACCTTTGCTTGGAGAGGATTATACCCGTGATTGTGAAGAAGGGAGGTGTTGTGATTCTCACGGCCGACCATGGAAATTGCGATATTATGGCGGAACTGGACAAGAAGACCGGTGAACCGAAACCTGGGAGCCAGCCGCAAGGATGGAAACCACTTGTGTCACATACCAAACAGCGTGTACCGTGCGTAATTGTTGACAAGGGAATGGATAAGTATGAAATTGATCTCAGCGCTACCTGGGGCAAGGAGTCTGAACGACCCGGCATTGCCAACCTTGGCGCAACTACGCTTAACTTGCTTGGCCTCGAAGCTCCTGAAAACTACGTTCCGACACTGTTGAAGTTGAAAGAGTAATTTAGTACAGACTGTGCAATTTTTTTTAGTTTATATGCATTGGCAGTTGTAGTGTTATTGACAAGCAATGCTTGGAACTACCCGACTTTCGAAATTTTTGAGTAACAAAAGTCACAATAGTCTGAACAAAGGGTTATCGTTATATCATTAAATAAAAGGTACAAAGTTGCCCTGCATGGCTTCTTGTCGAACAGACGCGAGCATTCCAGGAACTTCCTTTGCAATCTTGCGCTCAACCAAGGAAACCGGGAAAAGAGGCATTGGTATGGCCGTAATTTCGTATTCCAAGCGCACCTTCTCTGGAGCAATTACTCTCAGCTGGTAGCCGCCTTCGAATTCCGAGAAGTCTCTTCCCTCCACCTTGGAGAACGTAATACAAAAATTACCAAAATCTTCTTTGACACGCATGACCACACGCGTTTTAAGGCCGAGTTTGTTCGAAATCACCCCAATCTGCTCCAAAAAAATATCGCCAGAAAGCGAACGTTCCACTTCGCTTTTTGTTATGTTTGGCATATACAGCTCATTGCATTCATATCTCGTCAAAACGTCCCAAACGCGTTGAGCGGATTTAGCGATGTCCACACCGCCAGATACGCGCCGGCGACGACCACCGAGGTTTTCCACACGCAACGCAACCTCTGCCGTTTCTGCTCCGCACGGAACCGGTACTTCGGTGTCAAGCACGAGTGATTGGACAGCATCTGCGGTAGCAGAAATTTGGAAAGAACTCGAGTTATTTCGAAAACGATTGCGCGGAAGGGCATGACAAAAAATTGGATACATCAATACGGCGTTGGCGCAGAAGAACAGGGCTGCCGCGGAATTCGCAAGCAGATAACTTGGTGTTAAACGGGCTTTGTGTCGCAGAGACGGAACTTTTGGCCAGAACAGGGGTCAAAAATAATGGCAACCTCTGCTTCTTGAATGTCTGCATTACGCAAGGTTTTTTCTTTGACCGCAACTCAGCAACTTCACGCAGCACACCGCATTGTGGTGGCCCACGATGCTCTATGTCATGCGAGGTCGAGGATCTCGATGCTCGTTGATGTTCCTCCCGAAGTTTTATTGCTTCAATTATTCAATTTTATAACTAATAAAATGTAGCAAAATGAAAATATTTTGAAATATTTCAAAAATAATGCCACGTGTGTTTCCGATCCCCGGAGGCACGCCGTCGGCGCCCAGTTGCTGATTGATCTAGGGTATGCGCTCTTTTCAGTGCCTTGGACGGTGTCTCGCCATCGCCGCCCATCCTCCACACCGCGTCACCGAGACACTCAGATTCGTTGAGTCAGCGGTTTCAGGCCCAGCACAAGAGAAATGGTAAGTTGTATTTACGCGCGCTGCGATCGAGGGACTCTTGCGATGCTCTCAGTTTCGTCGCGCATTTCGGATGCTGATGAACAGAATGGAGGCAGAAGAATCTTCGAATGACAACACGCTAACAATAACTTCCCCTCCCGCTCTCGGTATCGTGCGAATTCCAATTTCCGCTATGCGATCTTGAAATGTGCTCTCAATGAACCGCGGAATTGCTTGTGACCACCAGGCCAAAGACCGCAAGCCCAAGGGCTCCGAGGTGGTGCTCGTGAATACACTGTTCACTTGCACCCCAAATTGAGGAAGTATGGTTTCAAGCGAAAGGCCCCGCGTGCGGTCAAGGTGATTCGCAAGTTCGCGACCACCATGATGGGAACCTCCGATGTCCGCATCGACACCAAACTCAACAAAGAGATTTGGAAGACCGGTGTGCGAAATGTCCCGTACCGCGTCCGCGTCCGTCTTTCCAGAAAGCGCAACGATGATGAGGACGCTAAGGAGCCGCTCTACACTCTCGTCACCCACGTGCCGGTCACATCATTTAAGGGGCTCCAGACCGTCAATATTGAGGAATAAGTGCGCCTAACAGACATGCTTATCACGCATAGAGCTACCGCAATTTCTAAGTAAATCGCACCTTGTATCGGTCGTTTTCCAATACGGCGCCTCCCAGATACATCTATATCTCGGCGTTGCGAAGTTGCGTAGTGCCGAGCCTTGATAATTAGAGAAGATTGCACAAGGCTCGTGGATATAAAGCTGCTGTTGGCATTAAATACAGTAGGACATTTAAAAATCTGTTTTGCTGCAACGGTTCATAAAAGTTAAGATGATGAGTCAACACTGTGGATTCATACGAAGTTTTTTTACCCAACTGATCAAAAATGGGTCAACGAGATACCGGGTCTAAACCGAACTCTTTTCGCAACTCGTCCAGCTCATGACTGGTACCAAGCGGAGTCAGAGGCAACCTTGCCAAGGGTCGCTGTAAATTATGCCAACCGGGCACAGCGACGCTAAATTGCTTCTGCTCGTTTGAGTTGTCAGTGATAGAAGTCTCAGTGGCCTCGAGGCGCCTTCTCCGCGAGCCCTTGCGATGCTTTCGACGCGGTTTCGCTGGCGCCAGCTTTCTTAACAACTCGTCGGTACTATTCTCTTCAGTAGAATGAGTTCTCGACTTCGAATTCGGGTTGCCCCCTTCCGAATCTTCCATACGCACTGTTTGAAGATGTTCAATTTGAGGGTATTCGTTCCTTTCTGGTCGACGTGTAAAAAACGGATCCCTGTCCCGCCCAGCCATATTACTCGGCAGCACACGATTAAATGCATGAAGCAACCCTTCTTGCACTTCTTTGATTGTGTTCAATTGCGCAGTCATGCTCAACGCCCATTCGCGATGCCGCTCTTGTTCCACCGCAAAGGCCGCACTTGCGGGACTCTGGTTATCCTTCGGTTCCTCTTGTGCCTCCGCACGAATTCGCTGCAGCTCCTCGCGAACGTTTCGAATGACAGGAAGAAGCTGCGTACCGGTCGTCATGAGGTCCACCGACATGCTGGCCACAACATTGTCAAGTCGATTCACTTTTTCGATCCACAGTCCTCGCGCCGCTTTAAGCTCGTCATGCAGCTGCTGCGCTGCCCGTTCACTCTCTGCTTCTGATCCTTCAGAATGGTCGCTTCCATTTTCCAAATTGGACAGACCGGCTTGATTGGGAGGCACGTCTTGCTCCAAGTTGTTCGGTGTAAAGCCGAACGTAAGCTGCTTCCGTACTGTGCTCGGTAACAGCGCCGAGTCAGGATTTTGAGTATCCACTACTGCATTAGCAGGTTGATTGCCACTAACATCGTTGTGCTCGCTTGCTGCAACGGAGGACTTATCGTGCTGATCACTGGCCTCTGACGCTGGACGGTCTTCGATGATTTCGGACATGTTCAGGGAAGGAACGCTCCCTCTTCCCGCCAGCTGACTTGCAGCTTCTTCTACGGCAGCCTCAGGGTCAGCGGAACGAACTGTAACACGAGTGGCGTTTCGCGTAATTTCATGACGCGCCCGTCTGTTGCTTACATCGACCGCCGCTTCTCTCACCACAAGCTCTACTTCCTTTGTTTTCAATAGCGCTTCCCGGGAAGAAATATCACCTTCAAGACTTTCCAATCGCAAGCGCATTTCCTGAACTTTCCGTGCGTCGTTTGCGACCTCAGCTTCATGCGACTTCACTGCTTCCCCCGCTCTCTCCAGACTCTTCTCTTGCGCTACCGAAACTTTGCGTTGGCGAGTAAGATGCGATTCCTTCTCCTTAAGAAGGGCCTCGCGCTCTTGGACTGCTGACTCCCTGTTTGATAAGCGCTCTTCTTGTTGCATAACTCGCCGAGTGTTATCTTCTGATCTTTGCAGTACTGCTTTCGCCTCTTTCATTTGCAATTCGACCTCTTTTGACCTCACTGACAGATTTCTCTCCGCATCCCGAAGCGTCTGTTCTCGGGCAGAAATGCTTGATTCGACGGTCGCTAGGCTTCGCTCTCGTTCCGCTAGCGAATCTTCCTTCTTCGCGCATGAATTTTCTCTGACTGCCACTGCACGTGCATGAGTGCGAAGGTCTCTGAAACACTTTTGCAGCACGCGAACCTCGTCTTCAAGCGTTTGCGGGTCATCGCTTGGCGTAGGGTTCGAGTCAGTCCCGCCCTCTCCCATGAGACTCTGCCGAAAATCACTGTAGTCATTCACAACTTTTCGAAGGTCTGGGAGTACTCTCTTCAGCGGCAGAACGACCTCCGCATCTGACAGGCGGTCTGCCATACTCCTTTCACGTTGTGTTAATTCTGTTTCCAGGGCACTGAGCTTTGATTCCAGGCTATCGAGTTCAGTTTTCCGCTCATCAAGAGAAACGACGATTTCAGCACATTTCCGTTCTCTGACAAGGGCTTGTTCTGATTTTGTTCTTAATTCACCCACAGTTTTCTTCGCTGTCCGCAGTGCAGAATGCATCTGAGCAAGGTTTTCAGTCACTTGTTTCAATTCTTCTCTTTTTTCCCGCAGTTCAGCAGCTGTCTTCTTAGACGTCTCCAGTAATTCGTTGACAATTGCCATTCGGCCAGTCAAATTTTCTGCCACGGCGCGATGACTCGCTTCAGCTTGCTCAAATTCCTCCTTGCGCTTATCGGCGGTCAGCTGAAATGCTGTCTTTTCCTGATACATTGTGCTGCGCATGACCTCTAATTCGCGCCCTTGTTGCTTGCATCTCTCCAGTTGTTGTTCAAGTTCTCTTTCGCGCCTCTTCAGCAAATGCTCTCTTCGATCAAGGGCTTCGTCTCGCTTGGAAAGTTGAACAGAGTAATTATCCAGTATTGCAGACCGCTCGGAAATCGGAGGTGCGTTAATTTTCTCGTTGAAAGCCATTCTCTTGCACCGGAAGACGTCGCGACACTACCAATACGGCACACCTTCAAAGCGAACAGAGCGAGAAAGTACGCGATGCAGTAGTTTGCCACCCATGGGACGTCGTCTCATCAGAGAGCGTACATGAACAGAGGACGAAAGGTAAGAGAATTGGGCTGAATCTGTCCGTTTCCTATTGTGCGCAGTGTTTATTTCAGCGCCGTGCGAGAGCCTCTTCGTTACATCTGTACGTTACATACGTGAGATTGGACAGGAAAATGATAGGAGAAATTGGTAAATGTCCATTATTGGGTAACACACAATCTGTCATATCTATTGGATACTATTCTATATTATCCAATAAAATGAATTTGTATGTTTCACGGGAGGAAGCTACCCTGTATCATATGGTGTTGGCGTTCGCTCCAACATTTCGACTCTGCAAAGGACAGCAGCAATCTTTCCTCCTATCAACTTGCGGGCATCAGACTAAGCTGAATAACTCTATCTTCTCCATCGCACAGATTAGAGGCCGATGCGTTTCTGTTTTACAAGTGAAGCTCGAGCAAACGCACTGTGGTTCTTCTCACAGAGATATATACACTGTATATGTAGAGTGCAGTATGTTCCACTGTGGTACCAAGCAGTAGAGACCGTCTTTAAGGCTACATCAATGCTCAATATTCTTCTTGTACGAACCATAAGCTAAAGCTCTTTCCATAGTGTGGTACTTTTGCAGAAATACACTGCGCAGTGATAGAGGCCAATGCATAACTTTTTTGATAAAAACTGGTTTTCGTCTTCACGAATCGGATATACTGCACTCAAAAAAAATTCATATCCCTTAATCTAAAAGAGATGTGCTTCCCTGAACATGCGGACTTATACCAGATGTGTTCTTCCCTCAGCTCTTTGAATAAGCTTTTGGCTTCAAGAACAGTTTCGAGCAGAAACCAATGATTTCATTTTTCTACGACGTTCAATTTCTCTCGAGCATACGTAGTCTACCGTTAGCGTAGAGTACCTACTCATTTCCCTTTACGGACTGTCCAACGTCAAAATTTCGTGCTGAGGAAAAAAAGATTCGGGGTTTCACCGTGATTTGAACCCAGCCGAACATGACAACGAGCGTTATGCCTGTCCATAATTCCTAATTTGCATACCTTTGAAGTTCGCGGTACGGATGGTAATGAAACATGGCAATCGAGATTTTCTTTGCTTGTTGCGCAAATCGTGTCTGCAGTATACAGTATACCGAATGACCTACATGTCCAGTCGTTCTGAAAACTGAGCATGAGAATGGGAAGTTCTGACTGTGCATCTGTATTCTGTACGTCATTTCCAGAATCTGTGCATGAGCAATTGTATAGCGTCGTGAAAATGCTACGAGAAGTTTCCCAGTTCGGTCGAACCGCAATGCGTTCTCCTCTGAAAACGATTTTTCTTCTCACCGTCACCTTCGGTGAAAGAAGCAGCGATTTAGAGCAACATGCTGGAGTGAATCCTTGTATTTACGCCTCGATACAACTGAGCAACGATAAGTGTGACCGGGAGGTCGGGGACGTCTCTCCGATAAATGCCAGTTCCCGATTTTGGCGAAATGTTAAGTCGATAAGGGAGCACATTTTTTTTCTGTGGAAGGTTGTTCCCAGGAAAGCTCAATTATTTCAGGAATAAAAGAGAAATTAAGAAATTTCAGAAGAATGAGAAGAAGATAACAGAGTGGCAGTTTCGCTTCCACCTGCCACATATATATATATATATCTCCAAATCCTATCAAAACGGATGGATACTGTTGTACCGCTGGGGAAACCAAGTTATTCCCGCCTCAGATGGTGTCTGCTGGCTTGAACGCATTTGCCTCATTCGGCTTCCTAAAGCGAAGTCGCAGTGCGCATTGTTAGAGTGGTACATCTCAGATCGAGGCCAACCAAAAATGCGCCGAGGGTGTACACTTTTAATACAAGTAGTGTCGTGTCTGCGTTTGAAATAATATCTCAGCTTCCATGTCACAATGTTGGTCTTCAAAAATTGCAAGATCGCAGGTCGGCTCGAAAATACTTTATCACAGAACAGGTCCTTTCCTGCTTTCGAAAAGTCGTTTGACCTACGCAACTGCCCACATAAACACTTTTCCAGCGTAGTGCATGCTCTGACATTAATGTCAACGAGCGCTAGTGCCGTGCGTATCTTTCAAGTCGTTCAACTTCACTGAACCATGTCACAGAACCTCGAGCGACTTCAACGCAAATTTGAGACGCTTACCGTGCGTGCTGGCCACAAGCCGGACCCGGGGTATGGTGCTGTAGTAGCTCCTATTTCCACCAGTTCAAGTAAGTATTGACGACACCGGCGGGCTTGGTACTGATGACATTCAGAAACACTAATATTCTTGACTTCCATTTCCCCTAGTCTTTGTTTTCAAAAATGGAACCGAGAGGCAAGAACACATGTACTCTCGCTTAAGCAATCCAAACAGGGAGGCATTCGAGAGCGCCGTTGCCGAATGCGAAGGAGCTCAATGTACGTAGAAAACTGTACCATTCATTGCACACCTGTGACACTCTGCTGACCACCCCGCTCCTGCGCTGATACTTGTCAATACTTGGTCTCACAGATGGCATAGCCTTTTCAAGCGGGATGGTAAGAACAAATGGAGCCCTCTTACATAATCGAAAAGTGTGAGAGTCATGTTTTCTACGCACTGAGTGATCACTGACACCATTGCATCATCCTTGTGACCAATGCACCAGGCAGCATCATCAGCAGTGCTGCACCTCCTTCGATCAGGGGAACATATCGCGAAAATCGATGACCTGTACGCCGCTACAACTATTTACATAGAGCAAAAAATTGTCCCAACTCGGCATCACCTCAACGTCCTTCACCAACATACCCGATCTTGCCAAGTCCGCTCTCATCCCCGGAAAAACGCGCCTTGTCTGGTTTGAGACCCCAACCAATCCGACGCTCAAAGTGACAGACATTCGCGCAGCGGCCAACATCGCACACGCACATGACAGCCTACTAGTCATTGACAATACCTTCCTTTCCCCTATTTGTCAGCGTCCGCTCGCGCTCGGCGCGGATATCGTACTGCACTCTGTTTCCAAGTATATCAACGGGCACAGCGATGTGGTGATGGGCGTGCTGGTGACCAACTCGCCTGACCTCGACGAGCGACTGCGGTACATCCAGCGGAACATGGGCGCTGCCCCGTCGCCCTTCGACTGCTATCTTGCGTTGCGCGGGATGCGCACGCTCGCGCTGCGCATGGCGGCACACTGCAAGAATGCGATGGCTGTCGCGACTTTCCTCGAGGGGCACCTCGCAGTTCGACGCGTGTTGTATCCCGGCCTCCAGTCTCATCCGCAGCATGAGCTGTCCCGGGCGCAGACGGAGGGCTTTGGCGGTATGGTTACGTTCTACGTCGATGGCGGAATGCGCGCCGCAACAGCGTTCTTGCGCGCGTGCAAACTTGCAGTGCCGGCGGTTAGCTCGGCGCAGTCGAAACGCTTGTTGAGCACCCGGCGTCCATGACCCACGCCGACCTCAGCAGAGAGGACAGGGAGGCGCTCGGGATTAGCGATGAACTTATCAGAATGTCCGTGGGCATTGAACACCATGATGATATTATCAAGGATCTGAGACAGGCGCTTGACAAGGCCAAGGAGGCCACTGAGCGTTCCAACTCAATTGCGAATGGAGCTGCACAAGATAAGGGGGTGCCGCTGTGAACTGGTCCACTGGGAAAACTGTACTTCACTTTGCGACTGGAGAGGGTGTTCGTCGCAGAAGCGCTGTGTAACAACAAATTTCGCTACCGAGTGCTGCAAATGCTTGTAGATGTAAAAGATTGCGATTAAGTCCGTCCTGTCTCTCCGACCAGATTTCAAGTTAAAACAGAGCCTCCTCTTTTCCACTGTCCGCTTCCTCATAGCCATCATCGTCATCAAAGTGCGCCCCCGTTCCGTAATCAGCATTAAGCTCTAAATCCTCTTCTTCACTCTCCACAAGCGCACCAACCTCAGGGTCCATCTCCTTATCCTTGTCGGCCCTTTCCTTGTCCTCGACATCACCTTCCTCGGCACCCTCATCTGCCTGAACCGCTAAATCGCCAATTCTCGCTGGCTCCGCATTTCGACCATTTGCTTGTTGGGAGACGCCTGTCTTCACCTTGCGCAGCTCTTGCGGAAGCATTTCGGCAACAAGCCAAGGGTGATCCATATCCCACAAATTTTCACGCGGGGCGGCCTCCCCATCGTCAGATCCAGGTCCAAAGAACGCACGGGCGCGGTATAGTTCTTTCGCAAGAGACGACTGCCGCGGTCCGCGCCGACGCACGGCGGCCGGAGAAGCGCGGAGCGCTGCCCGAATTTCCTCAAATCGCGTAATAAGCTCGCGCTCCTTCTCAGTCGGCTTCAGTGCTGGCGCGGGTCCGAATTCCAAGGCTGGGAAATACGCACGAGCTGCGTCCACTTGCTCCCCCAGAGCATCTGAAACGGTGATCCCATAATTAGCATTCGCCGACAAACCGAGCTCTTGCATGCTGCTGCGCACTGAAGGTGGCGGCCGAGCGCGGAAGCGCATCCGACCGCGTCCACGGCCGCGCGCCATGATGCCTGCTTTCGAGCACCCGCAGGTTTGAAGATGCAACCTTCGAGCGCCAGATTCCCCGAGGTCTTGGGCGAAAAAGCGGAGGGATGGCTTTTAAGAAATCGTCTTTTCCGTCATTTTCGTGAATATGATCTTTTCTTGTGCTACATATTATGCTGCTTCATCATTTATGAAATATCTATTACAGCAGCAAAGTATTTTCTTTCGCATTATCAATAAGGCAATTTTGTCGTAGGTGTGCGACGGCGGGTGATTGCAACGTGTGCACTACGCGCAGAAGCTGGAGAGTCGCCGGCGCTTCGCGGTGGCGAGGTAGTGCGGGCGCGGAAGCCCCCAGGGACCAGAAAGGAGGGTCCCTGGTATTTATTGAGTAGGTGAGCAGTAGAACTACTGTAGTAGACCTGGATGGTCGTGCGTATCTCCGTGTTTTTTCTCCGGGTCCGGATACTAATACCTATCGAATATATACTGCCCGGGGACCCGGGGACGTGTCACGGGCGCGGCAGCAGTGCGCTAGGCTAGCGCACACGATGCACGGCGCAGCGCACGCGCAATTGAGGCGCTGCAGGGTCTCCGGCACGATCTGGGGACAGCTTTCTCAATTTCAATTGTGCTAGAGTGAGATGGAGGCATGTATAACAGCCCCCTCTTCGCATAATACAGTATGAATGCTAAATAAAATTATGAGGCATTCCGGAATTTGCGCGGTAAACCAAAACGGAAAATTCGAATTCACCTTTTTTTGCGCATTGGTTTTGAAACAGGTGTCATTTCGGTAGATTGTAGCGTACGTTTCAGACGGTCCATAAAAGGATGGCTACTGTTGAGTTCCCGCGGCCAATTG
>JADWZK010001774.1_pt1 | contig 13837 bp, 9 predicted proteins | sample 8957641 | NCBI WGS metagenome assembly JADWZK01 (sample SAMN16576796, study PRJNA672827) | algae metagenome | host: rhodolith | place: South Korea: Udo, Jeju | collected 2014-09-18 | reverse complement strand
CGATTCCATCCTTGGGTCGGCCTAATGGGACAGGTCCGGGCTCTTCTTTCCAATTCAAACGAATCGCAGCACAAAAAATTTTATTGTAACAAATTACAGTAAAACCTCACTTATCGCATGTCTTCGGGAAGCAGATTTCATATGCAATACAGGGGGGTCGCGATATACCGCCGCCAAAAGAAAAACGAATTTACAAATATTCGCGAAATCAGAGTATTACTTATCTCGAAACACCCTAATAAATGCACTTCAGACACTGCTTACAGAATGTTTCCTTAAACATGTTTTGAACTTCAGCCTTCGACAAGAGAGCCGGATATGCCCATAAAGATCTTCTGAAATTTTAGAATACTATCCTAATTCAGTCGATCGAAAAGGTGTTTTGAGTATCAGGAATTTTGTTTCGCACAAAGGCGTTAAATTATGGCTTCTGTTTTCCGGACTAGATTTCTGTTGGCCTACCTCGGGTTGAAAGTTACCTCGGATGGATGTGGCGCACCTGTTTCAAGGCATTATCTTCTATCAATGTGTTGAAGAGCGTCAGAGAACGTTTAGCATATAATGCCAAAGTTTTTTTTAAGGACAAAAACAAAGGGCAGGTGAACGAAATAAGATTATAATTTTCTCCTTAGCTCTGGGATATGAAGAATAAGCGAGCTGCGGAAGCAGGATTCATCAACAACCACCGAAGCCCAGGAAAAGCCGTAATGCAGCTCGTTTTAGTGCACTATGAAAGTCACCTGTAATTATGTCTTTATTAATATTTGAAGATGCGCATGGCTTCTTCCCTGTTTTCGTCGGTAGCCGTTTCCCAGGATGGGGAAGAGGTTTCCCATGTTTGCTGCCAGCAGCTTTGATATCACCTGAATCACCTTATTTAATTGTACGTTTCTTAAGTTGACACATGCGCTCGACTTTTGCGCTAGCGAAGCGTGTAAAATTCGAGGAAGTAGTTACTTGTTGTGAATTTTCTGGGAAACGCGATGAACCCTCTGTCAATGGCCTGAGAACGCAAGACCGACCTGCTGCTTTCTGCTTCTAGAAGCATAAACTAGATCCACGTGAAAATGATTTTTTGTGCTCGTAATTCTGTTTTGGGGGCTCTGTTCTCCTTCACTCTTTGCGAGCTCCTCGGACGGCTTAATACCTAACATTGGCGCATGAAAGTTCTGCTGAAACAATTCTGCCTGCCCATCCTCCGTTTTTCTTTGAGTACTGACGCGAAAATATCCCTAGCCTTACACATTCGAAGCAGTTTAGCACTAAAGAATGCTTTGCTTTCTCGGAATTCACGCTCTCAATCGCTAGACACATTTTGCCTTGCTTTCTTCCAGAGAATGCTGTGCATCCACAGTAACGCAGCATGAAGCGAACAAATAATCATGAAATATTTCAGGTATACATGTATAGTTGCCGCTCATAACGTCGACAACGTCAAATCTTGACTTATTGAATAGCGGATAGGCGCCTTCAGATTCATAGTGTCGGTCAATTTATGCTGTTTCGCGACATCTTTGGTCACAGAAGGCCGCCATGGCTTGCTGTTCGAACCTGCATAGAGTCACCGTGGCGGTTTCCTCAAATTTGCGCGACATTGCAGTAGTAGTGTGCTATCGCAATAACACCGTGCCTTCATGACTCCCCGGAACGACGAAGGCATCATACAAATCCAATATGTTCGTCCCAGAAATCGTGTGATTGCGTTCACATGGACGTTCAACTGTGACTGTTCTGTAATCGTCCATAGTATTCTGTGGAGTATTTTAGAGGATCCGAGATTATATTAACAAAAACGCTACAGAAAAAGTAGAGAAAATAAAAGCTTCTGATATAGAAAACTGCATTTGAAAATATCGGAAATGAAAAATATTCTCAGGAGTCCTTCGCAGCAGACTTCGCAGCACTCTATTGGCTGATATCTCCACATTGGATGTGGCTGTGTTGCTCGCAATGCCCTTCGCGAGAGAAAACAAACAACATCGAAACAACTCTTAAATGAGTATCATCTGGCTGTTCTCCGACAGCTTGGGAGAGTGCAATTTAGTTCGGGTATGAATATTTTGCGAAGTATACACTTTTTCATAAACACAATTAAGCATTGATTTTACTTCCGTTTGATTGCAAACTATTTTTCGTTATTAGATATTAACACCAGGAGGATATCGTATTTTTGAGTACAGAGTACAGGGATCTTGCGAGACTAGAGATGACTGAGACATCCAGTTCGTCGAGGACTCTATAATACTTCTCCAGAAGGAAGAATACGTGCACAATCGCAGGCAACTGCCTATCGAATGAATATGGCCAGGTAAATCTACGTTCTGAAGTGCTAAATTTCGTTACACTACGAGCAATGAAGGACACGCTGTTCTAGGAGAATGTCATAAAATGAAACCTAGGATTTCTTAATTTCTCTGTGCAAGCAAACATGTCGGCCACTTCCAATATATATTTTTTCCGCCGCTATATGAGGTCCCAGGGGAGAATGAAAGTCTTCGTACACCTGTACAAAATGATTTCAGTACATTGAAGTGTATGTCGGAAGCTATTGGAGCTGGTACTACGCCATTATCTGATTTTCCAGTTCATTCACTCTCTTTACAGGTCATGAATGGCGGTAATCATTTTTCCGAACAAACGCGAAGAAGACTCCCCACAAAACGTACCAGTATGAAATATACGCACGCAAAAGCCTACTTAAAAATGGACGAGCTTGGCACTAAGAACTAGGGAACTTTGTCTTTCTTTCTACCGGAATTTTCTCGAATAATTCACACATAATCAAATTCGAACTCGAAGCAAACGATATACTAATCATGCCTCAGTCGGCTTTTTCCACGGCTATACTGGCCAAGTCTACATCCTGACTGCACGGCCTTTGTATTGTGTTGATTAAAGATATTCCTCGGTACTTCGTGACCAGCATTCTAAAGAACTCATTTTATCCTGTGCGGGGAACGTTTTTCTTCGAAAACAATTTCAAAAGACGATTATACTGGAAACATTGCTGTTTTTTCAAGAGTGGAAGAGCAACAATCCTGAAATACATCCTTAGAGATGAACACATAATAAATATAAAGTATCACTAGGCCGAAACTTGCGCACGAGATTATCCAAATGCTTAATGAACGTGAGTAATGGTTCTTTGCTCATTGACACTTTTTCAAAAATTTAAACGAAGCCACCAGAAGAAACAGATCCTATGTATGAATACGATGTGTGGAAGCATTCTTCGGAAGGGGTTTAAACCGTGCGGACATATCCCTTTTCCCTTCAACAATGAAGAACGGTGGCGTTTTTCGCCCAGAAGATGATACAGTAATAATTGCTGTCACGTGCGTGCCTGAAACGCTTCCTGTCGAAGACGCTAAGACCCCACCGTTTGTTGCCCGGGAAGATCTAGCACTCTAGTACGGCTACTAAACTCGCAGGCAGCTTTGGTCTCACCCATATTCCACAACCTGTCTCCATCGGAGAGAACACCAGAATTGGCACTTTCAGCATTCTGCAAAGTTTTGAAGAACCCGCCAAGCTGGGTGTGGCACTTTCCTTTTAGTCTTGATTCATCTCTATTCAGCATTTCTAAAGGTCATTTCTCTATTTCGTTCTTACAAAAGCCAAATGGTACCATGGCAAAGTGTCCCTTCTTTCCAAATTAACCTTCACTCAAAACTATCTGAATCGATAAGGACTGTAACGTATATTTCCAAACTGAAAACCCTCGTTCCGCTGCGAAGATGAGGCGCTCGACGAAAATCTCCTCTTCTCCGCTTGTTAGGACAGTCGATGGACCTGTCTTGTCAATGGTGGAACTCAGAATCCTTGCAGGAGCTGCTTCGTCGTTGTTTGCAAGGCAAGCTGAGACTTTTGAACATCGGCCAACCAGGCCTTTTCTGGCAATGAAGTTTTCCCTGCTCTCTGAAGACGGAAAGCATGCTGTCTATTTTTTTACAATTCCAGACTCCTTTTAGCAGGTATCTTTTTATCTCTGCTCAGCGTCAGCATTGACTGAAGCGTAACTCCTTCTTTTGCGCGAGTTTACCATACGGATAGGTGTACTCTAGAGTACTCGAAATAGGAATGAGAAAGTCCGATGCTTTTGTTCTCCGTCTGCAAAATACTTCTGTTTCCCGGGAACGCGGAGCACTCAGTCTGCGTATTTGAGCTCATCATAATTTTTTCCTAGATCTCAGCAGACGATATGGGCCAAAAAGGCCAGGAATATCTCCGGGATATCAGCAGAAATGGGTTTCGTGAAGTATTTCGTAATGAACCGTGTCTAGCAAATAGCCATTAGGAAAGAGTAGCTCCCTATCAATTGTAGAGGGGAAAGGCCACGGATTGCAGGAAACGCAAAAGAGCAGTAATACAAGCGACTCGAGCCGTCGTGTAATGTTCGAGATGAAATCCGTCGTCAGCAATTATAAAGAGAGCATCACTACAAAGAAACTCTCCCAGGACAATTCACAAGCTGCTGCCGACCGGCGCAGAGCAGGAAGTAAGAACAAGTCTTAAGAGGGATCATCATACAATTGAACTGATGCGGGGTTATGATTTAAGGAACTTGAATATTCTCGCGCAGGACAGAGAAATCATGTCTTCCATTAAAAGTGCATTAATCAATTCTGAAAAAGAGATTTTAATTTCCAAGACGACTTTGCCACAGTTAACGTCCAGTGGTATTGAAGTTTTCCCCGAACGAGGGAATGCACCCTCGGCCTTTACACACACCATTTTGTAAATATAAAATGAACGTTGATCCATGTTAGATGCTACTCGTTGTCTAAAGTTTTGAAAAGGGGCCGCTGTCTTGCGATAATTTGAAAAGAGCATTTCTGCGGCAATGCTTGTCATGAGCGTCTCACTTTCTCCCCACGTCTGATCGGGAAGCGAATCACCGATCGTTAATCCTTGGCTGTAATACTGGACTCTGATACGCATCTGAGGTGGTCGCACTCGAAGAAACGCGGCGACGGCAGGAGCTGTATTCTCCGCTACCTCTCCACAATTGACGAATGCGCAAAATTTCATAGAAATGTTGTGGTCTTGCGCTTTTAATCCCCTGTACGACTTCTCAAGAGTTTTTTCTCGCTGATTTCGGAGCGTGCTCGCAAGAACATTTGGTATCTTTTCGATTTCCTTGAATTGAGCATAAAAGAGCAGCACAAGAAAAGCCGAACAGCAATAAATATCTGCTGATGCTTGGAGAACGACATTCCCAACCTAAACGTAGAGAACGCCATCGAAGCTGAAATAATTAGAGAAAAGTTGAAGAAAGGTAGGCCATCTAGACGTTTCTCACCTCTGTAACGGGACATTGCACAATAAACAACAACCACAGGGAACTCAACTAAACGGACCGATCTTGCTTCTTGACTCCCTGCTTGGGGTGCTGGACATAGTTATGTGTCGGACGCTGCAGCACTCGTATAACTGCAGTGAATCATATTGCTCTCTTCTCCGCAAAGAGGAAGAAGCAGAGGTTTCACAGCGATGTTGTTGTTGATGTCTTCCGTGTTTCACTAATCATTCGAGAGCTTTAATGCCGGAGGTTCTCAACTGATTCAGAGCTGTGCTTGCACAAGCACTAAATGTTTGCCGATCGCAAACGAGACGAGAACAAGTGGCTTGGGGTAATTCGCAGTTCGTCCGTAATACTAATTGGGGGACGGATGAGTGAAATCCGAGTTCTCCATTGTGGTCCTTCGATGTCGATTGCGACGAGCTGAATTTGTTTAGAGGTTATCTGCACCGATAAATTTCTCCGAAGGGCATCTCATGCGCCTTATCTCGCTATCAAAGCAAAGTCGAGATTTATTGCTATTTGACGCGGAATGGGTCCTTTTCCTGTTCCGAGACGTCGCGACCATATAACCTCTTCCGGTTTAGGAGCTAAATAGAAGATATGCACTTCCTGTTCCACCGCGGTACTCGTTTTTAGGTGTATTATGTTCGTACACGCTATCCGCGAATCCGGTAATTGCATCCGAACTCACTGGATAATTCGTCACTCAGAACCGTGTGCCATCATCGACAAGTAGATCCATCCGCTCATCTCCTCGAATATCACTGGAATTGCGAGGGCTGGAACTGATACTGATGCTGCGATCAAATAGGCCCATTAGAGGGGAACTTTGGTAATGCAGGCGCTCCATCGTCAGTGGAACCCGAAGGTTGCAATGCATGGGTAGGCCCGTATGTACCACGGTGGTGCTGGTACTGCTTTCTACTCCCCTCCAATGCAACATAGTACACCAATCCGTTTAATTAGTCTGCCATTCGTCGTATCCATAATGACGCAACATGAGAATGATTTGGAGGGGTCCGCAGGGCTTGTCGTAGTGCGACATCAAGGTAGTTCACCATTTTAAAAAGAATATGTTTGAAAAGTGCTGTGCACCTGTGGTAATGTAGTAAATTTTGAATATATTTATGCGAACTTAAGAATTCTCAACTATTTGTGGACAATTAGAATTTCGCTCCCTATCGCGTTTGTAAATGAAATGAAAGCAATATTCTTATGGTCTCAATTTCTTCGACATTCTACGCAATTCAATCAATACTTCACGTCCCGCAAAGGATTTCCGGTATAGCAACCAGCCCTATTCGACCCAAAAAGGTCGACTCATCCGAGACACGCCTGCCGGAAAAATCGCCGGCGCAACTCATTCCGCAGCCCACACCACTTGGAAAAGCGACTGAGGAGTATATCTTCTTAGTAGAGAACGCTAAATTTCTGCTTGTCTGCAAGAAGCTGTTTAAGCGCCTCTCGAGCAAGCGCTTGAAATACGTTATTTGCTTCCAGCCCGAAATCATCATCGACGAGGCGTTTTGCGATTTAAATGATGAGAAAAGAAAATATGGAGCGAACTATTCGAAGAGTTCTACAGTTAAAGATAGAGCTATTAAAATAGTGTTCAATATTTTAAAAAAATCTATATACTTTTTTCTTTATTTGGAATGTCCTTAAGAGTCTTTGATCCCCTGTGATTTTCTCTGCATATATTATTGCTGTCAAGTTGCATTGATGCAGGCGTACTCTGTACCTAAAAACGAGATAAAATTAAATAGCGCATTGCCGTACATCCGTGTAAAGCAAATGTTCTTGGGACCGTATAGGTAATCCCGCTAATGAAGACCAAAACATTCAAACAACGGCTCACACTTCTCCAAGTCCTTTCTTCATCGATTTTTCGACACATGTTTTGGCCTCTTCCAGACATCTCTCTCCCAACGTTGCATGGGAAACGTATCAACAAAATTGGACATCTTCCGTGTGACTCAGAGGATGCAGAATGCTATTTCTGAAGGTCCAAGTGATGGAAAATTGTATCAAAGGCAGTAGCGGTGTTTTAGATAAAGTAATGCGAACAGAACGAACTCTGGCGATTGGTGGAACGAGAGGTCCAGCATTTAGGAACAACTGAAATCTGCAGAGAATAGTGCCATTTGTATTCCTTCTCGCCGCTCATTTGGCATTTCGAGAAGGTCTTTCTCCAGAAAATAATTCCAGGGGCGTGGCAGGAACGAGCGGCATAAGTTGATTACGTACATTGCATGTTTGGAGTATACAAAACAAAGGCGTCCAATTCGGCAATGCGTCGTTGTTTCAAATAGCATTACAGTTTGTTCCTCTGATATCGATCCACGCACCGCTAAGCCAATCCATTAAATTCCATTTCATCGACAGATTTATGAATTGGTGCAAGATATTGATACGGAAGCAATGCGGTGCTCTCGCCCTAATACAAAATATATGTACAGGGCAATGTATCGCTTAGTATTTGGGGCAGTTGGAGCTGGGCATCTGGATTAGGCCATTGTGGTGAAAATGAATGAGACACACGTTTTTATTAATGAAGATAATCACCGCACGCTTCGATACGTAAGTGATCCAAATGTCAACTATGCTGAAGTGTCGTCTGGGGGAGAAGGAATATCTACGATTTTAAACATCATTGGTGGGGTAAATTCAAAGATTGAAGCACCCTTTGTGATATTCAAGAACTGTCAAAGGAAGTATCCGATTAAAGGGGTACCTGACGATGTTCCTGGTGCATCATATAGAACTGGTCCAAGAACATGGATTGAAGCTACGTTGTTCAATGATTGGCTAGATCAAAAGCGATTATCAACAAGGATCCGTAGGGAACCACGCAAGTGGTTTTTATGGACACTGTTCGGGCCAGCATGGAACATACCCTGTTGTACAGTCTCTGGGCGGTAGTGGAGCAAAAATTAGAGATCTTTCGGGGAACGGTACGTACATTTGTCAGCCGTTGGACTCCTTTGTTACTCAAAATATCAACAAAATTTGGCGTATTGAATGAAAGAATGAGAAATTCCCTTTGATTGAAGCAAAGGAGTGGGCTATTGGCCCAGGTGGTTCGGGGAACCAAAAACATCAAGTAAAAGTTTCTTTTCAAAGCTGATAGCAAAATGAATCAAGAAGCAAGCGGTGTATCATATCCTTGAGAGGGTATGATTCCATGCGATACGGAGCTTGATGCCGACGGCGCATGGAATGTGACCCAATTATTTCCATATTTTCAGAAAATAGTAATAGTGGTGAAATATCACATGATTTTTGTTGTGTAATCTCCGAAAATTTACTTTATGATGAAAATGACAAAACATTACAGGCATTGGACTGCCCGAGTATTACTGCAAAAGATAAATGGTCCGCCCTCAGACAGAAAAATAATTAAACGGATTACTTTCGTGTCAATTTGTGTATCTTATGTATTTCGAAATATTCGAAATCCATGAATACTAATGCACCAAACGCAACCCTGAGGGATTACGCATGGACAAAGGACTAAGTCCAGAAGCTGTACAAGGACGTGCGAGATTCTGACATATCATGCTGCCTATGATCGAAACCTGACTCTGCCGTTATTCAAGGTTGGGATAAATATATAATTATTTGATTATTTTAAATAAAAGCAAGGGTATTGAGATCCTATAAAATCAATAGAACTAATTTTCCAACTTGAGCTCGTGAACACTTCGCATTCCCAGAGATATAACAAATGGCTGTACTCTTCCCCCCCCCCTGAGAAGCAAATGACCTGAATTTACGGAATTAGTTCCAGGGCAAACGTTGTCCTTGTTTAACACTGTTAGTTCGCTGCTGGTTGGTAGTTCAACCACTAAGAGCGCGGCTATTATCGTCTATCGCGCCCGTGATTAACCGTTCGAGTTTGCTTGTTCGCATACCATCGGATAAGAGTGACCTGGTAGAGTGAAACTCGAGGAGGTCTGAGCTATGCGGGGTTGACGGCGTACGGCCGATTCCCGGGCTTGATGATCGCCGTCTGAGAAGGCTGTACCATTGTAAACCAAAGTTTATTCTACTCAAGGCACCGCCAGTCGCTAAGTTCTCGGTATATGACAAGACCCAGGGATGCTATGTGTTGTCTAGTGTGTTGCACATGAATACGGACTAGACTTCCGGCCCAGCCAACTCAATTCGTGTTGTGGCTGTAGAGGCCCTCGGTATCATAAAATGTTTGGGGGCCGTTTTAAGGCTTGAAATATCCAGGGCCGATGGATCCGTCCGGCAGAAGTGGCTCTGATCTGCGAACCGAGGTGGACGTTTCAGAACAAGAAATGCACTACTGTTCTTCTTCGCCCGTCTTCGACTTTTTCGCTATAAATGTTCTCGTTGAAATATGCAATAAACCGCGCTAATTCTTTAGTAGAAAAAGAAGGATGAAACATCTTCACATTTCTCAAAGAATATTCCGCATGCGGAGCAGTATAGCTTTCGAAACAGAATGCGAGGAATTGCAAATACCTCTTCACGGAGTCTGAAGGTCCAATAAAGACGTCAAATTCAGACCAGGAAATGAGTCTCTTCCAAAACCGTCATACGTTCATGTACGTGTAATCATTGGGTGCTCTTAATTCAGCAGTAATCAAACGGACTTTAAAAATATCTTAGGGACTTTAAAATACGCTCATATCTGAAGCATATGTAGCAAGCTCCAGAAGCCCAGAAGGAAGTGAGCGGAGTGGACGAAAAGACAGGCCAACTCCTCAGCAAACCATTGCGATGTTGCCAAAGATCCACGTTCGCAACTTTTGTCATACTCAATCTCCGTTTGAACTCAGCATTCTTACACTCATTCATTTATACGAACATTTTAATTTTTCAGTTTTTTGATGAGATTAAGCCCCCAGCGTTGCCGCTTTCGACCTGCAGTTATTTGTTTCTTCTCGTGATACGAACTTCACTTCGGTACGCTGCCCAGAGTTACTCTATTCCTGTGAGGGGAGGCACGTTGGAAGAGGGCCCAGGATGCAATAAAGGCGCCCGTGAAACGATTACAGGCCGGACTATTGCCGACGAGGCCCGCGAACCTACTCTGGACGTCATGATGCGAGCAATTGGCAGGTAGTGGAACTGGCTTAGCCACATCCTTGGTCTGGAAGGGCACCGGGTAATACAACGAGTACTTGTTAACCTGGTCCTACCGACCCCGAACTCGTTCTTCGGCGATGTTGCAGACCTAGGTAGTGAAAAGGGTGCAGAAATAGCAAGGCCTCAGTCCTTCAGAAACAAGCTTAAACTTCACAAATCAGCGGTGCTCTCTCCTTCAATAGCCAGTTCATCAAATTCTCTATTTTTTGCGGTTCTGGTAACAATCTAAAAGATGTCACAGCGAAAGTCCAGCAACTTTCACTTTTCTCAACTCGTCTTATTCTCAACCCTGCGCATGAGAGGGAAAATGGACGAGCAAAATTTTCTCGCATGATATATTTGAGTACAATGCAGATCGTTTAGAGTGCAAGTCCGCGGTATACTATGGAAGAGAGCTTGGTTAGAGAACTGGAGTAGTGGGATCCTAAGTAGCGTGCACGTCTCAGTACTCCTCGTACTAGTTTGCCGTCCGTCGACGCAGACAGGACTCTCAATTCATCTTGACTCCAAGTAATGCCTTTCACGTATGAACTGTGCGCAAACTCCTGGGTATATGTTGTGGGACAAGCAATGCATTCCAAATACGAACAATGCCACTCGTCGACTTTGATATGAATCTTGTCTCATCAGGAGTGAATGATAGGCCTTTTACTTGATCGGAAAAGCACTAGATTCTGCCTTAGCACGAGACCCTTTGAAGAGCTGCAGTCAAATTGCGCAGATACAACGTCCCACTTTAACAAAGCCAGGCAAAAGGTGCTGCCCATTCTGGGAGGACGCGAAGCTTTTCACGTCCATGGCATGTTTTTCAGCATGAGAAAAAATCGATGCTCAGTTCTCAACATTCCCCGAGCGAATGGTATTGTTTACAGACCGCGTCACAAAGCGTTTGACCTTTCGACGGAATTCGACGGAATACACTGTTTTTGCATGTGGGTGATTATCTTCAAAAAGTGTTTCTCTTGTCAAGCTTCCATGAACCTTCAATGCCCGGTTCTCTAGGCCGATTGCCACTTTCATATCATCTGCAGATATAGCAACAGTCCAAATAGCACTGCTCTGCACAAATTCCCCAGTTTGCATTCTAGCCATCAAATCCTAAATTCTCCAAGTGCGTTTGTATGATCCAGGAAATAGACGATCTCATGCACTACTCACTGCAACACTTCGCGCCAAGTGTTTCGCTACCTGACACCGGCCGCCGTCTTGGCCGCTGTCGCGCGTGCCGGGGATGCCGCCATCATCAGGTAACAAGTACCGGCGCGTATCAGCAGGTGATGCTCCCCAGGCCAGACTGGCAATTTTATGGGCGCCTGACCTTTATTCCTTTGTTCTTGTTGGATAGCGTTCCTGATTGCCTCTACAGGAATCTACAATAGCTCTATGATCTGAGTTTTCTTGATCGACTTGTTTTCTAACTTGCATTGATTCTCAGTACTACATATACGTATGCGGCATAGCCGAAAGTACAACTCGCCATGGAAGTCATCGGGCAGACATCAACTCACACCAGTTTGCGAAATCAACTAAATTGCACCGTCTATCACCCTATCTCTCGACTTTGACTGCACCAAAGTTACAACTGTCCTCGGCGCAGACATTCAGTGACCCTATCGACATAGGAGACAGTACGACCCCTCCTGCTTGAGTTACTTCCGCCACAATCGTCGCGTCGATTCAAGCACCAAGACTCAGCAGCATTCCCAGAAGGCAATCTAACACTCTGTTGCTTAACGAGCCCACCACGAGTCCGTTGTGCTGGCTCAACCTGGGCTGACGCCCACCTCCTGGGCTGGCAACATCTATGCTATCTTTATTCACCCGCTGCTTCGTGCGCGCATCTTTAGCCGAGGATACACCGACGTACACGATCTGAAGGACGATGTCATCAAGAACCGCCTGTGGTACCACCATGTCGAAGGGAGCAAGCCGCTACCGTTCGAAGACGCTTTGGCGGACGTCAATTGCAGTAGTCGCCTTGAAGAACAGAGAATCACGCACATCTTCGCATCCTCATGCTGCAGATCAGTTACATCGAATTCTGCGGCTACCGTGGATTGGCACTCGTCGAAAAGACTTCGAAAGCCGCCATGAAGCATCTGGTTGCTGCCTTGCAACCGCCCGCACTCAAATAATGCGGTGAAGGCGCACTTCGGCTGGAGAAGAACGACCGCACGGCTTCGGTTTTGTTTACTTTTTGGCGGATGACGCAGAAGTCTGCGAGACGTACATCCCTCTTCGTGTCTTCCGGTCTTCGGAGAAGAGCAACCGCGACGCGAGCGCTGGAGATAAAACGAAGATGCGTTTGCCCTCTTCAGTGTCGTCGTCAAGCTCCACTTATGGGAGGGAGAAACACCGAATTTCCGAACTGTCGCAATACAGACTGCAACTAGAAGCACTTTGTCAAGGACTGCAAGATCACCTCTGACGAAAAGAAGAAGACTCTGGTTGAAGCGCATCGAGCCTTCAAGAACGAGAAGAAGAAGTTACGAGGCACAAGGATCTCACCTCTGAAGGACAAGCAGACCGCCTTTTGCAGTGTGTCCACCTATCCCTACCGCCGCGCGTACACCGCCGGCGAGCTCCGTCATCTTCGTCGACATTCATGGTCACAACTTCGCGTTCCGCATCGATTCGGGTGCGGATGATGTCGCTATCTCTGGCACGATTGTCAAGTTCTTGGGCAACACTGGTCACTTTCTCGAAACCCTTCTCCCGACAAATGGACACAATTTCAAGGCTGCCGATGGCCACGCGATAGAGTCTCTTGGGCAAGGCCAGATCAGTCCACAGCCCGGACTCTGCCGACTTCGCAACATCAAGGCCCATATCATGCCGCGCGACGAGACCTCTATTGCTGACAGCGCCTCCTGCCCCAGCGAAATCATTCCCGGCAATCCGTTCCTCGCCCATTCTGGGCTAAGTGTGACGGACTTCATCGCCGAGAATATCGACCGACCCTCATATCAAGACTATGGCAACCTCCACGGAGATCCCGCTTCGACGAATGTCGGGAGGCTTGGAGTGAACGTTCTTACTGGCAGTACCGAACCTCCACTGTCTGCGCCACTCGCTATGGGATTCTTTGCCGCTGTTCCACGACTCTGCCTATGATCGCATACGGAGACCTTCCTCTCGTCGATAGGGACGATATCGACTACGAGGACGTTGAGATCGGTGACCAGGATGGACAAGAGCTCGCGCAAGCTCTCGATGAAGCCATCCCAAGCGCTGAAAAGCACCCTTCTCAGCCGTTTGAAGAAATGGTTCCGTGAAATAGTGCTGGAGTACAAGGACATATTTCGCACGCGCCTCGGTGCCGATCCATTCGGACATACTGACCGCCCCGTCAAAGTTCGGCGGCGCACCTGCTCTCCGGAAGAACTGGAATTTATGAAGAAGAAATGCGAT
>JADWZK010271091.1_pt1 | contig 13904 bp, 10 predicted proteins | sample 8957641 | NCBI WGS metagenome assembly JADWZK01 (sample SAMN16576796, study PRJNA672827) | algae metagenome | host: rhodolith | place: South Korea: Udo, Jeju | collected 2014-09-18 | reverse complement strand
TATTATAATAATTATAAGAACAATCTCTTTTTCCAATGGTCTGGCAATCGGCCCTCACTGCGTTGCCAACCTCTATAAGGGGGAGTTGCAATAAAGTAGTAGTAGAATGCCTGATTGCTACATGGTGCAGTATCACGATATCACGGTTTGTTTTCACCACGCACTTCTGAATGGGTTTTCTGTGTCCAGAAATGCTTTTTCTCCGCACTAACACTACAACGGTGAGTTCATTCGTTTTGTAACTAAATGCGAGAGACGTATCCTAGTTAGCACGAGTACTGTGTTTTGAAAGTGCTTCTCGTCGTGCATAGTACTGTACGCACTTGCTCCCTATTCTCTTATATTTTCCAGAAGTTGGGAAGGGTATCGCATTCTCCTCCATAAGAGGGCGTGTCTCACAATAGACAGCCAGAGCACACCCTATTTTCAACCGTACTAAGGAAAGCCGACATAAGGCAAATTATGCATCACTTCAAAATTGTAATCGGCTTTCCTCGTTACAGAGGGTCATCTCCATCAAATTCTTAGAAAATGACACCCGGTTTGTAATAGAATGTGAACCGTGTACCACATTTGGACCTTGCTTGACTTCCTTTTTTCAGGTTTTGGACTCAGATTTTAATGTGCTCGCATTGAGCGAGTCTATGTGCACTGCTAAGTATACTTGGGAAAATTGAGAATCGCCCATCTATCATTGAGTTCTATTGTAACGGAGTGTATTTTGCTCAACTCGTTGATCCCTCGAGTGACTGCTTTTTGTACTGTAGGCACTTTCTTCCAGAACTGTGGGAAGAGGTATAATATGTCCCACAGTTCTGCTAGGTACATCACAACATTGTTATTGTGATATGCCAGGCGAAATATTTTCCGCAATATTTTCAGAAATATTTTTGCATAATTTCTAAAAATTAATCTCAGCCATCGGCAGTATGATAAATTCGCCGCCCTGTTTCCACGTCTGGTCCAACTGTACTGCTTGCTGCTCTTGTTTAACGAATGCTTCGTCGAAAGGAAGAGGACAAACAAGGAGTCATGGTGACATCTAATCCGTCGAAATCGATTCGTACCCCGCACAGTATACCCGCGCCGGCGGGGCGGTGCTTTTGACGTCCGCCTGGAGCAATCGTCTTCGTGTTCTCCAGCTGACACCTCTGCTGCTTTGTCCAGTCGCGCGTCGTCGTGCTTAGTTGAACACTCTGTCGCCAGCGATGAGTTTCGGGAACGGCTCTTCGGCCCGAAGAATACCGCAACAGCTGACAAGCGGTCGTTACGATGGGTAAGCAGAACGTGCGCTAAGTCATCGTGGCCGATCGTTGTTTGTGGATGCACTCTCTTCGCGGAGGCGAGTGGGCGCTCTGGCGGTATTAAGCGCGTGATTCCAGGGTTACTGAGCACCGCGGCGGAGATGCGATGCACCGTGCTCGTCGTTTGCGTGCCGCATGATTTCCCAAACGCTGTCGGAACCCGCGCTGATCTTTCTGCGCTTGGGTTTTGCTCGCAGACAAGAGTCTTCTAACTGCGAAAATGAACTGGACCTCGCGATGTGACAATTACGCGCTGTTTGCAATGGATGTTGTGTAGTGAGTAGCGGGCGTTCGTTGGGATGGAGGGGTTGTAGTTGCGTAGTGCAGAATGTCTGTGTAGACTGGAGGTAAACACGCATATACTTTTGTATAGCGTCCCACTTTTGTAAGTGTGTTAAGCAGACGAAAGGCCGCACGAGCCAACGGTCACGTCCCTCAAAGCTGCGATTCGTTGCAAAATAAAACATCACGAATGTTTCATTGCCCAGAACCGTGGAAGTTCCGGCTGCACTATCCTCCCGCAGGTTAAAATTTCTCCTCTCCCAGGCGAGGTGCTCGTGACATTGGTTGAACTCGCAACCTTCGGCTCATAAGACCGATGCTCGGCGACTGCACTATGCGCGCATTATCGGGCACAGAAAATCACTAAAAGGAAACCGATTGAGCTACTGGGAGCTGCATGTAAATGCTTGCCAATTGATTCTAGTAAATTTAGGCTATTTGAATATGTGCACCAGCAAATTGACGTTATTCCCTCCCTCGAGATTTTTTGGGTACGATTCTGAACTAAATTTTGCAATCATACACGTGTTGTGCCCGTGGGTGGGTATGCGTTGGTGCTCAACGAGTGCCCTTTTCTCACTGGGTACACTGGGTATCACTTTTTCAGCCGAGCGTCCAACGTGCCGTCGAACCACAGTCGGTAAAGACCGAGACGGACTAACGGGATTACCTTGATCACGCGCATTTGAGCGTTTTTCGCGTTACTTCTTTCCGCGTTTCGAACCGCGTCAATTCGACCGGCGGCGTCAGTCGTTGCCTAGTTTTTTCCTGAAGACGAAGGACGAACCGAAACAAACATGGTTTACGCCAGATTACCGAATTTGCGGGTGAAGCCGCCGGCTTCGGGAGCGCAAATGAACCGCTTTGAAATGCAGTTTAATCTATCCGGTACGGACGTGTCGATGGCGAATGCAATTCGACGAATCATGATTGCAGAGGTCCCCACTATGGCCATTGACCTCGTCACCGTGGAGGAGAACACGTCCGCACTGCACGACGAGTACATCGTGCACCGTCTCGGCCTCATCCCGCTCTCCTCTGACCGTGTGGACGAGTTCGACTATAGTCGGGATTGCACGGAATGCACGGACCATTGCGGCAAATGCTCGACGGAGTTTGTGCTGCGCGCTAAATCGACCGTCGGTGGTGAACCGGTGGTGGTGACGTCCAGGGATCTGTACATGCCCAAGGAGGACGACCTTTGCGGAAGTGTGAAACCCGTGCACGATTCCGGAAACCCGACGGCGATAACCGAGAGCGACTTGCGCGGTATCGTCATCGCCCGATTGGCAGAGGGTCAGGCTATCGAGATGACAGCGATTGCGAAGAAGGGCATCGGGAAGGATCACGCAAAGTGGTCACCCGTTTGCACGGTGGCGTACCGCATCAACCCGCCGGCCGTGGAGTTGGTGCTGGAGAGATTGAACGACCTGCTGCCGATTGAGAAGAAGAGAGAATTATTGGCGGCATCTGAGGGATTGCTGCGCATCGACGATGTTTCAGAGAATTTGGAGTACGAAATGCCGTTTCTGTATGGCCGCATTGCAATTAGCCCGGATACGAGCAGAAAGGCGGGGCAACTGGCGGAGGAGTGCGGGGGATCGGCGAGTGAGGTTGTGCGGTATAACCAGAAAGCGGAGAGTTTTGACTTCACGTGCGAGACTACTGGAGTGCTTCCTCCGAAGATGGTATTGAAAATGGCGCTCAAGGTATTACAGGACAAACTAAACGACTTGCAAGGCCATCTTAACGTTATCAGCCAAGGCGACTACGTCGACTAGGCCGCATAAACTTTGTTCATAACTATTCCGCGTGTCAGAATGTCTTAACTTGACAAAAACAAGGAATAGGTGGATTCCGCAATATCCGCTTGCGGGGCACCTCGCCGAATGTTTCGCGACACGAGAAGGCACAGTTACGAAGACAGGTGGTCGAAGCAATCGCTTGCTGACTTCTTTGGATGCTTGTTTTCCGCGTGCTGACGAAGCGAAGCCTCGGTCATTGTACACATAAAAGACTGCCATTTTCGCACGCGAGAAAACGAAAGAGAGAACGAGGAGGGTTTATGTTAGCAAGTCCTCTTGCACCAGAGTCAAAGTTGCTATGCTGAGAACAAGTGGAAACAAAAAATAAAAAACAGGCCATGGATCTGGCGGAGACGAACGTACGGCGCGGCAAATCTTGCAAACGATATTCATGGCCTTGGAGTTGGAGGAGAGCTGGGACGAGTTGCCACTAGTCTTGGCATTTTTGGCGGCGTTGCGGTCCCTCTTGGTCTTCGATTTCATGCCATTGCCGCCTCCCATAGTGAAAAGCCTGATGCAAATAAGACCTGCTTCCCAGGGAAAAATAAACGGAACGTGGGACGGTGATGTGTTCGAAAAAGAGAGGACACCTGGTTCGGGAAGCAGGCTGACGACTTGGTAACTTTGTTATGGACTGAGTACAGTAAACTTTTAGAATGTGAATCGCTCGACAGCTTCAGATGCATAGAATATGATACTCGGCATGTAAGGCCCTGAAATTTTTATGAAAATCTCGGTGCAAAAATAAAAATATTGCGTGATGATATTCCGTAGCATAAGCCGGCGCCAGTTGGCTACTAGGACCTTACAGTACGTCAAAATTGGTATGTGATTTTTGAAACCGATTCTGCTTCCTGGACGCACGGACAGTGAAGATACAGTATGATAGAATGACGCGCTAAGCGGGCTCAGTTCCAAGTGTCAAAGTTGCGAAAATATTTCGGAAATTCCTTTCGGGCTGTGCATCCACAAAATCAGTTGAAACGCACGGCAGTGGCGGGCCCAGTATCAAAAGAAACCCGAAATTGCGAGTAGACAGTGTATTCGGGTAACGGCGCGAGGTCGGGACGGAATTGAAACACTCAGCGTGGGTCATATCCGCGCCGCGTCTCCATGGTTTTTCGGCACGTCCGTCTCAATTGGGATCGCGTTATGAGCGAAATTCAAGAACAGACCCTACCCAAAACAACATGCGCTCCCTCTACAAGAATTGCCCCCGCCGCGCGCTGCAATGACTGTGCCGCCGTCATCAACCTCGCTCGCCTCCGCCTGTTTACCCGCCCCTGAACCTCGCACCTTCCCCTCCGTACGAACAACGCAATGGCGGCGCTCTCCACGCCGGGCGCGGTATCGGACGATGAATTTACCATGCTTTCTGCGGACGGAGATACATACCAGACCTTATCGAGCAACAACCCGAACCAATATGCTTTAGTCGCCCACCACCAAAACGATCTCCACCTCTACGGTCGCGACACAGGAACTTACTCCGCATCGACGTTACCGAAGGAGCCCATTTCTCGATGGCAGGCCTTGCGCGACGCTTTTGCCAGCTTATTTCATCCGCGAAACAACGCCGACTTGACAGATGATAACTTGCGCGCGCTTTCCGCTTTGCGCGTAAGCCTCAACTACGATCCTGGTACCGCCGCTTCGTCTAGGGGCACGTACACGTCTGAGTTTAAAAAGCAGAAGAAATTTGCTTGGTGTCAATTCAGCTCGGTCGAAACGTTTGCGAGTGTCCGTTGTGCTCTTCCCGAACGTCCACCCACACTCTTCCTGGTCGAATACGGCCGATCCTGGGAATTGGACGTCTTCGTCTTCCCGCACAATGCAATTCGCGCCGAACTCATCGATCTCTACGACATTCTGGAGGGCATTGCCCATCTCGGACTCAACTTGCAATTATTGCATATCCACCGTCTGTCTATGTGGTGGCAAACGTTTGAACGGTTTCTAAATCACTACTTTTTGTTCGAAGACAAGGTACTTCTCCCGTGGGTCTACGTCGATGGTGATCGCGTCCCAGCCGTCCATAATTTCCGAATTGCCATGGCCGGTCGTCGCAATCGCGTAAACGAACTGGCTCTGGAAGTTTCCAATGTCTTTTCCTTATTTAATTGTCGTCCAGGTGGCGAAATTCTGCCCATGTTATTCCGCAGCATCCGGGAATTTTTGCCTCGTCTTCTCAACTATTTGTCGAAGGAAGAGAAATATCTCCCTCGCGTTCTCGCCGGTCTCCATGAAGAAGATGAGAAACCGGTCATGGAGAGAAATATGATGATGTTTTACCAAAATGCAGACGATCCAGGCCTTTTCATGTATCTTCTAACTCGCTGGATACCTCGCAAGGATGAAAAACGTCGTATCAAGCGTCGGTACCTCAAGCGACGCACCCGCTTCTGGTATCATCGTCGGTCCAAGCGAGTTTTTTGCGAGCATATTGCCGTTGCAGCCGAATTCCGAACTCTTCCGCGCTTATCGTAACGCTTCCGAGCGGAATTCAGGTAATTTTTGGTCTGAGTGCCCCCTGAGGTCCAGACATGCCCGTTGCGAACTTGGTCCGGGAAGAATAAGGCCAGAAACCGAACGATATCGTGCGATTACACCGCTATATTCACAAAACTCTATTTTTTGGCAATCATTGCCTTAAAATGTAGTACCGCATCCTCGCGCATTGTGTCGCGAATTCAATATTTTGTTACCTGGCAATTCTCTTTCAGCCACGTAATGTTCAAACACTTAGGGTTCTTCCCCGAACTTCGGACATGTTCTCTGTACAGTGCATCTCTACCTCAGTAGCTGGTCAAGAGCTGCAGTTTTTTTAGAAGATAATTTCAAACAAATGAATTTTACTTCGCCTTATTCTCCACTTCAGAAATGGTTACCCAACCGTTAACCGCTTCATTCACCTTGAGGAGTATCCCCAATTTTGAATCTTTTCACGAAAACGCTTACCGAGGCCCTTCGCCATTCACGCTGTTGTTTCCCGCAGCAAGCTCTGATCACTGCTGGGCTGGCGTCACCTGTCGAACGAAGCAGAAAGGCACTTATGGTGCAGTGGATATCCCTACTTGTCGCAAATTGAGGACGTTACCCGAAATCTTCTGGGTAGCAAAAGGCTTGCTGAGGGACGTGAAGCTGCTTCCCAAAAATGTCACATGTCGGGAACTTCGTGCATCCCAATGAGTCACAGTCTGGGACCGGAGGTGCGCCTAGTAATGAAAGCGACCCATATGCGGCACCACAAAGAGGGCGTGTGATGATGATAATGGACGAAAATGGCAATGCGACACAAGTGACTCTCGGTGAATACCGCGTTGAATCAGTGCACCGGGATTCGGAACGTACTTCTGACGAGACTGCCGAGGAATACATTGCGCCTGTGCATCAGCAAACGATGAGGAAGGCCGATACAGTGCGCGCCAATATCCCCGCGCCGTTCAGCAATATCAAGACTGGAAGCGACGTCAGCGACGACGGTGAAGGTGGGCCGCCCAGGACGAAATCCTCGGGCGGCGCTGAAATCCAATTCCAGCACGTTGAAGACGAGTACGTGCTTGACGCGGTCGATACTGAAAACGATCAGTATATGCGCATTGCGATTCCGGCGTCGAAACTTAAGGACGTGAGAAAAGTTAAAAAGGACCTCTATCACGACAAGCCCGAGCGACAAGGAAGTAGACTAACTACCCTAACAAGAGCAATAAGTTTGAAGGGTGGTGACCGCGTTCGCGTTGCACCGGCCGCAGAAACGAATTCTTCGAGTCAGTCTTCGAAAAACTCTATTGCCAAGGTCGGGCGAATGATGTCCCTTCCGAAACAGAAACGACGTCCGCTGTCGTGGAAGACCAGAGGCATCATTCCGTCTCCGACCGTCCCAGGAGTAATGTCCGGTCAAATCCCCCAGGACTGTCTGATGGTCATCCAAAGCCGCAAATGCGACGAAGTATTTCTATGGTTGGTCGCATGCTCTCCAAATCGAGAACGAAGGGTGGTACTGCGAATATGCCTGCACGTGAACCTTTAACAAATAACGTTAACAAATCTGCCGCTGACGATGTTTTGCGGGAAAGACCGCGTGCGTCGAACGACAGTGACCGAATGAGCGAAAGGTCATCAAAGGGCAAACCCGGCAGTGGTGTTCGTGCTGGACTGCGACAACTTGGGCGGACCATGTCAATGAATCGTTCGAAGCAAGTCGAGCCTCAAAATCAGCGACAGCACAGTCGAAAGTATTCTGATGCCGGGTCTGCAGGGTCTGGACTGTCACTTGATCGACAACGAAGTGAGGAAAATACGGCGTCGAACACGGGGAGTTCCGCTCCTAGAAAAGGCCTTTCACAAATTGGACGAACTCTTTCCAAGCTCCGCCCGAGGACGACTGCTGTGCAGGCTTCATCTCCTCAAAGTTCCAGTACAGTGTCTCCTTGCACTGATCCGTCGACTGATCCTTTTGTGGAATCATGTCCGAACAGCCTTGGCACTGTGAGTGTTGTGTCAAGTGCCCGATCTCATTCAGCGAGAGGTACCGACCGCGATCGCGATCGCGAATCAACGAGAAGCACGCCAGGTCTGTCCTCGTCAACCAATGCATCGAAGAAAGAAGCCACTCGGAAGGCTCTTAAAGCTACAGGGAGGGCGCTATCGTTCTCGCGAAAGCCAAAGCAGGAGGGTGCCCGCAAGGAGAGCAAAGGGGAAGCACTCAATTCATGGAGCGCGGCGCACGTTGCCAAGGCAAGTGAAAAGACGGGTGCAGGTGAAGGCGATGGAAGCACTGTAATTGAACCCCTAACAGCTGAGAAGCTCGATGGAAGAGCAAATAACTTCTTTTTCTCGGATGTCACTTCTGAAAAAATCCGAGCGTGTGGACTATTAGGAGAAGGCAATACACATATAAGAGTACCAGTGCTCGTGCTGGGGGAATATTCCGGGCCTGTCTCCAGGAGCCGGTGGTTCATTGACGCGTTCACGCTCCCACACAACGCCGTGCGCCGGGAATGCATGGATATGTACGATATTCTGATCTCCATTGCCAAGCAGGGACCACCGGGTGATGTAACGAGCGATGACATGAGAGATTTTTACGACTGGTGGGCGGTGGCGCGCGAGTTTTTTTTTATTGTTACTTTGACGTGGAGCGCAAGGTCATGTTTCCATGGGTCGACGCGGCGGGTGCTGAAGACTGGGAGGTGCAATTGGCGCTGCGGAAAATGCGCGGAATGAAAGAGAAGTTGAAGGACCAACTGGATAAAGTTGAAGTGGCGTGGGCGGGACGGAACGAAAGAAGTCCTGAGGAGACATTCGTGCTGGTGTACAAGGCTGTTGATGCATTTGCGCCCAAGTTGATGAACTATTTTGCAGATCAGGAGATTCTTTTGCCGGCCATTGTGAAGGGATTCTACAAAATCGAGGACAGGCTGAAGATGGATAAGAATATGGTGGCTATGTTCGCGAACGGTGGGGAAAAAGGTCGAGACGATGTGAAGCATCATGTTGTTCTGCTCGCGAGGTGGATTACGAACCCGAGGCAAAAGAGGGCGTGGATATCAAAGAATTTGAATGCAAGCGGGCGTAGTATGTTTCCGAAATGGCAAGAATTGTTTGAAAGTGAGCATCATCGTATCGTGAAAACGTTTTGCAGTCGCGTCGTTGTCAAGGACACTTGAGCATGTAGTGGATACAGAAATTACTTTGCATAGCCGCTGTTGACGTAAGACGCGGTATGGTATGTGGTTCTTAGGTTAGACAATAGAAAGATTGTTGCAAACCACAAAACAAACGGCAGGTGACAATTTCGTGGAAACAGTTGATGGCAAAAGTATGTGCGCAATACCAAGGGTTATTTTTCTTGAACATTCTTCGACACAATGGCTGTTCTCCGATTTCTCTGTTCTAAAACAAGTAAAAGATACAAGGGGTCACAAGGGGTCACCTCAAAGTTTCAGGCCAGTGATATCTTCAAATTAAAAGAGTGCGAGTAGTCAGCCTCTCACTGACATGGAAACTATATCAGAAACTGGATGCGACTTATTTATGCCACGCTGGTTCTGGAAGGTCGAATGAGCTACGTTTTGATGTGCCACTACTCCACGTCGCATTTTCGACGGCCTAAACAGGCTGATGCTACAGGTTGGAAATGCCAGGCTTAATACAAAAGACAATAAAAAAAAGTAACAGGTCAGCTGAAACGAAGTTGAATTGACTTGAGCAAAATAGAAGATTATGCAGATTGGGAAGTACTGGATGCTATTGTCCGTCATTGTCACTCTACCCACCGTTCGCTCTCTGATGGAGGCTAAGAACGCGATTAGAAATAACGGTGAATGAATCAAATAGCTACAGTAGTAAATAATAATAAAGAGAAGGGGGAAAAAATAAGGGCCACAGATTTAGTCGAAGGTGCAAATAAACCCTCACTCTGCACGCCGATCACTGTCAATCACAAGACTGAGCTCTGTGTGCTGTTCATATCGTATTCTGAAAAGAAGCTTTGACACGTCCCTGTTTGCGCAATCGGTGACAGCTTGCCATCTACGCGGTGATCCAAACTTGTATGGCAAGTCGGGAAAAGCATTTTCCGTATACTGTACAGTACGGCAAACTTGACGCACGAATCCCAAAGAGTCTTAAAAGCGTCAAGAAGTGAGCACAGTCAGACACGCTTCGGGGACAGTATCACAGGTGTAGCTTTCCAAGATCCGCCACCTTCGTTAAGACTTATCGATCGCCCTCTTGCGATGACTGGGAAACAACCGCGGCAGTCAAATGCAATATACTGTAGAATATCCCATAGCGTGTATGTCTGCGTACTCCAGGGCTCTTAGATGTACCGCAGAGGAAGAAGTAAGGAATGACATGTCAGATGTGGATGTTCAAGACTTGCCCTAATCGTAACAATTTCTTTAATGTCGAAAAAATCGAAATGCCAAGGAGGAAGATTGGAAAAGTGGCGAAATGATGGTACTTTCTTCGGATCGTGCTTTCGGCACCCAATCGATGGAGATCCAACCCGCTCGTCCTGGTACGTCTACGTTCTAAACAGGTATAAAAGATGAAAAGGGCGAAGTGGGGTCAGCGGGCGCTTAACTTTGGAACCAGTATCGGGGAAATTCTGCGAAAAAGAAGAGCGACAGCTTGTCGCTGTTAGCTGCACAGTGGACTGTTGTTTTCGTCGTGGGTGTTTTATGGCTGCTGTGTCTCTCCCTGCAGGGGCTATTACTAGCCCTAGTCATACCTATTTTGCCACCCTAGTTTCAGTGATCACGTGGGTTGACGACGGAACATGTAATGGATTAGACGACCATTGCGGTCTAAATATTAATGTGTAAGCCCAAGTGTTTCAACTCAGACATGAAACCAATGTAATATGCATATCGAGAGCTTTGTACCCAAATTAAGTTAACAACGCCGGTGTTGTCCAAACCGATATTATCCAGCAGTCTCTCGGTTCACTGTGCAGTTATATGAAAAACGATTTACATTGGCGACAATCGGCACGGGGCAAAAGGTGCTTTCTCGGGAAAGGTTCTAGTTGCGAAAGGAGCAATTGTGGAAGATTCAAAACATTTCCTCTTCAAAGCGGCTTTCCATATCCCACGTCATCCGCCATCTGTTCTGAGAAGTGCTGGAAATAATCAGTATTGAAGTGATGCAATGTAGAGTACTTAGTGCACCGCATTCTGCGAGAGTACCGGACATCGAACCAGGAACAGTTTGAGGGTTCTGCAAGTGCGTGCGGCAGTGACATATGTTGCTCGGGAAAGCTTATTTCCCCCGGTAGTGCGTAGCGGGACTCAAGCATCCTTCATCTATAATTGTGTAGAAACATTGCTAAAAACAAATGAATCACAATGACAGGAAGGCTTGGAGACGGATGAAATTAATGCAGTTCAAGGCGGTTGACAGAAATTGAGGCATGCCGCGCCTCCTACTGGTGTGGAGAGGAAAAACGGGCATACAAGCAGTAGGCTTTTCATCAGAGCATGATGATCCATACTAAAAGTTTTCATACTTGGGGGTTACCGGTAATTGATCAAAGGGGGAACATATTATGTAGAAGTCGAAAGAAATGAAGCGTGGTACAGTATGCAATGAGACTGCTGTACAGCGATAGGCACTCTGTTTTAGCATGGAGGATCTGCTGTACATTCAAGCGCAAAGCTACGCAAAGGTAAGACATATATGCTCTTTAGCAGTGGAAAAGTGATAAAGATGAGTGTGTGCTATGCAGGGCATATTATGTATACAAGTGCAGTTTTAGATGCAATAGGAGCCTCGGATTGTCAACTTGTGGTGGAGAAAATGAGGTAGAGTGTATGTTGAGGCGAAAGTTGGCGATGGATAGTAGAGGTATTCGATTGATGGAGACCAATTGCTTGTTCAGGCAGAAGAATGTCAGGAAGTTTTCTCTATAGAACAGTGGGGCAGAGGATTTTAATCGCCATTGGGCCGTCTGGTGTTGTCAAGAGAAAGGACGCAGGATCAATTTGGCGATAAAAAAAAACAGAGGAAGAATGGGGAGAAAGCGGCCCATGCGCTCGAATGGGGGATGGATGTTATTGTTCATTGTAGGCATGACGAAGGAATGAATCGAATTTGTCAAGTTTCGCGTTGGGAATGATGTTTGAACAAATTTTGGTGAGACGGTATTCAACGCGAGGAAAGCTATGGTGGCGATGGGTTGATATTGTAAAGAGAACAGGAGTGTTTGAGCATTTTTAGATTGGAGAACGGTGGACTGTTTGTGGATGTTGCTATTATGGAAAGCGAGAAAGCTGTCGGAGGGCAAGGGCATAACTCAAGAATGGGGGGGTGCACTGTGTAGATTTAGGGGAATGCGTCTCCCTGAGGGTTGCAAAGGCCCAGAATATGAGGCAGATGGAATATCATTCCTCTTGGAACGTTTTCAATGGCCGGCGTCATTTAGAGACCAGAAAGAAAAATTTGCACGGTAGACATGGTGTTACAGTTTGATACAAGTTTTGAAATACTGGGCTTTGATCTCACTGATTTAAATATTCGGCGAGTACAGTTGTGTACGATTAACTCTCGGGTGGTACATACATATCTGAAAGTGCAAGCAAGACAGTTTCCGTTAGTATAGTTGACGCTATTCGGCAATAAAGAAAGAAAGAAAGAAAGACAGTTTCGATATCGATAGCACAGTACTTGCTGGCAAAGGACAGAGACTTGTAACTCATTGCCCAATTCAAATTCAAGTGCGAGGTGCGGCGAAAAATGGAGCAAGGACATCATGAAACATGATGTCCTGTATTGGGGATTGACGTACTTCACAGTAGGATGTGAGAGTACGAATACAGTACAGGACAGTGTAGCCGCGTGTACTGTATCCCACGGGTGCTCAATGAGAGTGCCGCACGCATTGATGATCCACCCATGCACACAGCGAAGTGTTCTACCACGCCGTTCCTAAACCAATGTGCACCTCGACAGTTGAGACCGCACTGCGAGACGGAAAACTTTCTGTACAACTGAGACTATCATATATGTGCGGCATTGCGTAAGAAAAGCAGGCACTTCGCTGTTGGACTTCACTGTCTGAACACACCTTGTGTGCCCATTCGTGCGCGAGAAAGCTGCCGTATGATATGATACACCGCGCTGCGCATGATCGAACTTTGAGTTGCAGTGGCGACGGCGGCGGATCTATGTATACAACGGGCTGTGAGTGGCTGTTAAACGCCAAGTTTCAGGTCATATGATACGGCGTTGCAAATTGAAGCGCGTTCAAGCCGTGCATGCACCGCTGTATATATCTATCATATCATAGCCCAAGTGCGGCATCGCACTGTTGCGCCACTGGATGTCCACGGAGTGTTCGTTTTCCTGCTGTAAAGACTTACAGAGGGTGCAGAACTGCGCATTTTCGGTCGGTTCAAGAACACATTAATTTTCGACAGTTTTATACAGCACGTGAAGAGCGTATCATATGCTCGGAGGAAAGCGCAGTGATCGCGCAGATCTCCTCCCGTACGTGGCATGGCGACGGCCCACGCGGCGCCGCCCTCCGTGCGTTTTCATCATCATCATTCCTAACACCGCGGTAAACGGTGTCCGCAAAAATTACTTTTTTTCATACTGTGTCATATCTGTTCTTTGCTAATTTGTACACTTCCCAACAACGTGTACACTACACCTATCATACCGCACCGCGACCAACCCCCCTAAAAATAAGCGATATTCTTCGGTGTGCCCATGATACGGAGAATGGATGCACTAATGGATCGTGCCTGCGCTGCTGGTTGTCGCAAAATGCAGTAAAAAAAACTGGAGCATAAAAAATCACTCCAGCCGGGCCGCGCGACAGAGCGTCGAGCGTCTCACTATCAGCGTACCGTGTACACTTTCATCGAAGGAGATCGCACTCGCCCGCGCTCAACGCCAGCACCGCATTGTACCCGCCGCCACCGACACCCAACCTGCGTCTGTGCGAAGGCAATCATTCCTCCGTAACTCATCTTCCGCCTCCATTGCTCCGAAATCGCTCGGT
>JADWZK010121556.1_pt1 | contig 13932 bp, 7 predicted proteins | sample 8957641 | NCBI WGS metagenome assembly JADWZK01 (sample SAMN16576796, study PRJNA672827) | algae metagenome | host: rhodolith | place: South Korea: Udo, Jeju | collected 2014-09-18 | reverse complement strand
CAGCAGCGCCCCGCGCAAGACCGTCCCACCGGATAACGAGACCTACGTCCGCAACTGCCAGGGCCGGTCGCCGAAGCAAACCCGATGGATGTTCCATGATGATCATGTCTAGCTGTATAGTTTTTTTTTCTGCTTGCACTTCCTTTGTTCCATTTTTCTGTGTCTGTTTGTAGCAACGTCGTTTTGACCTGTTTTTTTCCTGCACTTTCTTCGTTTGCTTCCGGTTCCGCTCTGGTGAGTTTGTCAGCAACTGCCAGGGAGAGGAAAGAACGAAACGACGGTTTTTTTTATTGCGTTTGCCGAACGTGTTCTAATGTGGTTGTCGATACTCGTGCTGGGTCTCAAACTATGCCTTACGTTTTGTTGTTGACCAGAAGGAGGAATGGCTGCTGAAAGGTTACATGTGCGTGGAAGTTTGCTTTTGTGTGTGCGGGCTGAGCAATTCACAAGGTTGCAGGGGATTCTAAACTGGGTTTAACAACGCTCCTGCTATGAGGTGCGTTGCGCGTGAGGCGCTTTCAGGATTGCGTAAATGATCGTTGTGATTTCCAGTATCGGCATTCTCACAATGATGTACCTCTTGTGCAGACTTTTGCATCTTCTTTGTACAGAATATTTGTAAAGCAGTTATGTACCGCCTGCGTTGTGCATATTAGGTTCTCTAGTTTTTGCAGTGCTTTGTGCCGTTGATCACTTCTCTGCTTTTCTTCCTTCAATATCTCACTGAAACGCTGTAGAAAAAACCTATTTTGGCATTGAACTGTCTTGCGCAATGCAGTTAATTCAGTTTCAGGTTGTCCAGAACGCAGACTCTTACGGCGATGGATGGTTATTGCAGCATATTCGTTTTTCTTCCACAGGGTTCTTCCAGGAGGTTTTGTTTGGGTGTTCTTGACGTCAAAGGAATCTTTAAAAGGTAGGTGTAGTCTTAAAGGGCTGTTCATGAGTCATCTTTCAATGTTCAATGGATTCTTCATTTTCTGTGCAGCAATCCACAACAGCTGAACTCTGTGAACGAGGTTGTTTCGACAAACCGCAGCCTCATGATCATACATACTCGACTGGGGTTTGGAGCAACGAACACATCTCTTTCCAACGTGCTAACTTTTATCGAGACCGTCAAAGTTACTAGGCAATGGACAGCGTTGACGCGGAATTGAGGCAACAATGGACTCCAATTCGCGTTGCATGGAGCTTAGCAGTGTTCGTTCTTGCTGCAGTCCTCGAGATTGGAGGTGGTTGGCTCGTATGGCGTGGGATACGTGACAAACAAAAGCCTCGAGCTCTCTATGCTGTGGCTGGAACATTTGTTGTCGCTTGCTATGCGTGGGCCCCACTGCTACAACCGCCAAGTCCGGCGGCTCAGTTTGGGCGGATATATGCTGTGTACGGTGCGATATTTATTGTGGGCTCCTACGCCTGGGGTGCGGCACTGGATGGCCTGCGACTTGACGCAGGTGACTTCGTTGGGGTGGGCCTGGCTGCAGCTGGAGCTATGACAGCTTTGTTTTGGCCTTGGCGTCGACCAACACAAGCTGGTGCATAAGGCATAGTTCCATAGACGGGCAAAGTGCAATAGAAGTTCGACAACTGGAGTGTTAAAAGTTGCTGAATTGATTTGTATGGCCCATCATCATTTGCCTTTCAAGTGTTCGCGCCCAAGCACTTAACTTTCTCAATAAGCTTCGTGGCCACTGCAAGTTTACATCTTGTGATAATATACAAGCACAAGAACGAAGAAGAAAATCCCCAGCAAGGGCAAAAGCAAGGGCCCGGTGACTCAAAATTGCATTTTTTGAAGTAAACGATACTAATCTATCTACCGAAATAGTCAACTGTCCCCATACGTCTCTACACCACAGCATCAATTACTGCTCCAAATTTGTACACACTCTAATACTTCTATTATCGCCTCCAAGACTGCGCTCAGTACTGTAGCTGCCCTCTCGAAAAACAGAGGCAGGTTTGAAATAAGCCCTTATGAATTTGTTCAGAGCAATGGTCTGGTCAGCGCTTCCACAACATTACCGACAGGTACCATGACATAATCGTAAAGTCCAGCGGGAATAGCCTGCTCGATGACCTCTTTCTTCCCCAATCCAAAGCGCTCCAAGATAGTAAGGTCCGGAGTGAGTTCTCCCAAAATTTTCAACTGCGGCTTAAGCTTGAGATTACGGAAATCAGGAATTCTTCCACCAAATGGACCCTTCTGCTCTTCCTCGTTCAGAAGCATCTGCCCAGTCTTGTCCAATTCTTTCGCAACTTGACTTCTGCTCTCTGCATACAGTTTGAGTAACCCGCGAAGGCGGTCGAAATGAGAGATAGCCGTCCCAATTTCAATTTCCTTATCAAACTTGGTTTCAAAGTCCACAGTCGCGGTCGTTCCCTTTTCATGTACTGACAGATCAAGTATTGCCTCCGGCACACGAAGCATAGAGTATGGGGTACTTCGCGCATCGTGACTGTAGCAGAGATCAAGAAATCCAAATATTACTTTCAGTTGTCGAACTGACGTTACACTGCGCGCGATCCCACTCGACAAACTGCCATCCCGTGAACTGTGCGAAAACCCGGTCTGTTGCTTGTAATCCAGTTCGTACTGCAAAAACTTCAATTGCGCCGCACCATTCGTTTCTTCAAACTGGTACCCGTGCATCGTAACGGATAGCCTGTCGCCAGACAAGAAAGCAGATGCATTTAGAAAACCTCGTCTTTTTCTTGATGCTTCTCTAGGTCGGCTTGGTGAGCCAACAGATTTTCCTCGGCCAAGCTGCGATCCACGCATTGAGGTAACACCGCCACGTATGCTTGCTGCGCTTCTAAGACGAGGTCTTAGTGTATCAAAACCGGGCCCACTTCCTCCAGCGTCAATTGTGAACCCCATCTGCGCATCATGCGCACTCACTTCTGACAGTACAAGAGATTCAACTTGACGGCGGGCTTCTCGTGTCAGCCTTGCAGCAAGATGCAGCAAACGTTCAATCATTTTTCCTGTTAAAGATGAGATAGAAGCGTCGATAATTGTTGTCTGCACCGCCAAGTCGCAATCTGGCACTCGGCATGCACCAGCGATACCTTCAATCTTAAGACTTAGAGCATCGATATCTGCACGCTTGAAGTCAAATTCGCAGATGTTGACGATGCCTGCAAACCCGCAAATGTTTTCCTCGCACATTGCTCGCTCTCCGTCAAATCGGAAAAGCAGTCGCTTCAGCTTAAAGCTGCAGTACAACGATTCCCAGTCTGCTCTGGCCTCTATTTGGTGTAAACCAATATGCACATCCGTTAAATACCCTGAAGTGCTGTTTCGAACCTTTTCCATCGCCACTCCAACATGGATACGCTGAATGAGCAAACCTACTCGTCCGTCCGGCTGGCTGAGACGAAGAATTATTCTCACGGCCGGTTCAGCTTTTCGTGGAGGACTTATCTTTTTCACACTATCTCTCACAGATCGGGCTGGTCGCCCAAGAACAATCACAGTCTTACTGTTCCGTGGAGCCCCTGTTTTCGCGAAGTCCTGAATTGCCTCCTGGGTTGCGAAATCTTCTGGTATTTTCACCTTGAAACGCTGCTCACGCTTTAGCCATTCTCGAACAAGAAGTGCGGTCATCACATCCATCTCTGCATTGACTTCCGTCAAATGGGCGAAAGTGTGCGGCGTCACATATGGCGCATATCCTTGCAAAATTCGTACATATCCCAGTTTCAAGCATTGTGTCTCTGCATTCAACAAAGCCGGCTTTATCTGCAGGCTCAACAATGGTGCAACTCCAGTCACAACAGTCGAATTTTCGGTCTCTTCCTTACCCGGATGTGGGCTTGCCGAGACAGACGCCAAAAAGCCGGCATGTTTCCCAGCATAAAATTCAAGCCTGGCGTTTAGCTTGTCAGTCAAATATTCACGTGCAACATATCGAGATTCACCAAATCGTATCAATGCAGACCAATCTCGAGCAATTTGGCGAGGTGCTGATGTTATCCGTCCAAATTCCTGTATGTCACCGGCAGAAGTGTCTTCTGCGCTAGTTGCAATTGCTCCAAACAGCTCAGAGAATATGTTCCCTGTTTTGCGCAGAATACCTTCAGGGAATTCATCACTCTTCATCGAAAAATCGACATCAATAAGATCGAAATCGAAAGCAGGGCGCCTGAGCCAGGCGACACTGAAAGTGGGAATCGAGAGCTCCCCAATTCCCCTATCCGTCTGAGAAATGACACCAGGGTCGAAGTAACCTGCGTTTTGACCAGAGAACGCATCCATTGGGTCAAGACCGCGAACGTACCCCTGAGATGGCAATACCATAAATTCCACAGACTGGAATAACTGTCGTCTATTATCCACAGGAAGTACGAGACTTTCAGTTTCAAGTCTTTCACGATTACTTATTGAACGCGGCATTGGACTGGTCACCGTGCTTGAAGCGCCATTCTCGGGGGCTCCTTTGGCTTCAATAAATGCGAACACGACATCCTTTCGAGGACATACGATCCACGTTTCCGTTGCGCAGCTTCCTCTGATTGCACCAAAATGGGCTTTCTTTCCCTCAGTTGGCGCTTGAGCTGCGAACATGACCTCTGCACGATGTGCGCTCAGAAAGGGTGAATCTTCCCACAGGACACCAACAAACGCACTGCGAAGCTGCGCAAGATTACTTTGTGACGGCAGCGCAATATCATCCCCCAAGCGCATTTGATATCTGACCTCTGTTGCTGTCACACCGAGCCGGTGGTTTTCCAGATGTTCGGAATCTAATAGCGGGACAGCAACGCGAACAGAGTTGACATCTACGCCAAGTACAATGACCCGATGCTCATTTTGCTCTTCAGCCATTGCATCAAGGTCTGAATGCACACTTGGAAAGTTTCGACTTCTTAAAGCAGCGTCTGAATTCACTGCTTGAAATTCTTTGACCACGTCTTGCTCGTTTGCCCATACGGCAGCATCTGACATTAAACGCCATGGCCTTAACTGCCCGTTCACCGAACCAACATTGACTCGAAATATGAAATTGTGCGTCAACCCCACTTGGGATTTCAATACGTCCAATCGAACATCTTGAACGACAACCAAAAGGCTAGACTTTTCTGCCCGAACTTCATCACGAGCCCGCGTAGAGTCTGCACTATCTACGCTCGAGTACGTGATACTGAATTGTGGTAATTTCAATACCGCCTGGAGCTGGTTTCCGGAAGACACAAGCTTATTCCATTCAATAACGCCAGAGATACGTTCTATGTCGAAGCCTGCCATAACCCCACCCGAAACAAGACCGATCGACATTGGGCGTACGGCACACTCCATACGAACAGCTTTTGTCCGTTCCCACGCCAGCCATGATCGATTCAATGTTACTGAAGTCTGCTCAGGAGCTGCAGAAGAATCTACAGTTTGTCCAACCGGGCGACCTTCATCATTGCGGGCCGATACAGCAGCGAAATCCAGACTAATATCAGTTTGTTCTCCATCATATGACGACCGGTTCTGAAACGCAAGAAGTCCTGAAACAGCGAAGAGAACATGACGTAGACCTTGGAAGGAAGTTGTACTTACAAGATGTCCCGCAGTTACTTTGACCTGGGTGGGCAAGCCAGTTGTATGCATCCACTGCACTCCACGAGCATCAAGAGCCGGGAAGTCAAACCGCTCGCTTGTTGACCACAAAGGAGATGATAAAACCAGCCCATGACCATAGACCAAACCCCCAAGCGACAGTGCGATAGAACTATCTTGCATTTCCACGAGTGATCCAAAGATGCTGTCCACTTCGTAAGATATTTTCATTTCTTTGTCCGCTGGATGGAACCCAAGAAGACTGGCGCAGACCTTTTCGAAAGCAATATCCACAGCAACAGTCGCAAACGAAACTCGAGGAGCTGACGTCCTTGTCAAATGCTCCAATTTAGTGGCACGTGCATGGCAGCAAGAGACGCTCTCGTCGACAAAGCAGAGGATGCCAAGGACGTAATGTCCTTCTTGAATTTCTCGCTAAACGCCGTAACAGATCTTACATCTTGAGCTCGCAAAGAAACTCGGAAATCTGATATCTTCGAAGATACCACGATGCGCTTAGGATTCGACGGGAGAACCCCAGATGATATGCTCACCATTGTGACCACTGACTTCACTGAACTTTCCAGTACACAACTTGTACTATTTCCAGACCTCAGTGATACATCATCGACTGTCACAACAGCCGACTGACAAAGAGCGAAAGGCGTGACAACTCCACTTGCCCGTATTTTCTTCACAGCTATTGCCAGATCTGCCGAAAGTCCACTTTGGTCGGTTCTGGTACCATACAGATCTCGACTCTCGCTCCGAAAGTACGATATCTGAAGATCATTGACCGAGCAAACTATCGTGGCAGCGTGCGCATTGCTCATTTGGAGCGTACTTCGGTAGCTTGACTGTTTCTTAAGCAACGACGGAGCACTAGGTTTGCCTTCTCTTGAGTTCCTAGCCGCACCTCGCCGAGATCGAGACTCTCTTTTTCGAACAGGTTTTGAACTGGGTCTATGACCATCAACGTTCGAAGTCGCAGCTTCGCCTGCATGATTTAAATGCTGAGACGTTGCATCTTGTTCAAACAACTCCGGATCAACCTGCTGATCATTCTCGGCTCTCTTTTTCGTACTTCTTGTACTGCGAAGCCGCCCTGAAGAAGACGCTCCTGGACACGCGGGGTTTTATAAATTTGAAGCACGTTTTTCAGACCACCGGCGTTGTCTGTGGACTGCTCATACAAACTCTGAAGATCCCTGCTCGCCCGTCGTTCTGCAGACTTCGAACGTCGTTCGACAGGGTTCTGCACGCTATCTTGGTATCTTTTATCGGCTCGCCGGACGCCCGATGATGAATAGAGGCTTGGTCGCCCAGATCTTCGCTTGGACGCTGCGGACTGACGCCTGGTGGTATCAGCTCGAACCTCATGTAGATCCACCTGATTTGCAGAATCAACAGTTGAACGCCCTTGTCCTATGGACGTATCCTCCATGGACTTGCGACGCCCCCGAGGGGTCCATGACGGAGATGCCCTTACATTTCTTAGGACATCTTGAGGCGAATCTTGCGCCGGAGCACTCCGACGGAGCTTAAAACGAGTTGAGTTGCGGACTGAATAACGACTTCGCTTACGTACTTCTTCAGGATCATCCGTCACAGGAATTGATGCAGCCGGGGTACTGCCATGTTCTCGCTCCCTCGAGTCTCCGCGATTTCGCGGCGACGAATCATTCTTAATGTCGTCAGGTGTCTGGACTTCAACTTCATAGCTAAGCATAGGAATATACGACGCTGCAAAACGAATATAAGAAGCAACTGAGGATACTGCTCGCAGTCCAGAATCTGCGACATCATCGCGCAAAGAAATTACGACGGCCCCAACACTGATCCTGGCAAGGGGTGGTTCTTGTAGGGCGAAACTAGGATCCTGGACCATCTCAAACTGAGCTTCACCAACAAATTTTCGTATGGCGAAGGCTTCCCGGTCGCAAAGAGACACGGCAAACTCATTAATGCCAGCTCGTACGGCAACGGAGCATGTTGCAACGTTATCCTTCCCACTATACGGTCGACTTGCAGTTTCCCTGGAGATGCGCGCAATCGACACCAAAGTGCCCTCAAGTTCTTCAGAAGCCAAAAATGAATTCTGAATATCATCTGAAGTCCCTTGTGGAATGTAGCGATCTGATTTCAAAAACCGGACCTGTCGACCAAAGCAGACCACCTGAATTTGAGCTGGTGATAATTTTGCTAGAACAGAGAAAGGAACAGCAAAAATTGATTCACAAGAAGAATCTCGACGTTCCTGTTGCCATCGAAAAGTAGCATTCAGATCCAGGCTTAAAGCACGAAACATCAAGCCATAAATAGATAGTACACGGCCAAGTTCTGAGTAGGCTGCTAGATCACTTCCTGGTTTTCCAAGACTGCATGAAGCGACGGAAACATCAAATGTTCGGTGACTCCCACGGTGAGTTTCTTCCTCTAAGTCTCCTCCAATTCTTCTTTTTCGTTTGTACGTAACAGAATCTGCTAAACGTCCTTGCACATGTGAAACAGTTGCCATTTGCTGCAGAGAGCTCTCCACAACAACCTGCGGTACAGCGACAAATGCACTCTGTCGAAGGGAAAGGCTGTACGACGGCGAAGTGGGACCGGCTGTTACATCTTCCACCGGCGATGGCACGCCAGTGGCGCCACGTTGGCTTCTCCATCGATAACTTAGCTGAAGACCCTGTGGGAAACTCGCACGAACATGTTCATCACGAACAATGACAGGCCGCACTCGCGCACGATCCATTACATCTTCAGCAAGAAACGGACAAATAAGATACAAAGAAGCACCAGCAACAAAAAGATTGCAATTCACTGTTGTTCCATGCGGACGAGGAGTTCTATGTTCTCCTCGCAGGCGGTCATGGTCGTCGCTAAGTGCAGATTGAGCATTTAAATCACGCCAGATTTCAATAAGGTCTCCAGCATCTTCTCTCGCTGAACGACGACGTTCTGTCTTTGCAGACCGAATATTAGTTGCGATATAGTTCGCCAGCTCCAAGGCTTCTGGTCCAATTGACAATGCCATGTCCGACAAGATAAACATAGAGACGACATCCCGTCTCAAGTTATTACTGGCAGAGGAACTCTGATGCGTAATAGTGCTTCTCTCCCTGCGTGCGGCGCAGTCAAGAAATTGCCACCACTTCGAATTGTAGGATTCCAGCACAGTTGGAGGATCTTCAGAAACCCCGTTATTTCTAGAGGTCTCAGATCCTTCCCATAAATGGGAAATCCGGCGGACGTATCTGTCAGCGCCTTCTAAGCGAGATCGTTGAAGAATGTGTATAGTATCACTCCACAAAGCGGGACGCGATTCCCAAATCAGTCGCATGACGAAATTCTCAAAAAACTCCCGCCCTGTGCATAACTGCCCTGCCTTGCTGAACGCCGACTTGTCTCCAAGCCTTAATCGCGCTGGAATGAGAAACCTGGGCACGAAGAGTAGGCTCATCAATCCAAGGTGTGGATGATCCTCCCCACGGGGTAAAGAGTTGAACGGAAAGGTCGGGGACTGTGACACCGGTTCTTGACAAGTACTCGCTTGTCGCAAAATTTGACATACATATTCGCAATCCATCTCGCAATCTGAATTGCGCAATTCCGGAAACTTCAATGGGAACCAACCGCACGGAAGAACGCTGTCCCCTTCGAGAGGAACCACGGGCTGATATTGACGGCTTCAACTCCACTGACGATTTTCGGCCACCTACTGTCTGCTCCTCCCCTGCTGTTTGTGATCGGCAAAGAATGAGAACATCCGTTCGACCAACGCGAACCTGTATCGATTGCACTCCAACAAGGGCCTCCATGACAGGAGCCTCATCGTACGCTGGGCGAATTGAAACGCTTTTAACAAAGCCGATGATCGCATTCAACGTAGTTTCTTGTATACATCCTTCAATCTTGCCCACGCTGATATCCAGATCGGAATAGTATGCACCGAGTGTCTTGTTGACCAGGCCTTGTCGTGTTAATAAAAACTCCGACAGGGCTACTTGCGGATAGTTGGCGAGTGAATGCTCCTTCAAAGGCCTATTCTGGGCTCTTCGAAAAATATTTGACTTGAGCTCTCTAGGCTGACCAGGGTAAAGTTTGAAGGGTGTTGCTTCAGATACCGGAGCGAATCGAGCAACGACTTCTTTGTGATTCCCATTCAGCGCAAATGAAGCATGCCCCACATCAATAGAACATACCTGGCTGGAATGAGCAGAGAAGGAGCACAGCGCGTTGGGTAAATTATGCAGCATCAAACATCCGCCGTCAATTTCTAAGTCAATGGTTGCTGCATCATCCATTGCTGTTGCTGGAGGAGCTTTGTCTCCAGCGTTAAAAGCACTCGTTGCGAGAGAAATGCCACCTTCCGTGCCCAACAAGATACACTCCTCAAATGTTGGGACGCGTCGATCAGCAACAATGTCATGAGCAAGGGCCCTTCGCTTTGTATCTATTCGTTGCTTCTCTTCAGCGGTCAACGTATGGTTCGTCAGAGAGGAGCAATTAGCAATAATGTTCAACAGATGTTGCAAGTGGTGAGGGTTCAGATCGAAAGCGATTCCACTTATTCGAATCATCACACGATTCTGATTGATACCATCTGCATACAACGCATCGTGCGTCGTGACGCGCCCTTGCAGAGTGCATTCACCGCCAACTTCAATAACCCTTATTAGCACTTGCTCTTCTTCCCGTCCACTAACCAAAGGTCGGGGTTTCTTGCTCTTGGAGCGTACTCTACTGCCAGATTTTCGCACCTCTGAACCCTCGTTTGCGCCGTTTGTCCCTTCAATGAGCAGTCGAACTCGCTGTGCGAAGGTAAGATTTTCATGACCATCGACGTTGAGCACGCTCTGGTCTTCCCCTTCATCTCCATAATCGACCTCCCCAAAAGGGTCGTCGCTCGGCTGTGGACAAGGCAAAGCCAAAAAAACAGAAGGCTTTGGCAGACGCAGGCCCCATCGCACGGGAATAATGCACGGTTCGTACTCGAGACCGGCGTTCAAGTCCAAGGACAAGGTTGCGTTTTCCCCTTTCAGTAAGGCCATGCCGAAATCATCCGACAAGCCTTTGTAAATGTCCGCCCAGGCATTTCCCCTGCTCGCGGCCAACCGAACGGAATAGCCTTCGACGGCATTTATGGACACGGAAAACGCATTAGGGACAAAGTATCGAACGTCTTCCGGTTTGCGAGATTGCCCATCAATTGTTGTCGCAAGATCGTCAATACAACGAATGAGATCAGGCATATAAGTGAACTCTCCTGAATAAATTGTGCAGTCACAACAAGACTTATGGACATGGTTCCACACTTTCGGAAACTTAATCTGGTAAAAAACATTTACGGCATCAGCGGTACAAACCGGAGCTTCAACAACTCCCTCCAACACAAGTTGGGTGTCTGGAAGATCCGCACGAACGTTCAACGGATCGCCCAGCTTGTAGGGAATTTCCGTATGCACGGATACCTTTTCGCTGTAAATTGAGATAGCGCTGTCAGGGAGCCCACCATGCCCATCCTCGTCCTCGTCTTTGCTCCGATTCACACCCATCATGTTCAAAAGCCGCCAGGTGTTTTCCCTCGGCATGATATGGCGCAGAAACCAGAGGCATTTTGTTAGTAGAGCCGTCAGCATCACCGTCGGAGTCCTCAGCATCGATTTTCGCGATGGCAACAATTTCCAGTACGAAACTATGGGGCACTCTGCCGGCGCATCCGGCCCTGAAATTCTTCAGCAACACGAGTGAGGTCGAACAGCCTGGGAAATAAACGCTCCTGAACATCCTGCAGGCAAGAAATAGCTTTTGCCTGGTATAAAATCGAAGCCCCTTGTAATTCAACCGTGGTCCGAAGCTCCGGCGGCAATCGGTGATCATCGGAATCCTCATATGCGACATGATCATCCGGAATATCTGGCCCAGGTTGGTCACAGACATATTCGATGTGTGCCTCGGACGCATGCACAATTTCTATGCATTGCAAATCATGCTTGGATCGCGAAAATCGATTAAGCCGCCGCCTAAAGCAGGTGTAATTGCTACGCGTTTGCCAGCGACTGCTATTACGACTATGAGAGGACTCCGCACGGCCCATACAAGCCACAGCTCTGGCACAGTCTGAGATAATAGACCAGCAAGTGCGTTCCTCAGCCTCGTAATCATGCGAAGCCGACAAGTCTATATCTGGGGGGTCGTCAACGCCAAGACCGCGCAGCATTTCCTTTTCCGCAACGCTTATACGGAGTTCTGTAATGCGAACGGACAGGGTAAACCTAAACAGGTCCAGACGTGAGCGCGGGCGTCCGTAGCGATACCTGATTTTTGCAGAGCTGAAAAGAACGCGCGCAAGCGAAGAGTTTCCTGGGTCACACACGTACAGAGCCCCAGAGTTGACCTTCAGCGACGAGTATTCCAACAAATGATCGACCATAGTTTTCCGCGGCTGCGAGTCGTCTAGCGGGGTCGGTGGTGGTGGATAATCGTCGTCATCGACGTCGCCGGCAGCGTATGCTCTGAGCCTTTCTAGCAAATCGTAGTTAGCTTTCATGCTGATAAGGCGAACGCGGAGCCCGGAACAGGTGAAGGAGAGGAGCGCAGCGGGGCCCTCATCGCGATACGGAGAGGCCGAACTGAGAAAATCGCGAACGGCAAAAACAGCGGGACGCCAACAAAAAAGCCAGGACGCGCACGCGGACTCCTCAGCAACACTGGAAGCAGCGGAAGCAGCGTCGTCGAAAGCGGTGAGACGACCGCGGCGCCACCAGCGCCAGACCACTATGACCTCACCGATGGAGACAGCGGCATCGGCGTCGGCGAATACAAAGCGATGGGCCACGAAACGACCAGCGAGGGGGTAGAGATAGAGGGCGCCGATAGAGAGATGGGCCTTTCTCGCGAGATAGCGGTTGGCTGCAAAGGCCACGCCGTAAGCGAGGGCGCGCGGCAATATCAGGGTCAGGGCGGCCACCCAGGCAACGAAGCCGAAGACCGCGAGGGCGAAGCGACTTCGGTCGCGGGCATGGCGCCGGCGGGGGCGCCGCGCAGTGGAGGCGATGGGCCAAGAGTCGGTGGGACAACGTTAACGGAGTGGGAGGACGAAGCCGAGAGCGCGCGCTATGCGATCACGGTGCGTGCCACGTTGCAAAGTGTACGCAACAAATGTGAATCCTATTTGATGCTTATTATGATATGTGGTCCGCACGTTTATTCCGAATTCACCAGGTTGAGTGCACAAGCGCTGCTGCGCCGAGCACCGGCAGAGTTCATGTTTCCTGAAGTGTAATAAATTAAGTTTACAGCTTCACCATGTCGCCAAGCCAAGCTTACCACACAATGCACTTCAAATATCTTGGAGTCATGGAGATAGGATATGGAGACCCTTAGTCCGGTATACCGTCGCATCGCAAATGCATGTTCCCGCTTCGGGGTCTAAAAGGAGTGCTGACAGATGCAAATCTACCGAAAAGCCTGCGCCTCCGTCCCTCTGTGGTTTCGACTCTCCTGTACGGCTGCGAATCGAGGAAATTAACTGAAAAAGTGCGCAGGTAGTAGAATACAACATTTTCTAAGATGCTATCGAAAATAACCGGTAGAGAGATCGCTGTTGAGCCAAGGACGCCTTCTGTCGACGTTCATTTGCGCGCGAGGGACCTACGATAAAGCTGTCTTTTGCGCATTCTAAGAATGGACGGGTGACGATTCGTCCGCGAAATATTGCGGAATTGCGTCAAGCCAACTGTTTGTCAAGCTGCGACCGGGCTAAGTGGCAAGCGAGATTGTACTCGCTTTGGCGGCGAAATGGCCCGTTCATTTTATATTTGTTATGTATGTTCAAGATTGTTATTCGTGTTCATGATTATTCAATGTACCCGTTGTTTTTCGCATATTCCTGACGTGTCAGCCTGCTGCCTATTGCGCGGGCTGTTGCTATTGATTATCATTGTTGTTGCACTGTCCCCAAATGTTGTGGACAGTATATAAGGGGGAGCGCGTCATGCGCTCCTATCTGAATAAACTCACTATCGATTGAACCTGTTGGAATTTTGTGTGTTTGGTAAGAACGCCTCGACAAGCTGCCGCCGTGAGGCGTCACGAGTTCGCTGCGCGACTCCAAATCCGTCAACAGCCGTGAGGCGCTACTGACGATTCCTTGGCTCAGTCATTCAAGCAGTTCAAAAAACTCCGTCTTGAACAACAGTGTGCCCCAGAAGCGAGTAGCACCGAGTAGACAGCCAGACCCGGTGCAACCCTCGAGTTGGACCGCTGCCGAACGCGAGACCAGCTCCACGCGGTAGAAGCGCAAGGTAGCTTGGGAGGGAGGCCCACGCCCGAGGTGCCCCTCCCCAACCCAATGCCACTGCCGTCGTGCGGCCAAG
>JADWZK010248998.1_pt1 | contig 13949 bp, 7 predicted proteins | sample 8957641 | NCBI WGS metagenome assembly JADWZK01 (sample SAMN16576796, study PRJNA672827) | algae metagenome | host: rhodolith | place: South Korea: Udo, Jeju | collected 2014-09-18 | reverse complement strand
GCTGGGCCGAGCTCCGCGGCAACACGCTCCTGCTCCACGTCGTCGGCGAGCAGAGCTCCCGCGCCAACGCGGAGCAGCTCGCGAAGCGCACCGCCCCCGAGAACATCATTTTGGTCACCCTCAAGGACGCCCGCATGAAGAGCGAACCGAAAAAAAACCGCATCCGCATCAAGCGAATAGCGGAGCTCGCCATCGAACTCAAGCTCAAGGACGCCGTCGAGACCAAGAGATGGCACACCTCCCTCGCCCGCGCCGCCATGCAGCGCGCCGTCGGGTTGAGCGACTTTGAGATTTTGTCCCAGGTCGGCAAGGGCGCCAGTGGACGCGTCTATCTTGTTCGTGATCGCCACAGCGGAGAGCACCTCGCGCTCAAGGTTATTGAGAAGAGCGCCGTGTATGAGAATGATGATGCTTACCGTCATGCGCTCGATGAGCGTCTTGTCCTCGAAATGGCGTGTGACCACCCGTTTATTTTGAATCTCCGCTATGCATTCCAGACAAGCCGCCGGCTCTACATTGTCACCGAGTATTGTGATGGTGGCGACTTGTTTGACCATCTCAGAAAGCGGGGAAAGCCGTTTATTGAGCCTGAGGGTCGCCGGATTGCTGGCGAGATATTGCTTGCGTTGGAGCATATCCACAGCCTCGGGGTTGTGTATCGCGACCTCAAGCTGGAGAATGTCCTTCTAGACATGGACGGTCATGTTCGCATCGCAGATTTTGGTCTCTCCAAGTTGCTTGGGAAGCGTCGCCCCCCTACCAGCAAGAAGGGCGGACCGTCTGGTAGCCTCAACTTGGTTTCCGGCCCATCACAAGGCACCGTCAACATGACGAAGACGTTTTGCGGAACGCGCGAGTATGTCGCGCCGGAAATGCTAAGCGGCCGAGAGTACGGTCAAAGCGTTGATGTGTGGGCTTTTGGAATTTTACTATACGAAATTCTTTGCGGGCGCACACCGTTCTTTTCGAAGATAGGGACGAAGTATACAGTCGCATTGAACACGGCGAGCTTCGTTTCCCGCGGCATCTCTCTCCGGAAGTTGTTTCGCTCATCAAGGGCCTGCTAGACCGAAACCCAGCGACTCGCCTTGGGCAAGGTCCTACGGGCATTTCGGAGATTAAGGATGAAGAATTTTTTGCTGGAATGGACTGGGACGCCTTGCTGGCACGTGAAGACCATCCGGATAACATCGGTGCAACCAGGAACCCGGTCGCCGGATTGGACAAGAAACCGTCGGGGCAAGGGTCTAGGGACGAAACCAGTGCAGGCGACCTTATCGGGCAAGATGCCGATATGCTGCTGGATGATGATGAAGACACAAACGGCAATGGTCGCAATGGGCGCAATCGGCCTGATGTTTTAGCGATGTTTATCGCAACGAAGAAAAAGCAATCAAATATTGCCGGGTATTCCTACATGGCAAGACCAGCGCCACCATCAGGTGTGCAACAGCGCTGATAGTTTTCTGGCTTGTTTATGTTGTGTATATGTTATCAATAGTCGTGATCAATCAATGAAGCAGCGGTTTGACTTGGATTTTCGTATTTGCCCTGCCGCATAGTCCTGTTTTCCCGAACGTTCAGAGAGCGAATCGATGCAGCCATACTCTTTTCGTTCATTGACTTCTTGCCGGCCCTGTACCCGCAAATTTTGATGTCTGGTTTTGGGTTCCCTCAGTTGGTTTTTAGGCTCTCGTTGCACGTCGGAACGTATTATACGACGTGTCCCTTCAGTTTCTCTGGCAGATTTTTTAAAGATTCTCATTACAAATCGGCGTGCCGTAGAAGAATAAAAATTTTTTATCCAGCGGACTTTCAGAGACCGAGCAATATTTTTGTAAGTTTTTGCGACATGGACGACTTCGACAGTCTCAAAATTTGAGACTGTCGAAGTCGTTCATGGTTACCGCACTCTTGCCATTTAATGGGAAGAGTGCGGTAATCTTCTGTATCCGTTACCAGTTTTTCTCAGGTACAAAGCAATTACAGTACAGACATCTGATTATAATGTATGAGTGAAGTCTGTGACGACGGCGGGATCAACGTGGCAATAACAATTGAGCCGCCGTTTGACTGTTTCATGAACCTTCCCGGACTTTGCCTCTCCGTTGCATCCCTGGCTTCATGAGCTTGCCCATGTCGACGGGCGCATAATTTTCGAACAAGAAAAGCGTCAAGCAGATTGCAGCCTGGGTCCCGAATTTCTATACCGTGTGCTATCGCCGCTGCGAAATGAGCGGCCCCGGCAAGGTTCTTGCCCTGGACGCGGGTCTGGAAGGCGGAAAACGATTTCGCTTCACCGGCCTCCACACTCGTCTTGGGCAGGCTGATGCGCATCCTTTATCCCTTCAAGCCGTGCCCACAGCTGGTGCCGAAATCGACGCGGAAACCTCGCATTTAAGGACTGCATTGTTTGACCTCGAAGAACGCAATCTCAGCGACCACTTCACAAAATTCGCTAGTGACATTCGCCCGCGAACCCTCTCGCTTGCGCTTGTGCTTCGTGGACGCTCCTGGCTTGTCAACCATGCGTGTGAGGCGCTCCGGTCTGCGGCGCGTGAGCAGCACATGGCCGTGGAGCCCATCGCCCTTTGTATTGCCGCTCTCGCGCGCGACCTAGGGGTCGCTTATTTTCTCCCGTTTTTCCCCACAGTCGTCTCGGCATTTGCCGACATTTTTTTCAGGGGAAAACTCCACTGCCCTCATGTGGGACCCGGAGCTGGTTCTTCTTCCCGTATTCTCTGCTGTGGCAGCTATTACCAAAGTTTTGGTTTCGCGTCTTGTCGAAAACCCAGTTAGGACTTTGGTCCAGATTTCTCCGCTGGTCGGTCATGAGCAATATCGTATTCGAGAGATGACTGCAGAGTCTTGTCTGGGGTACATTATGCGAAAGACGCGCCAACCAGATGCGCTTGAAGGGCTTGTAAAGGCTGTACTAGACTGCGCGGAAGGGATCACAGTGCCGCAAGGGAAAGGAATTGAGCAAAGTCCTATCGTTCACGGAGCTGGCGCTGCCATCTTTGAGGCTATGCGCTCACCGTCTGGTGGGCTCCATGCCCGTGCAATGCAAGTTTTGACCACCGCTCTACAACATTCTGGAAAAAGTACACATGCCGAAAAGGCGGTCGAGACTGTGGCCTTGCGGCGCTCAAACCGAAAGCACTCAGTTTCAGACCCCGTGAAGCCAGAGAAAAGTTCCCCTCTGCATAGTGAAGAAAGTTCTACTACTCCGCGATTCCGCTTTGCAATTCTTGTACATGCTGTTGCTCGTGTATGCAGTCACATCAAGCAGAAGCCAGAAAGTGCGTCAGAGATTGTCGCGGAGATAGTGCGTCATGGCGACGAAGGGGTACAGAGGAAAAACGCAGAGGTTGTTGCTGATGCTGTCTTTCTTCTTCGACACTGTCTTAATGCGACCGTCGCATATGGAAGGACTGTGCTCCCTGATGCTTATGTCCAACGCATAGCCAACTTATCAGTCCAAGGCATTCGAATCTTTCCCAAGGATCGGCGCACCTGCCACGAGGCCTTCTTGTGCTTTATTGCTATTTTGGAAAGGGCACCAGCGCAATGCTCGCACAGAGCGACAGTTTCCATGAAAAAATTGCTGGTGTCAATGGTGCGCGAAATTTCGCGTGAGTCTGCCGTGGCGATGCTAAAAGCTTTGTGCGCCCTGTTGGATAAAACAGGGAAGTCGTTCGATACAGATCAGCTTATACCCGTAGTCTCCGTGCTGTCAAATTCCCTCGCCGATGGTTCTGGAGCAATGACAAAGATATTGCGAGAAGAAATGGCTGAGAATTCTGGTCCGCAATCCGCAAGTGGTTCATGCCCGCATTTCGTCGCACTGCTTTCAGGGATAAAATTCCTCGAAAGTGCTCAGGATAAGACAATGCATTTCAATGCCCCAGATCTTGACAAAGAGGTTGTCCTTGGTTTGAGTGCAGTTGTTTCCATGGCGGAAGAGCAAAAAGTTTCCTTGTTTTCTACGGAAGCCAAAGGGTCGTTTCCTGCCTTGATGCAAGTTCTTCTGCGATATACGAGTCTGGTGGAAGTATCAGCAGCTGCGCCATATCTTGCACGCCTAGCAGCGATTCCAATGCGCCCAGAGTTACTGGCGATCGTCGCATCGTCTGTTCTACGTTATGAGTCGTCTTGTTTTGATTTACGCTCTGAGGAGATGGAAGAGAAGCTACACAAGATTGTTCGGAGCCTGCTGCAAAATGCTGAAGGCGGGCTTGTTTGCGGGGATGTTATAAGCGCCATTAACGTCTATATCCGCAAGCACGATTCGTCTAGTCTTGTCAAGGGACTTCCAAAGGCTGATGTAGATCGAATACTGCAAGCGCTATCATTTAACCTAAGCTCGACTACGGCCGCCGTGCGGATGGAATCTGCAGTTCTCTTGCGACAAATGTCGCTATCGATGGCAGTAGTCGATCATGAATTGAAAAAAATGCGAGGTCCCAGTATCTTGGACGTGGCTGACGCGGCGGCCATCCGTTCTCGTCTTGCGGAACCCAGGGACGCCGTTTGTCTGATGAACTAATCTACAGTGCTATATTGTCTGTACTAGCTGTTCCACATCAGCTGGACCACATTACCACTGCCACAGAAATCATGGGGCAGCTCGCAAAGTTAGCTCGTACTTCTGGACAGATATCCCGACAAGTTCGAACAGCACTCGGTCATTTCTCGATTGGAGTTTTTTCTATACGTTTCAAGCCTTTATGGGAGGCCGCCCGTAATCTTTGGGGTGCACTTGCCCAAGTAGAGAAGGGAGAACCGTGGGTGGCGATGTCAGAAGCGCTTGAGACTACATGTGGCAGCATTCTTGCACAGTTTTCTCCTAGCCGCTCGGTGCTGGACAATACAGGTGCGCCGATAGGAACGACTGCTGGAATTGAATCAGGTGACGAAGAGTCAGCTGCCGAAGACGCTCCCGAAAGAAATCCAGGACATGTTTCAATTGGTGAGAAGGACCGTGTAGTAATATCGAAAAAACGCCCCAGACCTACCCAAGGTGATCATGCTTCAAATGTCAAAAATGCAGCAGATATTCAATCTGAATGTCAGACACAGAAGCGAATGGGAGGAAATCGGAAAAAGCGAAAACTTATGCAAACCCGCGGTACTTTTATGTTGACTTGGTCTATCGAGGAATGGAAATCCCATTTTGCTGTGGATATCAATGTTCTCTCTAAGGATGGATTGGTCGTTTCTGATATCTTCGCCTGTCAAAGTGGTAACCGAAGTGCTGCAGTTGAGGCATTGACGAGGCACATGGAATATATCAAAGTTCTGAGTCAATATCCGAAAACCACTCTTCATATGCGAAGCTTTATTGTGGACAAGTTGTATCTTACTCTTGATCCTTCCTCTCTCTCCAGAAAGACTGGAGATGCGTTGATTAAGCAGTACGGATCCCTGATGGAAAAAATGGGAGGACTGAAAATTTCTGAAAATAGCAAGGAGAGATATCAGCTGCTTCGTGAGCGACTTCTTCGCGATCTCTGTCGCCCTTGCCCTTCTGCACAAGCGGAGGTTATGCGTTGCATTTGTATATCAAGATCTCCTGAGTTGAAGCCCTACAAGGAGTCGCTGCTCCGCATTATTGCTGATAGCACTTTCCGGGAAGAAATTTCTTTGCTCACCGATACACTGTCAACGAAACGAACTGAAGGAATCCCTGAAGAGCAAGTGGGGCAAAGTCGGTTGGAGTTGTCCGATTCAATGATTGATGTTCTTGTTCGACTTTGCTACTCCAAAATGCGTGGAAAACGCCAAAGAATTGCTGCACGGCGGTCGGCGGCAATTTCTTTTGTCGTGTCGGCGCTCCCGTGGAAGATTGCTGTACCCAAACTCGTGGGACTAGCACTTGACAATATGGCTTCGTTTGTGGATGACCTTTGCCCTCTTGCTTCTCGTGAAGCAGAGAAATTCGATGTGGATCTTATGCAGAACCTTACCAAGTTTCCGCCTGACAATGTGTGTCGAGGTGTCTTGAAATCATTGGACTCAATGCTACAGCAGCTTCGCGGTTCAATTCCTATTGCGACTTGGCGACTAATAACAGTGGCACTTTTCGTAATATTTAAAGCTTCAATTCACATGCGCCGAGGGCAAGATATTCGTTCCGATACTCTGCGACTCCTTGCTTTCATGCTTGAACAGGAGGAAGAGCTCACCAGTTTCGTATGCATGCCTGTGTTGCAAACCATGTCAGAGTTTCATTTCGACCTTTCCGGCGCGGAAAACGTCAGTTCAGCTCCTGCATTTCTAAAATTCCTCTCAGCTTGCTTTCGGTCTCTTCCAGAGCAAAACATTGTGTATATTATTAGCACGCATACTTGGGCATGCGACTGGGCGTTGCGCATCCTTCGTTCTGAGTCGTGCTCTTCTCAGACTGTGGAACTGGTAATTGACATTGCCCTTGGAATAATTGCGGTCAAGAAATCTTTGTGGGAAGGAGGCCTGTCGTCTTTGGACTATGAGGGACGCAACTTAGGACAAGGTGAAGGCTTGGTCAACGTGCTTTCTGACTCTCTTCGTACCCGTCTTGAGTTTTTACAAGAGTCATCTGACGGGAACTGGCACAGACAAAAGTCGAATCGAGATTCCATTGAACTGATAATGAAAGTGCTGTCCGAAATGAGTACTTGTCTTCAGTTGAAGAGAGGCGTAATGCAGTCTCTGGCAGACTCTCTTCTTTTTATTATTACAGAGTCCAAACTTTATGGACCTCCGCTGGTTTCATCAATTTCCGCTTTTGAATCCCTGGTGAAAAGATTGACTTCCGTTTCTCTTAAAGAAGGAGCACATGTTGACGAAGGTCTTGAACAAAGGTTCGTCCCTCATCTGATTCCTCTTTTCAGTTGTGCAAGGTACACGAAGCAATTGGATGCGAAAGAAGCCCTGTGCAACGCTTTAGCCAGTTTCGGAAATGATGGACTTCGAATGATGGCTTACTTAGTACATGACTCTATTGCAATGAGTTCCAGTCGAATCGCGGAAGCGGATCTGGATACTCGAGTGCAAGCGTTTTCGTCTATAATCAAGATTTTGAAACGAGCTGTTGGGGACGAAACTAGTGCTGAGGGTAGTTCTCAAAGCATGCTCATTTTGAAGTCGGATGTGACATCGTCGAAGAGCTTTTCGGCCATCACGGATGAAGCTCCTCCGCTGCCATTGTCAGCTCCTTGTACCCAGAGTGTCATTCTGCTAATTGCACATGTAGCAATTGCGTCTGTTCAAGACCAGGATGTTTCTGTTCGAGGAACAGCGAGTTTTTCTCTGCAACTGCTGACAAAGTGGATCTCATCATCAAAATGTAATGATTCAAGAATAGCCGGAAATGTCCTTGTCAACCTTCTGGTGAGAGCAGTCACTTCGGCTTGCAGCATCGCTGCTCGAAGAGAATATTCTCGTGTCCTCGGAAGCTTAGTTCGAGATTCCGCAGTGCCATCGGAAGATCATTCCAATGAGCTGCTAGATAGCTTACGTCGTTTCGCTGACCAGGATAATATCGAAGCAGACTTTTTCGAGAACATTGTTCATTTGCAAGTACACCGCAGAAGCAGAGCGATGCGTCGGTTGACGAAAAAGCTCGGGGAAATGTACGGGAACGCAGAAAGTATGGTGTCAGTCCTGGAAGGAGTTCGACAGTTTATTTTTCCGCTTACAATGCGCTTGGCCTTGGATTCATCAGGACCTGAATATGCACCAGTGTCAGGAAGTAGCAGAAGATCGAAAGAATCGAAAGAAAGTCACATGCGCGATATTACAACGGCTGCCGTAGCTCTGAATCAGGCAGCAGCGAAGTTCCTGCCTTGGCGGGACTACCGCAAGGAAGTTGTGTCGATAATTCGGAGAATTCCGAAAGAGCTTGATGATTCTCGCGCTGAAGTATTGTATTCATTATTGGTGGGATTTTCAAGTGCTTTTCCGGGGACTTCTATCGGACAAGATGAAAATTGTTCCCGGGCAGATCAAGAACGATTTTTGCGTACGTACGTCCTTCCGAAAATGATTTTATTCATCTCCAGTGGCGCTGTGGAAGGAGAGGTTAATGTAACTGTTAACAACTCGAAGGCGGAAAAAAATAATGGGGGAGACCGCAGTCTCAACTCCGTGGTTTTTCGTGCACCGGTAGCGGTGGCTGTCGCGAAGCTTATTTCCAAATTGAACGACGAAGAACTGAACAACAGAATGCCGGCTCTTATTGCACCTCTAGCAAATGCACTCCGCTCTCGCATGTATGCCATTCGAACTGCCGCCAAAAAAGCTCTCGTGGACGTCGTTCTTTTACTCGATGCAAAATTCTTTGCTTACACGGTTGACCAAGTTTTATCTGCTTTGATCAGTGGATATCGGAAGGACAGTGTGGTTTATGTTGTACACGCTTTGCTGTCTGGAATTCGAGAGTATCGCACCAGTGAAGTGGACGGCGTGAAGGGCATCTTTCCTGTTGACTCTGCTACGAGAAGTATGTGCAATGCTTTGGCCGAGGAATTGGAAGAGGGTCTACATACCAGTCGTACTGATTATGTGAATCCAAATGCGACAGGTTCCAGACTTCGTGAAGCTACGCACAGAGCCTTATGCGTCAATGAAGCTGCTCAAATCCTGGCTGAAGTTATCGACTTTCCTCAAAGCGCCGAAGTTGTTTTGAAGCCGTTTGTAGACCGGTTAATTGGAGCGACATCCTCGAAACTATCATCTCGCTTAAGCGATGCATTGCAGAAACTCGTTCTCGGTTTCTCTCGCAACGAATCAATCAATGCCGATGATGGCCTCAAACTTGCTTTTAGTCTTGTATCGTCAAACATGCCGACACCGAATCTCTTCACGGACGAACAAGAAGACGATGCTTCTATTTCCGTCATTCAGGATCAGCTGCGGTCCCTGGCGAATAATCGAACATTTTCAAATGCACCGAACGCCCACGTCGTAGCCGGGCTGGGCTGGCAACTCTTGAATAATTTGTTGTCCCAAGGCGTAGTGGACGCAGCTGGCAACTCTGAAGATAACCGGAAAGCTCAGGCGATGCTAGAACCATTCGTACCGGAACTTTTGTTGAGTATGCGGTCTCGTTACGATTCTCTTACTCGCATTTCGCTGAAGTGTGCTCAGCGTTTGCTACGAATGCCGATTTCTAGCAGAGGTGAAGTTGCAGATGTGATGGCCGCGACAATTGTCGAAGTACTATGCAGAAATCTTGGTGTGTCCATTAATCCTGGTGCTCCTCTGGCACCAGTGCCAGGGTCAAAGGAAGATGGTCTTTTCAATTCTTGTCTTCGTGCTGCTGCTGTATTGATCCAAGAAGTCGGGCACAATGAAAAGAGGGGGGTCAAAAAAAGAACGCGTTCAAGCTCTGCTGAAAATTTCCAGAAATGTTTTGGAGCAGAATTCTGTCGAAGCAAGATCAGCTGCTCTTGTCCTTATTCGTAGCACAGTGTCTGCAAGAATATCGTTGCCTGAAGTCTATGACACTGTTGAGCATGTCAGTAAGCTGGCGGTTAGAGCGCAGTCGGCTTCACTACGAACTGCGTGCACAAATATTGCGGTGCAATTTTTGGTCAACTTTCCTCTAGGTAATAAGAGGATCCGGCAGCATCTGGAGTTTTTTGTTCGCAATTTGTCGTACGAACATCCTCATGGTCGAATGGCGTCAATCGGTATCATAGTAGCAATCATTCAAAAGCTGCCAGAGAAAAACTTGGAGGAGGAGTGTGAATACTTTTTCATTTCGCTTATATCTGTGGTTTCTCGAGACGCTGATCAACAGTGCCGGAAAGCGGCAGCATCTGCGCTCAAAACTCTGTTTGCCGCAATTGGCGATGGGCGAAACTTTAGTGCGTTATTGAGTATGTCCCAGGCTCTTGTTGCAACTGGAGTTAAGAAGGCTGCGAGTTCATCTGCACTTGCAAGTGATTGTGACGATGCAAATGCCGATGCAGATATCGTGCGCTCCGGTGCAATTGCCCTGTCATCGGCTTCACAATCTGGAAAACTGTCGAAAGGTCAACTGCAGGACAGTTTGAATGTCTTGGTATCAGTTTTGTCCTCAAAGACTTCGCAGTCCTGGGAAGACGTCCATGCACTGCTTTGTGCGACGGAGCAATTGCTTTCTGTCCAGCCAGAAAACGGGCAGATGCAAGAATCTTGTGAGCTTCAAGTATCAATGAAGCCTTTTTGGGAGTCTATTGAGATATATTTGCTGCACCGTCATGAATGGATTCGTCATGTTGCTGCCCGATTACTAGGACGGCACCTTTCCGCTGCTGGAGGTCGAAATGCCCCAATTATCAATACGAATAAGAGCTTGTTTTGCATCTTGTGGTCACGAAACGGACTTGTTCGGGATGTGCTAAGAACTTTGTGCCTTCAGTTTGAGGCTAAACAGCTATCCAATGAGCTGGCAAAGCAAACTTTGAAGAACCTTTTATGTTTGGCGAATATGGTTTGGCGTTGCCCTAGCGCAGGAAATGTTTCAGAAGAAAGATGAAGCAAAGCTTACAGAAAGAAGATGATTCCGTACTTAACAATGACGCGAATCGGCCATTTCCTGGTTGATCGCTCGAGTGACAGGACTTTGCGCTAGGGTGGGGAAAGAAGACAGCGCATTGTTGCGACGCGCTTGTGGTATTCGATTTTTGCTCGTTGCAATCAACTGGTGGGGCCCGGAGATGGTTCAACCTCGCTTGCAAAACTTCGTTTCCCCAATCGTTCAAATTCTCGAATCGAAATCCGATGCAGTGAAGGCGAATGCTAATTCTAACGACGGGACTCTAAAGAAAGCGAATACGAATGCTGAGCAATCGAAAGAACTGGAAGGAGATCAAAAAGGTGCGGCAATTGACATGGATGGTCTTCAAGTTCTTGCTTTGTCACTCCAAGAAGCGTTGGTGGCAAGTGTCGGCGCCGAATCGTACTTCAGTCTGTACCAGACACTTGTTGGGAAGCGACAAGCTGCGAAGAACGAGAAAAAAACGTGCTTCTGCTGTTCAGACTGCCATCGATCCCGAACGAGCAGCGAAGCGGAGGCGACGAAAAGCTGAAAGCCGGGCGCAACGTCGTCGGAATAATCCGAAGAATGTTAGATACGGAGCGAAAGTTACGAAGGCTTCTTTCCAAGTCTTTGAGAAGAACACAAATGACCTACGAGAAGAAGAATAGGTCCAGACGTTTGCGGTATATTTAGCTAATTGTATTTAGGAAGATAGGATGAAGTTATTAAAAACAAAATGAAGTTCAAAGTCATTGACTTCTTGCGCTGCTTCTAATATTCCAGAATTCGACTTGCTACGACTCTCCCAATAGGAAGGGAAGAGGTAGCACCTGGACTCGGGGCATTCCGAGTATGAACAATGCGTCCCTGTGCATCTTCCTCGAATAGGAAATCGTCAAGCAACCGGCCCTGTACATCAACCGCCTGACCTCGTACTCCATTGCGATCTGAAGATATTCGACTAAAATCAGAAACTGATAGACTTGGAACATACCGCAGTGCCCTGCGTGCGGCTGACCTAACAAAAATGCTGCGATACATTTCACCAACTGCGTAGAAACCATTTGTCTTTGCCAGTTTCCAAAAGCCTTTGTACGAAAGTAACCCCAAAACGTCCTGTAAACGCACTGTAGAATAGTCATATCCGTCTCGAGCAAACGCAAGAACAGCGTTAGGTCCCACAATTACGTCGCCGCGCATGGTCGGAGTAAAATGCACGCCCAAAAAAGGAACATAGGGATTTGGAACGGGGTAAATGTTACCCCGAATTTTGGCTGCAGCTTTGTCAGACAGCCGCAAATATTCACCGCGAACTGGAATTATCTGCGGGTCTCTACTTCCGCCTGACAGTTGTGCGACGGCGGTCGGCAGTAGGTCCCAGCACAAGTGACGACTCTATCCGACGTAATAAATTTCAAATCGCGGTGTTCGCCACGGTCTGCTTCCACAGATATGCGGACTGGGTTTGATGAGTCCAGACCGACAACTTTGTGGCTGAGAAACACACTGCCGCCGAGATTGCGAATGTCTGCCGCGTACTGACGTGCCACGACTGCCCAGTCCACGATTCCCGTATGCGGCGAGTGTATGGCTGCCACACCTGCACAGTCAGGTTCAATCACGCGGATTTGACGCGGGGAGTCTAAGAAGGTGACGCCAGGAACGCCGTTTTCGACCGCGTTGTTGAAGATGGTTCGCAATACCGGTACTTCGGAATCGTCGAGGGCGACTATGATTTTCCCTACCTTGCGGTGCGGAATGCTGTTCCGCTTGAAGTACTTGTAGCTTTGTTCCAGGCCTTCAACGCATAGCTTCGCCTTGAGCGATCCGGGCTTGTAGTAAATTCCAGCGTGCACGACACCTGCCCAGAAATGCGGCAAAAATCTGTGAGCGAGGAATGACGGTGGAAGCGGAAATCGATAAGCCTGATTGAAAAGCGTATTTGCTTACCGGAGTTGCGACCGCTCTGGTGTTGCGCCACGGCCCGTTCAGCTTCGAGTACGGCAACGCGTTTCACACCGCGCAAAAGCAGTTCGCGGGCTGTCGCCAGTCCGATAAGACCGCCGCCCACGACAGTGACATTGTACATTTTTCGTGGAAATAAATCGTTGAGAAACAAACTGCCTCATAGCAGGTGAGGTGGTTCGTGAACCATGGAGGTACTGGATCCGATGAACGAAGGGATGCGGAGCAACGGGGAGCAACAAAACCTCAAAACGGTATCTCCAGGGGCACGCAATATTGGTGTCATACTGTACATAGTTCAGAGATAACCGCTGAAGGGGGGAACAGGAGTCGGCATTCTTCAGTTGAAAAACGGTTTACTGGTACTGTGCAGCAAAAGCTTCGCACGAGACAGGTGTTGTGAAGAAACTAAAGGGATGTATGGGTAACCTTACTTCTTGTACAAGACAATGCAATACCGGCATACGTCATTTGCAGAAGGTTTCAAGGTATGTCTTCTGATTTGCACCCTGACAGTTTCTTTTCCTCGATCCAAAAAACTATTTTCAGCGGAGAACTGCTACTCCGGCCAAGGAAATGTTTACAACCCAAGGCTTTGGTCCTTTTGGCCTTTTTCCTCAGAAATTCAGTTTGTAGCGAATAGGGCAGTCTGGCTGGGTTTGTTATTGGTGTTGCCATTGCTATCTGTACATGGTCGCGCTCTTTGCCGTCAATCTTCTACGGTTGAATACCGGCTCAATCAACAACAGGAACAATATTGCTGCTGACGTCCGTGGTGATCTCTACAGCTGTTTCTTCTCCTGTCTATTCACCTTCAAAATTCCCTTTTCTTTCAGCATAGAAAAAAATTCGTACGCAGATAAAGCAACAGTCGCAAGTACAGTGCACTAGGCACTTATTGCACTCAAGCACACATCCGTCGGCTCCAGTGATTCGAGAGCTTCAGGCGCTAATTCCAGAAGTATCGATTCCAGTTCCACTCAAGTGTTATTCGTTAGCCCGACATTGCACCCCCGAGAAAGTAACTACGGTACTTTCCATAGCACGTTGAGATGCCCAACTCAACGCGGAGCACACATGAGCAAGGACCCACAATCTTGATTTAATTCACGATATACCGTGCCGCCTGCAAAACTGGCACTTTTTGCTACCAATGGTACTATGCACCGGTACAAAAGCGACGCTCCGATCCCGTCCTCACCCTCCGCTGGGCAGTGAGCCGGAATGAATTCCCGGTCAGCTCCGCAACGAACATCACACACAAGTTCCAGCAGCCATGGCATGATTCGCGGTACCGCCGTGATGCAGCCGGTGCAGACAGCGAGGCAAGATTTTCACCTGCATCTATGAAAAAAATCTCATCGACTACCGCGCTCCGTGGTGATATGGAGCCTCTCGATTGGCCTCCAACAGAAGTATACAACTGTATGGCGGGAGATTGCACCTGTAGGACCGACGCACTGCCCCACTTCCG
>JADWZK010129565.1_pt1 | contig 13959 bp, 13 predicted proteins | sample 8957641 | NCBI WGS metagenome assembly JADWZK01 (sample SAMN16576796, study PRJNA672827) | algae metagenome | host: rhodolith | place: South Korea: Udo, Jeju | collected 2014-09-18 | reverse complement strand
GCTCAGGCAGGCATTTCTATAGCGATCTTTTCGAGCTCATTCTCTCATCATTTCGCTGCGCATGGTCCGTGCTTCTTTCAAAGTTCAGACAATGCTTTGCCGATGGGTGTCCAAACTATTTGTGGAGTTTTCGAAGTTCTTCCTCTGTGTAGAGCACTTGCTCATATGGCCGCCATTTCAACCATAGCAAATCATTTTCCTGTACCAGTGCGTGCTTGAGATTGCCTAGGACAAGGCAGTTGTTTTGAATTGAAATTTCAATTCCGAGCCGTTTCATATCTCTTAAGCACAAGATTGTAGGGCAATCATGGTCGACGATGTGGAATCGAATCGTGGGAACAATCTTCAGTCCTTCGATAGGAATAGCGATATCTGCATGGCCAATAGTTGAAGTCGAGCCAGCAAATCCGTGCATTTTCTTTGTAGAGCTGGTATCAATGCCTGGCGATTGTAGTGCGGCAGGGCGTAAGTGCTCTCTACAGTATGCTTGATACTGTTTTAAACTCATTATACTGGACCGGTTGGCACCCGTGTCGCACATTACTCCTTGAAATGATGGTTTGAAGTCCTCCGGCTTATTGAGTTCGTGAATCATATGTTCCATTTCCCGTGAATAGTGCAGTTGAAATCCATGAAGGAATGATTTGTCCGAGAACTTTTGCTCGATTTCTGAGTTAACCTCAGAGAGTCCATAATTCACCATATCCTCACTGCTGCTCGGATTTGATGTGTCATCGCTACAATCTCCTACGGGATTGGTGTCGTCTTCCATTTCGTACTCTTCATTGCACATCCTCTCAACATCGTCAATACTGATGTACACCCGTCCCTGACGTCGGTGTCTGTCCAGTGCAGAACGAATCTCTCTAGATTCATGGTGATCTCTTGAAAAGTGACTCTTTCCGCAAACCCAGCACCCTTTGACTTTCCTCGTGTTCCTTCTACGGTAGTGTGAGGTTGGGGTTTTCAAAGTTTTCCTGGCTGATCCTCCAAATCTCCTATCATATCCGAAGTTCACAATGTCGTGGCCATCAGGCCCGTAGGTTTCACTGTATCTTCCCGCGGAGCCAGCTTCAGAAGAGAGTAGCGCAGCAATCCTTTGATTTGCTTCATTAGCAGATTTCGGTATTCTCTCTTTAAGTGTCAGAGCAATTTGAGAATTATCCGCCGATCTGATTAGCTCGTCACGAAGAAATCTGTCTAGGTGATAGTAAGGGTGAAGTTGTCTTTGAATCGAAGATAGCTTTGAAGATATGTCTCTGAACACTTCCACATGGGATTTCTCGGGATGCAACCTCATGTGCGTTGATAACCTCATATTTTGCCGCTCGTTCAAGAGTCGATTTCTCTGTTCATCTGACGTGTACCATGCGCGTAGCTTTTCGATGCACTCCGAATACGAAGTACATTTCTTCAGATTTGCGTTGTAATAGTTGAGGGCTGAGTCCTTTAGCATCACAGGGACACATTTCAGTTTCTCTTCCTCATCTACATTGCACATGTCGCACAGGGTGTCATAGAGCAGCACCGCTTCGGTGATGTTGTCGTTCCATTCTCCAGCGAAAAGAGGTCTGTGACTGTAGGCTCTAATAAGTCCAGAAGCTGCTTGGGAATTTCCAGAAGAACGAGATGATCCCGTTTGCCTAGGCGACTGAAATTGGACAACGTCCTCGAGTTTGGTCTCCGGGATAGTAGTGTTGAACTGTATCACTTTGGGCTCATGTTTTTGACGGCAGGCTCATCGATATCAATCCGTACATTTGACTTAGGCTCGTGAATTTTGGGTGAACCGTCTTTGTGTGTCGCGTTATCTGACGTGGTTGAAGATTTAGTTGGGAACTCTTTCTTGGTTAGGCAGCACCAAATGGATGCACGTATGTCCATGCCAATCGTATTTTCGATATGGATGCCTCCTAAACAGAGGATTTTCTTCATGCGAATTACAGCTGCTTCGCTTAAATGTTGAATCCCATGTGAGCTCCACGAATCACAGCTTCAATCCAAAGTTCCTCACCAGAGAAATCATGGTCCTCTAAAACATCCAAGATTTCTTTGGTATACTCACCAATGGCCTTCCTGTAGCTGTTCATCTGTTTCTTCGTTGCGTCTTCCCCCAGGATACTCCGGATCCGAAGTTTTATGCTTTGCAGGATGGAAAATAAAATCCGATATCGCTGTAGGCGTCAACTCTGAAACATATCCATCCTCTTCATTCCTTGGCGCAATCCAAGGTTCATTTCCAGTATTTGCCATCTCAAACGTAATATGAACGTTATATCCGCCCTCGTACGAATTCAGAAATCCGAACAGGCAGTTATATAACTGTCGGAATGAAAGGGGGGTACCGTTACGCGACGCAGCTACGAAGTAGCCACAGGAACGTCTTAGGTATACCTTGTCCTGATCGCCCTTAGGTCCCGCTGCCCGGAGGGTAGCAGTGGCCTTAGGTGCAAACAGCCGTCCCACTCGTCAGGGTGGCGGGAGCGACGGAGTCGTCCCAGGCGCTTGTACTCGCAGCGCACAGTTGTGACTTCTTGTGTTTACCAATCGATTACTTCTGCTTGTTCCCCTCAAGTGGAAAGTGCAGCTCTCTATGGCATATATAGCCATTCTGGTGACCTTACTAATAGTCACCACGTAATCACGAAACTAACACGATACTATTATCTACTTGGGCAAATCGACACTATAGGACGATGTATGCAGTGTACCGAAATAAAGTAAAACCAATTTCGGGTCAACTCACTGGGGATCGACATGTTGGGACATAGTGCGAACATACGGTGCGTATCCTTCCCTGCAGGATCAAAATGAATTGTCTCCTGTGTAGAAACCGGGATGACAGGGGTCGCCACCACAGGGGCCGCCACGGCGATGGAAGATGAAGCGCGGAACGATTCAAATTTGTCCACGAAGCAATGGTTTACTGATGGTGTATATCGGTGCATCCCTTCTAGCAAAGAAGGAAATGAACTACTTAAGTACTAAAGCCGCCACATTAAGAGTGAACGAGCTAGAGGAGGTCGATCTCACTATTGCCAGGCGAACATATTTGGGTCTTCAATTCTGGACTGTCCCATAATCGGGGAAAAGAGCACATAAATCAACAAAATCGAATCGACCGCACTGTTATGAGGAGAAATATGTTCGAGAACAAGGTCTCGAGTAATAACCTCGTAATCAGAACGTCAGCGCGCGTAGCTGGTCTGCTGGGTCTCGCTCGTATGAGGACCAAGTACCTGAGTCATGTGGAGGGTCCATTTCAACGTATATGGGTCGCGTGGAGGGGCCAAAACACACAACTTAGGTTATGGTATTGGTCCGCCACCCACAATCTTGGATGATGGGGTGGAGCCGCTGCATCGCGATACCGGGGACAGAGTCGACAGGCGAAGTTCACGAAAGCTGAGAAATTTCATGAGAGGCACCTCCTCAGAGCAGCACCGAAGCGTCAAACCGTTAGCAACTCTATAACTCCTTTGGCGAAGTTCGGAGGAGTGCGTCCGCGTGCAAATGGTATAAGCCTTCTCGAAATGTTTTGAACAACTGTGCCGCCGGCTCACGATTGTCTTTAGTGAGTGCATTGCGATCAAATAGTATCTAGGGCACCAATTAAAGCGCGTTAGAGTCCCTTTCTCGAATGCTTCTCGGGTGGCCGACAGCGCACCCTGTTCAATCATTCAACAGGCTCCTTGGTTGTGGAAGCGAGGTTGAACAGGGACATAGAGTCTTTCGTAAACCCCATAGCATGCGGGTACGTCAGCTCACGAACGAGAGCAGCAAGATAGAATGCCATGTCGGCTTCATCCGCGGCGGCCAGGATTTCAGCCGTGGAAGAACTCCGCGCGACTCGTAGGAGCTTCAGAGAACTCCAGTAAATGGGGTGTACAACATCGCCAGACCTTCTCAATATGATGAATCCTCCATGTGAGCCTCCAGTTGTTTTCGTCGGCATGCTTGCGCCCAAATAAACGTCGAGGTAGAAATTCTCCCCACTGTGTGCGCTTGGGAACGAGATTCAAGGGGAGCTCTGCTTGCAGAAATATATAAGGGCGTCCAGATCCTTTAGACGGTGCAGAAGGAGCTAGTTGGTCTTCGCTGCCATCTGTAGAATGACGGGCTGCTTCATTCTTCCGATGAACAGCATCTTCCACGAGAAGCTTTTGTATGCAGTTGCCTCCGTATAAGTGGAAAAATAATTCCCTGATCTTTGCGTTGAACCGGCAGATTTTCAGGGTTTGTCCTTCAACACGTCCGACTTCTGGAACTGCGTTATCGTGACAGATTTGTCCTCGTTCTGGGTAAACTCAGAGCCGTAAACCTTATATTGCTGGTAGCAAAGTTCGTCAGAATCAAACTCGGCCTGTAGGAATGCCTCGAAGTCCTCAATGTGGTTAGGCCGGCATGCATATATGTAGCTGTGCACTTGACAAATGAGAACACAGCAGAGATCGCCATCATCTTCGTGACGGAAATAGGGTATATTCTCCAGGCTGGACTTGGTCAACTTGAACTTTTTTATGGAGTGCGGAGTCGGATGTAAGGTACCAAAGCCGTCTAGAATCCATTAGACCGTAAGCTTCTGCTATTAACTTCCAGAGGACTCCTCGGGCTCCTTCTTTGCGAGTTGAGCGTATATAGACGTTGCAGTTGAAGCCTTTGGCTTGTGGGAAAGCGGTCGTCAAATCCATTTCGCAAACTTCCCATTTCTTCTCCACGGCGGCGGAAACGACCAAACGGAAAATTTACATGTTCACGGAGGGCGCATCGCTGCGCAAGAAGTACTTTTCGACGTCCCGGTGACCCTACGGAACGATTCGGCCTTTAACACTTCCGTCCTTCTTTCTATGGTACACGGTATATGCTCCGATAATATTGGCGTCATCCTGGACAGCCTCTCGCGGCACAACTTCCATGGCACTCATTTCACGCCAGTTCTTGACCTGCTTCGCGTACACCTACTTTTTCTCAGCCTGTGTTACGAGGTGCGTGCATAAGGCTTCGCGGTGCGATAAGCAGTTTCAATTGTTTGTGAGGAACGTTTTAACGTTCGAAGTGTCTGGTAGATCATTTCCCGAGGAAGTTGTCGGACGTTTCCATCCCACCCGCCATGGTCCATCTTCCTCATCTTCCTCAAAGTCCACTCCGGTCTTTAGAATATCCCCTGGTGTACGCGGTACAGGCGGATCGCGGTTGCAATATTGAATATCATCGTCGTCGTCGAGCACGATATCCTCGAGCGGTGGGTACGTTTCTGGATACGGTTAAGACTTGATGTCTTGGTCACCTGGCCGTGAACTGGCGTTACCACGTGGTCGAAAATCGGACGTTCGAGCGCAGCATGCCATTCAAGCCGTGATTGGCGACCTTTTTGACGTGTTCTTCTACGGCGACGGCGGGAACCGTGGGGGTTTTTATCAAGGATACGTGGCTTTCGGCCATACAGCAATTTAAATGAAGAGGCCGCTTCTGTTCCCGCACAAATGTTCTCCGCATATGTGGCTTGCGACAGAATGTCTTCAACAGGTGCCTTCTGATCTCCAGCCCTGACACGACGGAAAAAGTTGCGAAGGGTTTGGTTTGCTCTTTCCACGGATCCATTTGCTTCGTGGTCGTTAGCTGCTTCTGGTATAAATTCTGCACAGACTTCGCCACACATATTTGCGAAATCATTTTTCAGGTACTCTCTGTTCCCACAAATGCTTTGCGGGTTACTGTGGCGCTGTACTTGGATTTTCAGAAACGTGGAGATTTGGTCAAGTATGCTTCAGCACAGCTGTCTCAGACCATCCGGTACATTTTTCGACAATGTGCAGGCAAGGTATGCCCTCCAGGTATATGACATGTAGGGCAAAAACCGTCTGTTTTTCACCGACAGGGACAGCCATACTTGTGACTGGATGCGGAAGTGGAACTTCTTCTTTTTTGCACTTGCATTCGAACAAAAATTCCGAGATGCTTCTGTCGAGCTCAGCGGACCATTTATCTGCCGCCCATGTCCAATTTCGCATAGCAGAATGGGTACCGTGTTTCAGCTGCAGATGGAGCTTTTTTAAAGCACGAACATCGAAAGCGGTCTGATCAGTAGGACGATTTGACGCATACTCTCTCGAATTGCGCACAGTTTAGCTGGAGAGGGCGTCAGGGCGGTACACGGAACTCTGCATGCCGCTCCAGTATGACTAACCGGAAGGTTTGAAAGGCTAATATACGTGAGGCTCGTCATGCTGGAGCGGAATCTTGTAGTACCCGCCAGCGAACTTCAGCCACAGTGACATGGCGGCAAAGTTGAGGCTTGAGTGAAGGAAATCCAATAAGGATCGTAGATACCTTCGATAACATCGAAATGTATCTTGAAATTTTGAGTTTTCTTTTCGGTACCCTTAATCCGAAACGGAAACACAACGGCAAAGATTGAATTTCATCTTCATCGTAGTCGCCGAATCGATGGTATGGCAACTGGGTGACGCATCCTCGACCTTTTCGATATTCATCTTCCGCATGAAATTGTCCAGAGTTTGCTTCCCAGCAACGGAACTGCAGGCACTGGAATCGACAGTAACCCAGAATGCCGTGTCGTTAGGTACTGTGCGAAACGTATAAAACGTGTCATCGGAAGCTTTGTGAGGCTAATTCTTGTTCTCCAGGCGGCTAAATTTTAAGCAATTCTTCTTCAGATGGCCCTCCTTTTTACAAAATGATCTATCATTTCTGCAACACTTGAGCTCTGCGTGCCGCGCTTCGAAGTGTGCCGGTATGCTTGCCGCAGTGCATTCAAAGTACAGGTCACACCGTACCCACCGGATGAGTCACCGACGATAATGTTACGAGAATGCAAAGCCAGTACAGCTTGGCGGAGGAATAAGTGACCTTTCAGCTGCGTATCAATATTCAATGACGCGATCCGGTCCAATCTTGAATTGAACTCGGCGAAAAATTGTTCTAGTGGCGTATTTTCTCGCCATATGTAATCCAGAAAAGGAGCGAGGTCGATATCGAGTTTATCGGTTACATCAACATCATAAGACTTGTCTAAGTGCTCCAGATTCTTTTGAGTGCTGTCATATCCTGTTTTGACAGCAGCAGATAGAGTTTTGGCTGACGCTTTTGCCACAGATATGTCCACGAAGCAATGATTTGCTGATGGTGTATATCGGTGCATCCCTTCTAGTAAAATGAACTACTCAAGTACTAAAGCCGCCACATTAAGGGTGAACGAGCTAAAGGAGGTAGATCTCACTATTGCCAGGCGAACATATTTGGGGTCTTCAATTCTGGACTGTCCCGTATTCGGGGAACATTGCATATAAATCAACAAAATCGAATCGGCCGCCCTGGTATATTTCGCAGCGCGGGGCAAGAGTCGTCATGAGAGGTAAAAGCAAAGCTTGCTTGGGAACATTTGGTTCGGTCGAGAGCATCGGAATCTTGCGACTTGGTGCGGGATACTCCTGTGTTCAAGAACAAGGTCTCGAGTAATAACCTCGTAATCGAAACGTGAGCGCGCGTAGCTGGTCTGCTGGGTCTCGCCCGTATGCCGGTCAAGACCGTGAGTCACGTGGAGGAGCCACAGCAACGGACATGGGTCGTGTGGAAAGGCCGCACCAACGTACATGGGTCGTGTGGCGGGGCCACAACAGATATCTTAGGTTATGGTATTGGTCCGCCACCCACAATGTGGGATGATGTTGTGGAGCCGCTGCATCGCGATACCGGGGACAACGTTGATAGGACAAGTTCACGACAGCTAAGAAATTTCATGAGAGGCACCTCCTCAGAGCAGCACCGAAGCGTGAAACCTGTAGCAACTCTATATCCGGGTCTAGAAACAGAATGATCTCGGTGCCGGGGTGGGAGTCCTCGGATACACCCGTCCAGGTTTTTGAAGGGCACACCCATCATCTTACTGACATTGCCATCAGTAGAAAAGGTGCGTGGATATTTTCAACTTCGCGAGATGAGACTTTGAGGATCTGAGACGTCTCTGCAGGGACCCAGGCAGGGCAGCTGTCGCAAATCTGTGCGCAAATGATCATAAATTGCAATTGGTCTTTTTGATGGAACAATGAAAGTCCTAGACTGCGTTACTGAAGACGTGCTCTTCGAAGATGCTAAGGCACATGTGTTATGTTTTGTCCGAATGGTATATATTTTGCTACAAGATCGCGGTACAAAACTGTTGGCGTTTGGAATGTTCAGATATGGAGAAGAATAGGACACGAACTCATAGTGACAGATATGGCGTTCAGCCCCTGCGGAAATCAACTAGCATCAAGTATCGAGGTTGGCACTGTTCGATTATGGGAAGCTGGATCTCGAAACTGTGTGTGGACATCACCGCACGTCACTGAAGTTAAGAGCGTGTCGTTTGCATCTGCCGGGGAGAGAATCATAGCCTCGACACGCGAGGGTACGGTTTATATTTTGGATGCATTTCTTGGGCTATTTTTTTGGACGAACAACGAACGGGAGCAGTCAAAGGGTCTCCATCGGTCAAAATGAATTAATAGTTGCTTCGGCATCGAGGTATGGAACAATCTTGATGTATCGCGGGGGGAACAACGGCCCGGAATTAGGAACGCGCGCGCAGGCAATTAGTTATTCTCAACCTAGCCGGCGCGGAAAGGTATTTATTATTGCCTTGGCGGCCAGGGGAGCCGGCTGCGGCCTAACTCCAAGTCAAGGAATGCTATTCCACGAAAACAATTCAAATACACTCTCTTATGATGTGCGCAAATTGCACGATGAAGACGATTCGTATAATAAAGTGTGATCTTCCGCGCCGACAAACTGCGCGAAATCTCGCAGCGCTCCAGGCGAGACGTAAGTGCCAACGTAACCCCGCAGTTGATCATGTTGTCAACACAACACTGCTCTTTGAAATGTTGCGCGACAGTCCGAGATTCTTGCAATCTCCGAGGTTAGGGTCGACAACGTGAACGTGCTCAACGACCACTGCTGACAACAGGGCCCATAAGCGCATGGAGGAGACGGGGCGCCTCTGACGACAGCGCCCCATAGCCTCCATTAGATGCGCAAATGGTGGGGAATTAGATGGATGCGGCGACCCGACGCTGGCGAGGAGTCACAGACTGTGCGACTTGGGCCAGGTATTTCTCGATAAGAACGGGTAAGTATCTGAGCGATTCAATAGTAACCCAATCGGTTTCGTCTGGTCCAGACCCTTTCAAGCGGACTAATACCTCGATTTCTACTTGCTGCCTGCGAATATATTCGAGCGACTCGATAGCCAGGAGCCCCTTGTCTTTATATGCGAGGTGGCTGCTGACTTCTTCGGTGATTTTGAAATGGGAATTTCGTAAGAAATTCAAACGACGACCGTGAGCTTCGGACCTCTTCTTTATGAGCAGATCCTCGACTTCGAAAATATATTCGTCGTGACGCGGTTCGGCCTCTTCCACCGCAGCGCCGGTTTGCGTCCTCTCTCCCGTTAGGGCAGATCACGCAGCACGAAATCACCTTCTGAAAACTTGATTGGTCTAACGTTTGTCTTTCGATTGTGGGCGTCGACGGCGGCTTCTATTTTCTTCGCCGAACTGGTGAGCATATCTCTGTGCATGTCCTTGAGGGCGTTTTGAAACCTGTCAATCCCAACGAGATGCCGCACCCGAACTTCGTCGATGCTCGAAACACTCGCAGTTTCTCCGAGCTTCGGCTTGATGCATGCTAGCCCGGCGCCTTGAGGCATCCCGATAAATTCTGTGAGAGGGCATCGGGATTGAACTGTTGAAAGTGGATTGCACCAGAGACAGCACAGTTGGCCAGCATTTTTGGGAAGTTGAAATTGGGGTAGCAGAGCTCGTGTGGCGCGCAAAAGTTCCCGACAAGCGACTTCGCGTGTAGGGTGAAATGATGAGAGGACTTGGTAGCTTCAGGAAGTAAACAGATGACTTTATTGCGGAAATGTGAACCGCCGTCAGATACCCAATTCCCGACAACACGAAACGCTGCTAACCATTTCACCAGAGCGTCCGGAACGGGTTCCGCTTCGGTATCAGCGGTTCCAACGAGCCAAACATAGCCACTAAAGTCATCCCTCAGGATCAGGACGTACCGGCATCATGTAGCAAAAATCGAAATGGAAGAGCTAGTGTCTCTTCGACGCGCGCATAGCGTGTCCTAGAGGGCGAGGGACTATCTTTCAGGACTCTGTAGCGAGACAATGTGTGCAAGACTTCACGGATGTCTGAACATATTGGCTCAAACCGAACCAGTACAAGTGCGCTTCGGCGCTAGACTTCGTCGTGCGCCAGCCTCGATGTCCTCCGATTTCTGTATGCCCGGCTGTCAAAATGCGCAAATTCGTCAACTCAGTCTCAGCCGGAATCCAGCGGAAACGATGTGCAGCTGATGTAAAACAGGGCGAGCAGCCCAAATAGCCCAGGAGACAGCCCAGCGTTTAATTATAGTGAATCTTCACAAGCCGCGCACTGCAGATGCCGCTACAGCCAAAGAAGAACAACTCCGGCGCACGGAAACAATAGAACGCAACAAAAGCGATCGAACACAAACAAGTCCCACACAAAACCACAGTCGAACCCCAGAGGTCCGACCAACGACGATAATCGGACTCAACAGGTCCAATACGCAGGAACGCCACAACCGACCAGCGCAGAAGGAGACACCGACCCATAGACACAGCTCAGCTGCATCCTTCACGCTCAACGCCCACCCTTCTTCTTCCCTGTTCAACAAAAACATGGAATAATATCTGCTTTCAGGGTCGAATGCGATGGACAAAACCACTGCTAATTTCGGCACTACTATCGCGTGTTCAACGCGAGTGCCGTACAGCAGACAAACAATAGGACCAAAAGCCCCGCCGCTGGCAACAGCCACGACTTTAATTATGTCTTTCGGGAAGAGATCCCAACAATCGAACAACACTGGCCGATGCATAACCTTGCGCAAGCAACAGAATAGAGCAGACCCGCGCGACCGCGCAATCGCAGCTCACCGTAGCAGCGGACTTCCTCGCATGGACCGACCTACAGCGATCCGAACCAACAGAGAGAGTCCGGCAACACCCGGATCCATAAGGACCGATCGAGAGCTTCCGGTAGCCTATGTTAGAGTCGGAGGTGGGAGGCAAGGTCGCGGGCTTGGACGCCAATCGAATACGCAAAATAGGCGACGGCGTGGTCGAGACCTGCGACCCGAACTAAGGGGTATTTCTGGACACCCTGCGCTTGCTCAAGAAGGTTAAGGGCACAAAGGTCGTTGCCTGTCCCCGGAATAACGTCGCAGAGCGCTGGTTCAAGGTCCAGAGGGGTGGCCGGCTCTTGCGACGCAAGTCTAGGGAAGCAGACTTGCCGGACGTCGGCTCTATGACAAGCAGATGGCGATTTCTGAAGCAAGCCCCCGAACCGCCGCCGAGAGTACTGCGGATGACGATGGTGGCGACGAAGGGCCTGGCAGCACCGTATTGGAGGAGGTCTTCGTGACGAGGTCATCTTCAGATGAGGACTAAGGAGCTTCCAGGTCTGCAGTAGTGAGGAGGGGGCAATTTATACTCCGCTGCAGACTTTGCGGAGCTATTTCAAGTATCAGCGAAGGAGGGCGCTGCAATGCCAAAGCCGAGTTCGCGTTATGTTTTATCATGTTTGATTTGCATTGATTCAAGAATCGGTGAAGATGGGCAATGTGATGCTCGATTACGTTTTCTGCGCTAATGTTTTCGGGTTCAAACTGTGGTAAACGGAAATGGTTTGCCTGAAATATGCCTGAAATCGTCTAAATTTGTTCGCCTGAATTTCACGTTATTCTTTTAAGGCGGCGGATGTTCTGAATAAGAGACGAATGTAGCGAAACCAGACACCGGGAAAGAAGGACATGGCACCATTTTCACACGTGTAATTTCTGCGGAGAAATTGCCCAGTCGAATTTCAATTTCATACCTGACGGCGGAAAAGGGGAGCAGGGGCAGGATTGTCAAATAATTGGAATTGGATGCACATACTTGAAGACATTCTCCGGGCCATGGGCGAAGGTGCCTATTGCAATTCAACAACCACGGCACCTGTGATACGGCAGAAAATTATTTGCCAAGTTCGTGAGATGCGCACGTGGTTGTGAGCGCATTAACTTTAATCGTTCGTGCGCGGAAATGAATGGGCCACAAGGCTATCGGCTGGCGTAAGCCGTCTCTCCAGGGACTTGACGGGGCCCTGCATGGTGGAGGCTATCGAAGCTTACATTGAGGACGAGAAAGGAAGCTCCCGAGGGGCGGCGCGGTGCTTATGGTCGCGAGGTTCGTATACGCGAGGAGGCAAGGCGAATTTACTGCTTCGGATTGCGTAGTTTTGCGAAAATAATTGACGGCGACGCGCTACGCGCACTTCGAGCGGCCGCGGTGCGTGCAAGGTTGTGCAAAGCTACCGCAGGACCGCCCGTTCGCGGATTGCGCGCGCGAGATGGACCGTTTGAATTGTGTCGGAGCTTCCTCAGGATGATGTCTGGTGTGGGTGAAAATGGGGTTATTACAGGGAATGACACCCTCGGAAGTGGCTCAAATCCCAGTTTCCGGTATATCACTTGTGCGGCAGAGGGCGCAGGCTGTGTGATACACGTTGCAACAAAGGGTATGAAACGAGGTTGGAATATGGAATGCTTTACTTCGGATCGGGAGTGCCTATCAGTTGTACGTAACGGCGGGTATTTATACACTGGTAGTCAGTGCATCGCCGCTCTGATTAAATTTTTGCACATTATAATGTTAGCCAATTTCGTGTACGCTCCCGCCAGTCACACGAAATGCTTCCAATAATTAAACGACTCACGAATTAGGCTATCGCGCGTGGGCAAGTTCAAATTCGTGATAATTTCGACAAAACAAGCACAACTTATGACACTTGCCCTTTGTCGCAATTTGATGAGGACTCAGATAAAAGCCACAGTGTGGTACGCGGAATTTTCTCGAGAGAGGTAGCTGTAGGACCACCCGCGCGTATTGGCCGAGGACATCTGGCATTGACGATCCCGCGGTATAATACACGGGGAGCCGGATCTTGTCGTATGATACGCTGGTGCAGATGCGTACGTATACCCTGTATGAGGGATACAGAATTTGGTAATTGAGGAAACAGCTGTATGCCACGTGTGTCTACCGCTGACTTGATAATAGGGGTTAATTTAGTAAGTTGTTGCTGTATACCTCAGGAATAGAATTGCACCTCGCGAGCTATCTCCAAGCCCCGAAGGGGAGTAGTTCCGCCACGAGGGCGTTCGCCCGAGTTCGGTCTCGTACGACTCTACTAGCACTAAGCCCGGGATTGGGGAGCTTCTCCAAGAGAAGGCACTCCGAAGCGCCCTCTACGTGCTTATAAGTGAGACTAGAGGCGCGCCGGGTGAATTCCCGATACAGGCGTGCCGGCGTTTGGCCGTTCTGCGGCGATGGCACGGTTTGGGGAGGAGTACCTCGTGTGTTAACCGTCCTCCCAAGCTACCTAGCGCTCCTAACGCGTCTGGGTGGTCTCGGGCCAGACTTCTACCGTAGCGTAACGCTCGACAGCGGCGCAACTTGAGGGGTTGGCACCTGCTCTGCCTGTCTACTCGGAGCTACTCGGTTCTGGAGCACACCCACTCCCCCTGTGGAGTGGCTGTGCGTTTGCTTGTCCCGCTCCGGGGAGCCTGGGAGGTCTACGTCGCTCGGCGTACATGGTCGTGGCTTGTACAGCTACACGACGTGGGAGCGGCATCCCCGCTGCCCCGATTGCGGCCAAGGTTCGCTTTACGACCCAACCCGGGTAGCCTTACCACCTCCCGTCAGCCGGTCCCCGGACCTCACCGACCTTCAAGGAGGCGCTCTCCGCGGCCAGGCGTGTTTGGCACCGAGCTGTAACCTGTGAGAGCTGCCCTTCAAGAGGGTACCGGGCCTACTTTCCCAGTGCCTTTCCGCTAGATTTCATGCAGTACCCCGCGGGTCTGCTACTACAGTAG
>JADWZK010023039.1_pt1 | contig 14068 bp, 10 predicted proteins | sample 8957641 | NCBI WGS metagenome assembly JADWZK01 (sample SAMN16576796, study PRJNA672827) | algae metagenome | host: rhodolith | place: South Korea: Udo, Jeju | collected 2014-09-18 | reverse complement strand
ATCTTGTAAGCATTTGCATCAATAGTCCGCACGGCTCTCCACAAGATCTGCATCTAATCTCCATTCTGTACTGCGCCTCGTTTTGTGGAACACGAAAAGGTATATGCGCAGCGTTTGGGTCAACGGTGGGTATATGTTTGCACCAAAACCTTTCTCTCCAGGGACGTCCCGTTCCTCCACAGTCATGTTGTGCATGATCACGCACGCCTTGACAAAGTCGTTCATGTCTGTTGAGTACCACAGCCTAGACGGAAGGACAAGAATATGTCAACAACTAAAAACGAACACCAAAAACACGCTCAACACATTTTCGAAAGGCTTCCTCCGCTGAATCATGAAGCCGCTCCTTCTTATTTTGGGACTCGAACGAGTTTTGAAAAGTCTGTTATTCCGGATAGATTCCGTCAACCACCTGGTGCAAAACGTCAGTGATGAGCCCCACAGTTGAAGCAGAACTGTTGGCCATAGGCCTGCCCTTACATTGGTAAAAAGAGAAGAAATATCAAGAATATTTAAGTCATTCATTGCCCAAGGTACCCCAACCATTAAATGACAGATCCAAAAGCGATTGCGTGCTACACCTCAAGTCTCCGAAATCAGCTTTTTCCAAAATTTCGTCTTCGCTCTGACTCATTTCCGCGGTCCAACGTCCACACTGCACAATCCAGGCATCCCTGCGCACCAGGGAATCCCAACTTCGCATGTCTGTCCAAAATTGCAGTCATATCAGATTCTGTAGGTTTTCGCAAGTACTCTTCCCCGAACGGTAAAACAATGGATTTCACGAATCCTTGACGGAACTTGTGAAGTGCAGGTGTGACGTTCGCCACTCTTCATACGTTCTACGACACCGTCATCATCTCTTCCTCGAATTACAATTCAGTCCACTTCAATTGGGTTGCAATTTCATTTAGGTTATGTGTCATACCTTGAATCATTTATGGACCATCATACTTGTAAAGCAATCATATCGTCACAAAGTCACCATCATACTGTTAGAAGCTATCATATCGCTAGAAAGCCGCCATCTTACCGTTACAAGATATCATCTCGTTACTATCACAGTGACATAATGTCACTTAACGTTCCTTTTGTTACAGTGTGGATACTGTCAGCTGTCACGCGCGGTCCTGCGGGGCGAAAAAGCCTTTCGGGCTTCGTGTGCCATCTCAAATACGTCAGCAAGCTAAACAGTCATCAAAGACTCATGAAAGGACCACACGGGCGAGTAAAATTCAATTCGAATAATTTGGCATACTCAGAAGCAAATGATACGTTGAAACGAATTGGGCAAATTCAGAAGTAGAAAAGTTCGATATATGTTAGAGAGGATAATTTGAGAAACACGACAACGCAGAGGAGCAAATATGCGCAGTGTGAGATAACAACATATTGAACAGAAAATCGTACGCGGTCGCCGATTCCGCTCAATTACGAACAATTACATAATATCTGAAGAGTTCGACATACAAAGCTGCTAACAAGAGCCCGAAATTGTATAAGAATATATGCAAAGCTATTCGCAGAGGCTGGTTGCGTGCCCTCAATTCTGCAAATTGTGACTTAGAGCGTGTGCTATTCAGCTGAAATATGAGTGACAAAATTAGCAAAACCCCAGTGGAAATAAACCAGCGATACAAGGTAAAACAGACCGTATTTTCAGCACATTAAGAATTGAAAAGTCTCAATCAGGACATAAGGACTTTGCGAAGATAGTGCTGTATTGAAAAAATCAATTCTCATATAAACGTTTTCAAGAAAGTGATTAAAATAGGAACCTCTAATTGTTGAGGCGTGGTTCATCATTCTATCCTGATAATTTGGCGAGAAAAGCGTGAAACATTTCTTGGTCATGAATACAATCCGTGTCGTTGTTCAGCTTCTTTGCACGTGGTAGGTGGTCCTCCGCTGAACAAAATCTTGGAAGATCCTCCGGACTGCAATCTTTGTATGAGCTGCACTAATAAGAGAAAGAATGGAACCCTTTCATTTGAAACATTTCCATCACTTGCTCGTCGCGAAATTTTAGCGAGCGGTAGAGCTGCACGGACCCTCTTTTCAAGGAATGAACTCTATATGGGTTTAGTGCAAGCCCCCAACTGAAAAACGTCCTTGCACTTTGATGCTGATAGAGAAATAGATAGGTTGATGCCGTATCCATCTTAAGGTTTCCGGAAGTTACAGAAAATTTGATCAGGAGAGGGTACTGCGATCGTAAGCTACAACTGAATTGCAACGAGTGGGTCCATCAGAACAGAATGCTGCAAAGCAGATTTTCCCGGCCAATCTATAATTTTGTGCGTACACTTTTCTGTGGATTTCTTAATCGCTTCAGTAATCTCCAATGTCGCACCGTCGGATAAAGTAGTCAAGTTATCGAGAGAGAGGTTTTGGGCTTCGTCGAATCGTAATCCCCCATACCAATAGTACTCTCCGTGGTCACATATGTGCGTTGGCGCAATTGGATTTGCTTCCAGAGTCAGTACTCCGCGCAGCGGCAAGAGCACTCGATGGTCACGCCGAAGAGCCGCAATTTCTGTACACATAGTAAATAGATTTCCTTGGGATGATCCGTCGCGATCGTCACTTCATCAGGCCTGCAGATGACCGTATTCTTCGTAGACTAATCTCAGTCCTTGAATCATCCACCCCATAACGCTGTTCCTTAGGACAGATGTTAGGTAAGGAGAGTTCACCTTGCCGGATTCTTTCAAAAAATCTTGTATGAGGGTTAAATGTTCGAATTCACACGAAAAGTATCCAAAGCTATGTGATTCACGGAATACTCTTCCAGCAATTTCTTCGCTCTTTTTGCGTTTTGCAGCGCAGAGTTGCTCGAAGTACATCTTAGCAGCGCTTGACGAAGCAATAGAGACTTGTTCAAAAATAGTGATCCACAGATCGTTTTTGCTCCTCTTCCTCTTCCTGAATACTCGGACGAAAAGTGAAATATATCTTGCATGCTCTCCATGATGGAATGTAGAGAGCATGCGTGATAACGGTCGCCTCTGAGGTTCAGTGCTTAATTCGAAATTCATCTTCAAATTGTGGAAAAAAAGATTTCGAGAACGGGCAAGAATATTTTCAACGTTTCGCGATTAAATGATTTGATAGGAAAGACGCTTCCCTGTACATAAATTTCAGTATTTAAAAACGAGCCGAATCTTGAACAGTTCACTTTACGCGTTGCTCTTTCATCCCACATGTAAAACTCTCAATTCATCCACAAGAAATTTGAGCCGTTCAAGTTATGCATGTCTACGAAATCCCACAAGCAAAATTCTGCATTTTCTTAAAGGGAATATTAAACAGTGCAACGTATCCATTAATTTGACCATGTGTACAATGCACCTGCTATTTATGGTGCAAAACTGCCGATAACAGCTTGAGTAGTGTAAGGCTCGGAATACCAAGGGATATGTGCTACAAACGGTCTGCGAACCATACATGCCGCTTGAAAAAGGGCTGCCGGAAGTAAATTCAGAAATCTTTCGGGTGCATTCCGATGAACCTTTCGTTCTAGCGAAGTCTACGCTGTCGTGCGCAATGTCTTGGGGCGTAATATATGGCTCTTCGTTAACTTCAATGAAGAAGACAATCTTTTCTGCAGATTTCGAGACATTTCTAAAATGAATGTCGAGCAAATCTTCGAGAAGGAATTCGGAATAAATCAAGGATTTGCAAAATCGACCTTAACGGGCTAAAACAAGAGGAGAACGGCTCGAAATTTGAATCGTGTCTGGGTTTTGTTTCTGGGAAGAGACGCATCGTTCTAAAACCTGAGAAATGTCAACGAAGCAATCTCTGTCTGCAGAAGTTCTTCTCGGGAATCATCTCTGATGACGGGACTCGCACTTGATGCTCATCATTGGCTGAGAGAAATGACGTCGTTATCTTTGGCTGTTATTCAAATGTTTCTACCCAGAGTTTTGTTACGGGTGCAATTAGCGGTTGCCATGCTGAGTTGTGTCGAGAATGCGACCGAAAAACCAAAATTAATAAGGAATGATTTCATTGGCATTAACAAAGCATTACATAGCGCACTTGCAGTATTCACAGGAGAATTTTCCCCGGACGCAGGCCCTGGAATGAAGAACAAGTGTGAGCTTTCCGATGTTCTCGCGGCGACAGAAGAAGTTCCATGTCATTCCAATTCTTTGTTTATTCTCAAACGTTTCTGATGTACAAACAGAGTGGGAATTCGAAAATGGATCTAATAATCGAGAGGAATGGAAGGGGAAAGAGCCGAGCCATTCTATTCTCTTCCAAGATTGCGAAAAACGAACAAAAGAGGAAGGTCGAAACATCCGTCTGCTTGCTCTTGAACATGCTGTTTTAGGTTTCCCATTGTGGAGACTAAGATTCTAAATCCATTCGTACAAGTCGGCGAAGGGCGTCCCGCAACTTCCTAAGCACTGTGAGTTCGTCGTATCACTTGTTGAATGCGGTGGCGCGATTGAATGCAAATGTCGATGAATTTCTTTTCGTCGGATGTCATGGATACGTGTCGAAAGGGATTCCATTTATACAGTTCCGGAATGTTTAGTCTCAGTCTGCTTCAATTTACATGTGGGAGGTATTGATGGCTTCTCCAGAGCAATAAATCCAAGGCATTGTTCTTCCTCTTCAAAACGCTGCTACAGTGTCCGGAGAGTCGAGCGCTCCGCAGCTCTCAACACCTCGAAGCACAGCTCCGAGGATACCGTAGATGATTTCCTCTTTGTTCCGATGTTCATTTACAGTGTATTGTATGGTGGAAACTTGTGTACAAAAGGCAATTTTATACTTATGAAGCAGTAAAAACGTGAGATTTCGGATCGGAAATAGAAGAGAACAAAACAGACAACAACATAGGTGGAGTATAATCGAAATATTTCTTCTTTTCGACAAATTGAAGTTTCAAAATTTGTAAAATTAGTCGTCTAACGACACATGGCTCCATTGCAAGAACATATTTCGGCTCTGATATGAGAAGAAGTTCATGTCCTGCTGTCGCAGATGCAGCAGTAGATTCAAAAATGTGAAAAAGAAATTGCGATGTTGGTGCTTCTCTGAACAAATGGCTCCGTATTTTGGAATAGCATTATGCTACGTATGCCCAATTGCTGTTCAGCCGCTCATGTTTTTCAGCAAGTAATTAGCTAATCAGCAGTTGCTCCTCCCTCTCGCAAATTTCGTGCGAGTGTCTCGCAAATAAGTTACGTAGGTTGGAGCAGGATGAGTGAAGGCCGCGGGAACATAGTGTCTTGCTACAGGATACTATTTGCGCATATATCTTTCCCGAGACTTAAGAAGTCAAAAAGAGGACTTGAAAAAATTGGATCATTCTGCTGAAGATGATTGCGTTGTTCAAAATGACGACGCCCATGTGTCAGCAGGTGTCTTTGTATTTGTTCTGATTTGGATGGTTTTTCGTTTTATACTTCAAAACTTCTGCCGCTCTGAGGCGTCACGATTTTGCTACTGCACTCGACATCTGTAATACGAAATTTGGTGCCGCTGAAGATGCATTGGGTCAAATGTTTCACAAAGTGAATAGCTCCATCATAAACTACAATACCTATTAGCTTCATTCAAGTTCTGAAAAATCACAAGACTACATCTGAACGGTGTTTACTTCTTTGAAGACCAAATAAGTTTTTTAATCATTTAGATTGATGCTGCAGTTTTATTAACTCGTGGTTTTCACGACCGTTCTCGCCATAGTAACGAACTGCATACATTCGCATCTTACGGATATCTTCTTAAATAGAACATTTCACCTCGAAGCAAGCTCCAAGAGCACTGCATCACTTCAATTCTGTTTTCCACCGAATTCATCATCAGCCTGAGGTGACTGAAATCCGAAAGTCCGTTCGCTCAGAAGCATTACTCATCGAAATGAAGTGGTGCGGTCGTCGAAGAAGAAAGAGATGTGTTACTGGAAGGAGGTAGGCGACGGTATTTTGGAGATATGTGGTTGCTTTTTTCCGTGCAAAATGAAGTGAAAAAATTAGTGTTATTTGTCCAGGAATTTTCGCGTGCAAATTGAGGAAGCAGGGCATAATCCTGAACACCAGTAATGACGGATAAAGACGGTTCGGACATTTAGAGCCTCCTCAGAATGTCAAGCGCGCAAATTCTGTCGTCGAGTTGTTCGTTGTCAACAAATTTTCTGCATAAGCGACGCAGAGAATGTCAATCTGGTACGCTTCGTTAGTATACTTTTCTGATAATAGGGCAAAGTAGCGTTGAATTGTATGGATAAGTTTTAGGATTGTTTCTTCATCTCCGACGCATATGACAAAACAGAAACTGGACAGCTTTGCCCAAATTACTGGGCTTCGCGTACTCACGCAGGACTCTTTCTCGACATGCCCGCCTCCACGCTTTGTATGTGGATGGCAGCGAGCAGCGCTTGTTGCTAGCTCAAGGCATGCACTTCAAAAAGTTAGCGACCATTTTGGCCATGTTTGTTGTTGTCTCCTCTGAGCTAGGTTTGCGTGTTTTTCACATCAGCTCCGGCCCGAGCGGAAGTTGAGAAGTTTTGCGGGACACACGATACACCTGGAAATACGTGCCTATACCAATCCACCGTATCACTTCGTCATTATTCACTTCTCCGGAGATTGCCGGCTCTGCAAAGCTCGTTCTTAAAACTCAAAATGCGCTTGAAAAGCGACCGCGTTCCCTTCGGCGTAAAGCCCGAGCTCCGGCCTGTCCATGGTGTACAGCTCACTGCTCGCGTACGTCTACACGCACCTCATATCTTCCGAGGGCATGGTGTGCCAACGCCTCTCTCTACGCTTGTCCGTTGTCACGGCCACCACACTCAGGAAGCTCCGCTCCGGCTTGTGGTGCTTATTGTACTTCTCGTACTCCTTCTCGACTTCTTCCCATGCATGCATATTCTGCGGGCAGTGATCCACCGCGAGCCAGTGCCCGCGGAACGCACCATTCGACTCGTGGTCTTTGGTCTGCGTCGCCCGAGCTTGTTCCACAATCGCACGTCCCCAAGGCGCATGCTCACCGCGCACGAACCACATTTTACGAGCACACGACGGGATATTGCATCTAACATGTATAGCACGACATAACCCACCCATCCATATGCTGCCTTGCATAGCTGAACGTTTCTGCCGCATGAAACGGGGAAAAGAAAACCAATTCAAATTCCTCGATTGTATTTGATTAGCGGCAAGTCATGTGTATCTCGTACGTTTGCTTCCGTTCAGGGGCCCATTCGTGGCCATGCTCACTCCGCCGCGGTATTGGCCGTTGTATTGCGAGGTCATTCTCGCGAACTGAACACATAAAGTGATTCATGCGTGCCTCTCACGCAGGGATGTATCCTGCGGCGTTAGAATTCGGGCCTGCTCGAGAACACCGCTTGTGCTGGACGCGCGAAGCTCCGGCGCTCTGCGCCGACGTCGACATGCGCGCTGGCGACTGCACTGCCAAATCTCTCTACGAAGCAGTCAGTTTCTGTAAAGTGTCCGAAACAAGTCCTTGACCACTACACTGGTACTGCCATAAAACGAAAGTCTAGTATTCAGTGCTGAAGAGCGAATCCTTCTTGAATAAAGCGCTATCATCTTGGGTCTCCACCTTCTAAACGTCATCTCGGTAGGTGTTTCTAGAATGATCACCGGGAAAGCAGTTTTGTGTTGCAACAATGCAACCTCGAGACATCGTTTTTGTTCTTTCCCTTATCCATGATTTATTAAAGTGGGTTTGTGTGCAAGAGGCACGCAGAGGTGACGTTGTGGAATGCAGGTTGAAAAGATGACGGATAAAAGTTTCGTGCAAGGCTTGCGTAGTCGCCATGTGGCGATAGAATTTCCTGGAGACAGTTGCATCTTTTGCTGGGTTGGAGCCGTCTGAGTACGGCATTCTACTCAACTTCACACTGAATGTACTGGATGGCAAAGCAGATAGAGAATGACAGGAGATGTACGAGACCACTGCATATGCAAGACGAAGAAGAAAAGGAAAAAGATCATGTAGACATGGATCCTTTGGGAAATGGTCCGTTATCTCATCGTAAGATGGCTAAATCCAATGGGAAGCAGGAGTCATAATTTGGCAACAGAGGTATAGTGCGTCGACATGAAAGTGTTGAAGAGAGTGTCACGACCCAAGAAGGACGATGCAAACGCAATTTTGTGTCCGATGCACGTACATTCTCGCCTTGAGGTCTTGTCGTTGTTGCTTGGAAAGCGTTGTATTTCGTCACTGGCTCGGGTTAGCGAAATGGAGAGGAATTTCGTGTGCGGGACGGTCTAGGAGGGATTATATAGTGCAAAATATCAGATCGCAGATCCACTAAAACGCCGAACACTTCTCGAAAACGTGCTGCACTTATTCCTTTGAAAATCTATTGGAGATTAAAAATGACAGGAAGAAGCTTGGCACAACTTGCAGATTTCTAGTTCTTGTGATTAGTGTGTGAGTTTGATCCTCGGGCGAACATCACGGTCCCATACTTCTTGATCGCAGATGACAGTCTTACACATACACCTTGTGATTGTAGGCGGAACTGAAATATCTCTCGCACAACGTAAGGAGCAATATCCAGCGGCGATATATTTTCTCCAACGGGCGCAGGGTATGAGCATCGCATTGAAGATACCGCGTTCTGTTAGTTGCAATACGTCGACGGGCAAGTTCTTAGGAGAAGATTTACAAAAGCAGCATGTACAGCTCTATCGAGGTTTCCCACAAAACCTTCAATTTCCACTTGGACAGGGTTGGCGTCGCAATGGGCAGGAATCGGGAAGAGAAGATGCCGGTGGATGTTCCCAGAAACGGCAAAGACAATAGTATCGACAGACGCGAGTAGGTCGCGAGGTTCTCCACGGAGAGGAAGCCTCTAGTGCTGGCGTTGGGCACAGCAACATGAATGCTTCCAGGCCTTGTCTCAGCGAGCAAGTTTCCCACGCGACCAACCATCAAAAATTACACTCACAGAATCAATGCAGACAGGATCCGGAAGCAAGACATGACACTCATGTCAAAAAAGCCGGCCCATCTCACGCTTTCGGGCAAACCTGTCACCGCTGGCATTGCGAACTGCAGGTTAATTGCCGTGGAGTGACCGGAGAGAACAGCGGCGACGAAGAGAACATTCGTCCAATAAATAGCGAGGGTACCGGGGAGCTCTTGTGCAGCAAGGGGGCATGTAGCGCGGTCATCTGTGCGAAGTCTTCGCCTTACCAAACGTACCGACTTGGGAGGCGCCGCGGGCTCAAAGCGTGCCATCGACGCAGCGGAGACGAAACCTTAGTGTGTGGAAATTAACTCAGCGGCAGGGGCATACGAAAGCCGCGCTCATGAGCCCCTTGTCGTTCACAAGGTCCAGGAATCGGCTGAGCCACATAAAGACACGCCGAAGCTAAGCTAGGCTGCTCAACGGAATACAGCGAAGGTTGAAGTACAAGGGATAGACAGAATCTTGAAATCAGTCGCCGATGTATCACCAATGCAAAAGTAAAGTGAATCCTGCCGGACCACTCGAGATGGTCAAGTCTCGACACATCCAATTTCATGTTTTTCGTACGCTATGCAGACCAGCCATAGAGCTCTTACAATCATGAATCACTTTATTTGTTAAAGAAGCAAATCCTCGCGGTACTATGATGAACAAAATGTTTTACTTCTGACATTGCAAGCATGGCGAGAGATGTAAATGTCGCAGTTCAGGAAGGAGGAAAAAGGAACTTTTAGGGAGACCCCCGCCTGTTCAAAACTACTTTCACAGAGTCATGCTTTCCATTGATTTGACAGCGTTACGCGTTACGATATGCAGACATTTCGTTTTCTATTTAAGCGGGATCGATCGCCGCAATGGGGGGTTCATGCGAGAGAAAACCCGCCCGGATGGTTTTCGCTCGATGCAGCTTGCAGGTGTAGTGTAGAAGCTCCTGGGATTGCTGTGTAAAACGCTGTTCCTGAATAAGTCCGAAATTCCAGTTGGCTATGTGCCAGGGGTGAATTTCAAAGAACGGCGTGTTCTCACTTTATATTCCTATCGTTTGCCAGACTAAGTCCTGCATCTACGTTCGGGTTAATGAATACAGCGAAAAGCGATTCTGGCGATTGCTTGACGCAATTGAGCAACACTTGGGGAACCAGTCGTCGCTCCCCCAATGCAATAAAGTGCGCAAGCCAGTTCACTATAAGTCCCTGTCTCGTCATAGAACGTTGACAGCAGGCATCGGCGCCATATCAACGATATCTGAACAGGATATTCTCGACAGTCAGCATTCGTTCGCGTTCACCACTACCTTCCACTATTCGCGCTATACAGGAGAGTTGCAACTGCAGAGGAACCAAAGCAGAAGTGGCACAGGGTTTTTGTTAGCTTTGCATCAGTCAGCGCTCTTTTATATATCCCGAAAGCGGGACTAGGCAACTGCAATGTATTAGTTCACAGGGACTAGAGGTGTTCATCTGCTGCACGATCCCATGCTCTGTTGGAGTTCATAGAGTCCACCCAGATAGAACGCATTTTTATTTACTTTACCCCAAAATGTCAAATGGTAGCTACAGTATACCAAGCATAATTTAAACAATGAGAGGAGCCTGACAACAGCCAGTACACGTCTATATTCTTGCGGCTGCAGCTTAGTGGCGCGTGTGCTCCGTCGAAGTTCTTGTGGCAGGTCGAATCTGACCGATATGACATGGCTCCAATATTCTCTCCAGTCGCGGAGTATGATCTGCTCGTATAATTATATTTGCATATTATTATATTCCCTTTCAAAGAAACAAATTACCAGTGCTCTGCACATGCATCCTCTCGGAGGGGTGGCAGCAAGGTTGCAGATTTCATGTAATTGTGTGGTAAACTCAGATATGCTCAGTTCTAGTGCCCGGGCAATACGCTCATTCATAAATGTTTTAAATTTATCAATAAATCAGAAAACGTAACTGACAAAACTGAATCGGACTGTATGACACCATGTTGCTTACTACAGTGGGAGCCGGCGGCATAATCTTGGGAGCTGTAAGTAGAGTTTAGGCCGACGAACCGAAACGCCCCCCTGCTCACCATATGTATTCGGGAAGAGGTGTGGCAGAGAGGGGGCCATTTGATCAGTGAGTCATTTCTGTACTAAATAATACTAAAGGCCTACTACTTCTAGATCAGTAGGTACAATAGGCCTGTGCTCTAAAAGCGACCGATGAAGGTGCTGAACTATAGATATTAGACGAACCATGCGAGAAAACATGAAACGATTGAGCAGTAGTTGTCCAGAGTTCATAGATATTTTCTGCGTCGTGAAGTAGACGAAGAATCCTGCTAACCGTTGAACATTTCTTGGAGTAAAAGCAGAATCTTGGAGCTGGAGCTTGCAGCAGTTTTGAAAACGTACATCTTTGAAAGGGAATTCCTCCGATGTTTATCGAGGGAGATATTGCGCTTCCATTTGACACATATAGGAGCAAAAGCGACATGGACGTCGTTCTCGATGGGATTATTCAGAGGTTTTGGGCACGGAGGCATAACATGTATACGGAATGCGTGGGTTATATCTTTTCGGAGATGAATGGTGCATAGAAATTCATGGGACGAGGCAGCAGTCGGAGTACAGAGATCGTGCCTTTTGTTGACGCGGGATTGATGAATGTGGAAAGTAAATACCAGAAACAGACTGCGAGTCGCACTGCCGAATCTCTGAGCAGTATGGTACGAAAGAAGACTTGAACAATTCAACATACGGAAGAGAAAGCAGTGCGCTGATGACAAGGCTGCAAAGAGCAATCATGTCATTTTGGAAAGGATATTAAAGCTTTACTAGTTCAAGATTCTGAACTAAAATGAGCTCCGCACGAGTTAGCAGGTGCGTTTCGAGCGGATTATAGAGCATTACGAGTCTATTTCACTCAATAGCGCATAATATGCATGTCACAGGGCTTCGGTTCTCAGAATTTAAGAAGAGCTTAATAGAATGCTAAATGTAACCGTTCAACGCATGCTGTACTGGAGAACTCATGTATATCGCTTTTTAGAATGTAATTGGACTACCCTTCTCTCCGGCTATTTTGGAGACACCTTTCGGAGATTCGGTATTGCCAAGACAATGTAACTCCTTTTCATCATTTTACTGCGTGTATAGTTTTCTTTGTGAATGCACTTCATATCCAGTTCATTTTCAAAGAGTATGGGAGAGCGCAAGCTGAGATACACGACACTAAAAATGTGGTCAATTTCAGCTTTGAAAAAATCTGGCTAATTGTGAAACAGCCCGTAAAACCTCTTCTACTTGAATTTAGTTCAGTGCTAAGCTATAGCATAAAAGCTGTAGCGCATTACTTGCATTTTATATGAGGAATATATTTTCTGCCTTCTTCTTCGCATTTTCGGCCGGGTGATTAACTTTGCGTTTCTGCTTTTCCTCCTCCTTACGCAGTACGTCTTCTATTTTTCGGCTCTCGTCTAGCATCGCACCGAAAGTGATGTGTTCCGCTGCGATTCCGAATGGAAATGACGTCTGTGACCGATCTGGGGCGCTTGCGCACTGCATCGGCTCCAAATCAATCAAAATGCTGTTAACTGTTTTTTTCTGAAATGACGATGGAAACTCGTTGTAGCATTCTTGAGGGCTCTTTGACATTTCTGGCAATATTTAGAACGTTATCAGCAGTGTGCCTGTCCGTTTGACGCATGTGGATACTCTCTATTTCTGAAAATGTGGTCGTGGCGCTAGAGCAAAATTGCTCAGATGAGAACTTTGAATCAATACGGTCATTTATATTGTTGAATCTCTTCGAACAGTCGCAGTTCACGGGAAACAAACCTATCACATGGAAGGACTTTCTGATATCTTGAGGGCTAATCCACTTGAATTCAAAGATGATTTAACAAACCCACTCTAATGAGCTTGTGAATAGCCAAATCCTTTAGTTCCTTTTCCAAACTCGCACGATATACTGGTTTCATCTATGTTCCACCCTCTTTCGCCCTCGGATAGAATCCCAGAATTACTTTTCTCGAGGTCTTTCAAAATTTTGAAGAACCCTTCAATGTGATCGAAGCTTTCTCCCGCTAAATTTTGATCTGTCCTTGTTCTCGGCATTTCTGAAGGTAATTTCTCGATGTCTGGCTCTGAATGCCCGAATAGCATCTTCTGAGGGTACCCCGTCTTTCCAACTTGGTCGTCCGTCTGAAGCAATCCGCGACATCAAAGACTTTAACGTGTCCTTCCCAACAGCAAACCCTCTCTTTCCGGCATAAATAAGGCGCTCAGTTAACATCGCCTCTTCTTCACTTGTCAATACAGTCGATTGACCTCTCTTGTACGTGGAGGGGCACAGCATCTTTTCCAGCGTCACTTCGTCGTTGCTGCGAAGGCATTTACCGATTCTACTCAGTGTAGACTTGTCAACATTTGGGTAATTTGGGCGATATCTCGCAATGATCTTTTTCCCTCTTTGAGAAGACGAAGGGCTAGCTTTCGTCTTTTGGCGATATTTGACCCTTTTCCATAGATATATTTCGGTCATTGGCTTGTCTGCGCATAGATTTCGGCATCCTTGACGTCTAGGATCTGGACTTTCTGGCCAGTGAAGGATCTTAAGAAAAATTGTGGACGACGAAGGCGGTCACATTTTGCAATTTTGCATCATGCACTTTGTGTTTCGGTTTCCCGGGAACTCATCTGCAATCATTCTGTCTCTTTGATCACATATTACTAAAGCCCCATATATCTTAATCACATGTGGGCCAAAAAAAACAGAAAATAATCTACATAGCAGCGTCCCAGACGCGCTTACGTGAAGTGTCTCACAATTAGCCATGTCTCACAAATAGCCGGTAGGGAAGGTAGCGTGCAAGCTGGCAGTGTCATTAGACACGTCAGCTATAATGCAGTGTAATGCGACAAGTCAGCTGTAATGAAGTGTAATTGGACACGTCATGTGTAATTTGCAACGTCATGTGTAATGCAAGTGTAATGTGCCACGTCACACAATTTACATGTGAGTGGAATGTGACAACTTGCACACATGCGTGCTACACGTGTCCTGAGATCGCATCTCGAAGATATGGATCTCCAACAGTCGTCCTGCAACAAACGACTCTTCA
>JADWZK010068215.1_pt1 | contig 14097 bp, 16 predicted proteins | sample 8957641 | NCBI WGS metagenome assembly JADWZK01 (sample SAMN16576796, study PRJNA672827) | algae metagenome | host: rhodolith | place: South Korea: Udo, Jeju | collected 2014-09-18 | reverse complement strand
CAAAGCATTGAAAGTGCCTTGAACGCGGCTTCCAACATCGCCGCCTGCAGAATACGCCAGCTCTTCGCGTTTACTTCGCCCACATTCTCTGCGGCGCAACCCAAACGACGACCCGTATTTTATTTCCACTTCTAATTTTTTTTTAGGTAACCGTGAATAAACCACCACGTCTTCCAAGTCTGTTGTGTGGGACGCGAGGAACGACTGACTCGGGGGATAACATGCCGAATGCAAATTTCCTTGCGCGGATGCAGTATCTAGAAAGTTTTCACTATTCTCCCAAGATGGCTTTCTATTGCAGCCAATTTGTGCCATCCGTTGAGACGTTCTTCACCATATAGGGCCCTTCTAATCGATATCCCAACTTTCGATAATAATGCCTCGTGCCCACACCCGAGATGACGACAACTTTCGTAGAACCGTGCTCCGTCACCGCGATTCTTTCCGCCTCTTCCATGAGCAAAGTTCCAAATCCGCGATGCTGAAATTTCGACGGGTCTCGTTCATGCACAGGAACCACCGACCCATAGACGTGCAACTCACGTACAATGCTGCATGCCTCGTCCTTCATTTCAGGTCGCACATAACCTGCCCCAGGTCCAGCTTTGCGTAGACGCAGTAGTGCCACCAGAATATCTTGCGCCGCGTCTTCGTAAGAAAGGAAAGTTTCCCATCCATCATTCGCCACATAATCCCTCCGAATAAGCTCAACCTCCTCGGGGTTCAGCTTGAAATGGATGGTCTGAATACCAACCTCGCGCGCCGAACATCTCGGCACGGTAAACCGAGATCCGCCATTCGTGCCAATGCAAGCTCCCGTAAATTACCCACCTCCACCCCCGATGACACGAGCGGCATTGGGATATCCCTTTGAATGCGATACACGCGCACCCATGGCGGTATAATTCCAAGAATGCGCGCAATAAGGTCGATGAGTTCTGGGGGAGAGTAGTTCTTGTACAACCCGGTCTTCCACAGTTCGTACAACCCAGTGCCGCGGATAACCAGCGTTGGATATATCTTCAATCCATCCGGCCGAAACGCCGGGTTCTCGAACAGTTCCCGGAACGATTCCATATCGCGCTCCTTCCCCATATTCGGCAAATCCGGCATCATATGCGCAACAACCTTAAACCCCGCATCCTTCGCCAGTCGGAAGCAATCACAGACCGCCTGCACAGAATGACCGCGGTTCGTGTCGCGGGCAACATCCTCATAAACGCTCTGCACGCCGATTTCCAGCCGCGTGCAGCCATACTCGAGCATGGCCGACAGATGCGGCGGGGAGGAGTGGTCGGGGCGGCTCTCTATGGTGAGCGCGACGCACTTGGCCTGCGAGTGCTCCGAGTACTGGACGGCCTCGCGCACGGACTGTGAGCTGTGCCCGCTGAGGGCGTCGTGCAAATTTCGAATGAAATAGTCCCTGTACGCGCTGTCGAGCGACATGAACGTGCCGCCCATAAGAATGAACTCGACCTTGTCCACGCTGTGTCCGAGGTTCGTGCAGCTGCTCCACGCGCGACCGCACCTGGATGTACGGGTCGTAGCGCGCGCGGATAGCGCGCATCGACGTCGGCTCGTACCCCGTGTATGACTGCGTCGAGTACTCGAAGTCCGAGTCCGGCCCGCCCGGGCAGTACACGCAGATATTGCCCGTCGTCGCGATGTGCGGGCACCGATGCGGTTTCGACATCACTGCTACCACGGCTATGCCGCTCGCTGTTCGCACCGGCTTCGCTTTCAGAATCGGCGCGAGCGCTTCGCGGTGCGAGGCCGGCACTGCGGCAAGAATGTCCACCTGCTTCGGGAACTCGCCGAGGCCGTGCTTCCGAGATGCATTTGTTTTCAGTTTGCGCAGGTCGACTTGCGCTCCCGTTTCATGTGCGTGAATAAGCTGAGCGACGATGTCGCCGATTGTTCGCTTCCTGGCCACGTCCTTGTTCACGTTGCGCGGTCTTTTGGTCTTCGTGGAGACTCGCTTGGTCGCTGGTGCTGCCTCGGCAGGCTTGCCGCAGTCGCACCCTGCATTCTGGGCGCATCCGCAGTGCTCCAGAGCCATGAATGTTCCGGTGTAGTCGGATTCTGGTCGGAAGGAGAGGGCTGTGTCGCCGGTCCGGCGACTGTTTTACAGAGCAGAATATGATCCAAAACACGCAGCGCAGCAACGCTGGATCTATAAATGACTCAACGCGCTATGCAGAAGGTGGATGAGATAATCTTCACCGTCACCTCTGACACCCGCGTTTCAAATCGCCGAGATCTTCAGCCTCAAGATTTACGTTTGGCAACGGTTCAAGCAACTAGCTCGGCGAGAGCGTGTCGGATCTGAGGTTGAGGTGGACCTTGCGATTCACTCTCATCTAGAAAACTCCCAAAATTTAACAAAAATTAATGATTTGTAAAAGAGCATCAGAGCAGTCATACTAATATACGCTCTTCAACTGTCCCACATCTCCCGTCCCGCGCACAATCCGTACGAATTTTCTCCCACTGTCGCATCTAGACCAGCACGTCACCGCATTTGCAGAAAAACGCTAGACAATGGCAAAGGTTGCATTTTGCATGCCAATATCCAATTCTCTCCTGCGAAGGACACAAGGCGCCAAGTTCACAACAAGTTTTGTCGCACGCGTACCCGCAGCTGCCCACAGCGCTGCCACTTTGCAATCCAAGCGCTGTGAGAGGAGGAATGAGAAGCCGGCGATGAGTGTCATGCCGACTGTGGATAGTACTGGAGTTTTACCTCTGTTGCTGGCAGATACCAGTCTCCCACTGCAGGCGGGTCTATTGCTTGCAGGGCCTTTGTTGAATATTTTCAACTTTATTATGGTTGTTCGAATCATCCTCACATGGTACCCACAAACTAATCTCACCAAGGCGCCCTGGATATTTATCGCAGTGCCGACGGAACCGCTGTTGCGTGCAATGCGGAAGATAGTGCAGCCCATCGGCGGTGTCGATATTTCTCCTATCGTTTGGTTCGCAATTGGGTCCTTTGTCCATGAAATTCTAGTCGGACCTCAAGGGCTTCTTGTCCTCCTCGCGCAGAAATAGCCATATTGTTATCGCAAAGAAATTTTATTATTGACTCCATCGCTGCAAGAATTGATTCTTCTTCGTCTTTTGGTACCATTTCAAGAAGATGGCGTACCGACGTCGCCTGCTAGAACTACCAACAACTTTAACACTCCTTTTCGCTCACCTCTTCAGCTCAGGTCTGACCTCAGGAACGCAGTATCATAACAATCGGCCCAATTTTAAATCTGTTCGCACCTCATGATCCGCGATGCAGCTGGAGATGTAATCCTGAAGCCGTGGTTTGCACTCTTGTCTATCTCGACTTCTTCAGAGATTTTCCGGGCGAAAACATCTGCACTTTCTTCGATATCAGCGTTATGGGCTCATTTTCTCGACGGCGCGTTGCGAAAAGAAAAAGTACACTTTCAGCCTTTGCAAATAACACATTTTTGCATTATCCGACTAGGACTTGGACTACCGGTGAAGCACTGTGCGGGCCAAGACGGGGAATTGGCGTTCCCAACGCCGGCAAAATCTCCAGACCACGCTGGAATGCAGTGTTTGATTTTGTTCGCAAAGTCGGAGAAGAGCAGAAACAGGCGTTTGAAGCATTGAAGTCCGGAAAATTGAAAGAGTATGCCGTCGAAAAAGTGAAACGAGATCTGCAAGAGGTGAAGAAGGTAAACGATGGACTGGCGAAAACCAGAGAGAAGCTGGCCCGTGACCTAGGAAGTATCATAGGGAATCAAGCTGTGATTGAATTGGAGCCCATATTGGAAGACTTGGAGGAAGTGCTCATTATGTCAGATCTCGGAGTGGACACCGTTGACAAAATCATTGATGATCTCCGAATATACGCCAAAAAGAGTGGACTCGAAACTCCCGCAGACGTGAAAGTCGGACTGAAAGAAAGCCTTGCGCGCGTTCTGACGAGCAAGGACCATGACCTATCACTCGCGACAAGCGCTACAGCACCGACAATAATAATGGTCATCGGCGCCAACGGGATGGGGAAGACGACAACAATAGGGAAGCTTGCGACTCGCCTGCGGCAGTCAGATGCCTCGGTACTGATTGCGGCATGCGACACTTTCGGGCCGCGGCCGTGGAGCAACTGACAGAATGGGCGACGCGATCCCGCGCGGACATCATTAAGCCACGAGATAACGAGAAGAGTCCGTCGAGCGTGCTTTATAGTGCGCTGGATCGGGCTCTGAAAGAAAATTATGATTACCTTATCGTGGATACGAGCGGGAGATTGCATTCAAACGTTAACCTCATGGGCGAATTGAAAAAGATGTTCAGAGTTGTGCAAAAGTTCCGTCCTGAAGGGCCGGATGAGACTTTGCTGGTTGTGGACGCTACCATCGGGCGAAATGCAGTAACGCAGGCGAAAAACGTGGAAAGACGAGGTGGGGGTGACTGGTTTGGCGGTCACGAAATTAGACGGAACTGCGCGCGCAGGTTTTGTCGTTTCGGTCGTGGACGAGTTGGACATCCCGGTGAAACTCATTGGGGTTGGAGAAGGCGTGGACGATTTACGCGATTTCGACGCAGAACTTTTCGTTGACGGATTGGTAGGATAACTGCGAAAAAGAGGTGCGTGGGTGGAGAAACGATTTGATTCTAACTTGAACCTGAAGAAGTGAGGAGGACTTGGGTGGAGTCCGATAATTATTTATTGCATTAAAGATAGTAGGTTCTTGGCGGCTTGAACTCTCGCAGGAGTAATGCTTCCAGGTTGATCAGGGTCTGGCTTTGCGCGGAAAGCACGGTCAGGAGTTGCGAGCTGGGGCATCTGCTTCGATATTTCGGGGGTCTGCACCAGCGGGGCCTTAGAGAGACCGGAACATGACTCCTCGGTATGCATGGAATTTTCGTCATGGAGTCCAATTTCACGGTAGAATGAATTGGGTGACTGTGGTCGTGGAAGCACATTCTCCTTGTCACCACAGGATGGGAACAGTGCCTGCGGGCCTCTTCGTTGCTTTTTCCACGCAAGCTCAGAATTGCTCCTTGTGCGAAGGCTGGTGCGGCGATCAGTATCACGTGGTAATTTAAGTCCCTGTCCGCGCATAGCTTCCAATGCATCTTTCGCAAGCAAGCGCAAAATTTCCTCTCTGCTCGCGCCACGAGCTCTCTTCCGGGTACGCGTCGACGAGGAAGAACCCTGCTGGTTTGAAACGTCCTTGAAAACCTCTTCGCTGATCGCCGGTTTCGGCAGTAATCCGCTCGCCATCGCCAACAGGTCCATTTCGGAGTTGGGCGCGGTGCACGCCAAGCAGTTGGGCTTGTGATGCGGGGTGCGACAGGGCGCAGTGATCTTCGCGCTCCCCTTCTTGTGTGATGATGACATGGAAGAGAAGGGCGGGCGATTTTATCAGTCGTGTAATGGCCCGAGCGATGTGTCGGTGTATTGAAGCGAAGAGGAGTTGAGCAGAATACAAAACTTCACGCACAGGGTGGGGCAAAAAATACGCATCTGTGCTTCATAAAATCGAATGTTTTTTGAGATTTGCTCTCAGGTTTCCGCATGATTTACAAATTGTCATGTGTAAACTTACAATGCATGCCAGGTCGAGTTTTTTGAATGTACAGGAAGAAGGTTATTTAGTTATGATTCACATACGAAGCTCAATGCAATTCAAAAATTTCATATAAAAATGTGGTATCGGTGCTTTTTTTCTACTTTGAAGGTAATGCACCAGTTGGAGCAGCCCCGTCCTCTCCTTAGAATTAGCCAATAATAGTATTCTATTTTGTAAGGTGTCAGCCCTATTTTGACATCGTAGACCGTTGTTGTTGCCGTTGCGATTGACTGGCGGTTGCATCGACATTGGCTCTGGCGCGATGTTTGTTTGCTTGAGCGGAAGGCCCGACGCATCCGAAAAGTTGCCAGACGAACCGCGTTCATGGTTTTCGTGATGAATGCATGCCAATGCCTTCCGAAGAGAAAAGACCAGAACGCTGAGCTGAGCTCCTCATTATTTCCTCATCCCTACATCCGGAACCAGCACTGGTTGGGGTAGATCGACCCAAATCAGACTGCGTTTACGTAGCCTTTTGCTATTCTTCATTGAACCGCGATTCCTTCCAAATCGGATTCTAAGGGACTCAAATATACGCTGACAAAATTATCAGCACCGGCATCGATAGTGATTATTTCACTTTTTCTGTTGAAACACAATCTTGAGAAAAAATTGGGCAACTCATGTCCACCCATGTCCGTGCTGACACAGAGCATCACTTGCGGCCACGGTCATCTTTTTCTGTCATTCGAGCAATGCCGCGATGGACCGTGCAATGAGCGGTTCCACAAGGATCAGCAACACTTGATTTGCACGTTTACTCACAAATATTGCATGTATCCCATTATGCATCCGTAGGTTGCAAAACTCGATGCGGACATCGGTCGGACGCACTCCCGTTTTCCGTTTCCAACGACCGGGACTAGAATTTCCCAAGGTCCATGCTGCTCTTTTTCCTCAACCGAAGGTGACCTAGCACTGGATGAAAGACAAGCTAACCTTTCGACACATTCTTGGTCCTTCGAGATCCACCGCTACGCCATTCCGCTGTAACAGCACCCATGAATCAGCCGGAAGGATGGGGGCTCAATTGGAACGTACCACTTCATGGTCAAATTCAAGAACAGTTTAACGAACAACTTCCGCAATCGATTCATCCACCACTACGTGAACCGCTTCGTGAATCGCTTCTTGAGCCTCTTCATCTGCCGCTTCGCGATCCAGCCCATCGGTTCGAAAACAATAGCAACGGCAGTGCAAAAGGGTCCTTGAACGTATCCGACTTATCGCATGCTGACAAAGAAGCCATTCACCGTTTCATGACCGCGGATCTGTTCAGAGACCCGCTGCAGCACATTCCGCAAAGCCCGGTTACCGCTGAGATTCCGTTTTTCGTCTCCCGATCCTCGACGGGTTCCAACGCTTCCTTGCGTGATGCTCCCGCCCATCTCCCTCCTCTGCTGCTGCCGCCGACCTGTATGGAGGGCGACATGTGCGAGCTGTCCAAACATCCGGTGAGCTACCACGACTCTGTGCGTTCACGCACGGCCGGGCACGGTTTTGGCAGGATAAGTTATCAGTTGTTGAACGGCAGGGAGCCAATGGAGGTTGTGAATCTCTTCCGATGCCCTTCATCGGACCCCTTTTCGCGGCTGGCTCATTTTTGGAAAATTTGTTGCGAGACAAGCACTATTCGTAAACACGTTATGCGACTTCTCGATGACGGCGGCATCCGTCTCGAGCGGAGAAAGCGCATGGCGACCAGGATCCCGCCTGAGGAAAAGAAAGCAATTAGGGCGCAGCGAAATAGGGAGCGCAGTCAGGCACTCCGAAGACATCAGAAGAGGCGCTTGGCACTCTTGGAGGAGGCCAATCGACATCTTGCTGTTGAAAATGGTGCCATTAAGGCTATGGTGCTAGCCGTGGCTTATATGTCACATGATGATGGGTTTTTGCGACGTTCTTTGCGGAATTATGCGGGAAAAGCACTACTGGACTTTCTCGGACTCGATTTTGAACACGTGAATAGTGAGGAATGTGAGAATTTTTTGGCCATCCACTGATTTAACTGACTTGGTGTACCGTCTATTAAGGCATTTTTGCGTAGTACAATCACGATTAACAACAGTAAATCTTTATTCTCATGGCGCCCGACTTTGTTTCCGCAAGTATTCCCGGTGCGTCTTTATGAGATAAATGTCACTACATAACGAAAGATACACCATGACCGTTGCCGAGATGAGGGACTGCTCCATTTTTATTTACCAAATGTTTGGTATGAGAACACGAGCTCAAAAAGAGCACAATCATGCGCTATGACAATGGCACATCAGTTGATTCACGAGTACCGGTAATCAGATGCACGGGACAAAGGAATGCCCCTTGACAGCTCTAACTCCTGTCGAACGCACAGTGAAAGTTTTTTAAAAGATCACCTACCACATTCTTGCGGAAATCTGACTCGGCTTCTAGATGTCTAGTCTGAAATCGGACTGGAAAAATGTCGGGATAGGAGCCGGGCTTCAACTCTTTGAAGTCACAACACTTGGCCAACCTTTTGACAACCTGAAGACGATGATGGCTGCAAACAGAAACGATAATTTAAGGACAGCAATAAGACGTTTGTATGCCAAAGGTGGTTTGCAAACATTTTGGCGCGGATTAATGCCATGGGCATGGATCGAAGCCTCCACAAAGGGCGGTGTTCTCTTGTTCACATCTTCTGAAATATCGAAATTTGGTATTCAGACTTTAGGATTATCACCGCAAACAGCAGGAGCAATTGGTGGTTGTGTAGGAGGAGGATTTCAAGCATACACGTCAATGGGACCTTGCACTTTCTTCAAAACCCTGGAAGTGATGAGGGAAAAAACGGGAAGTCAAGGCGGGGCATCAACATTCACCATCGCTCGCGATGTACTACAGACCGAGGGTATACGTGGAATATACAAGGGTGTCAACGCTGTAGCGCTGAGGCAGGCTACCAACTGGGGATCCAGATTTGGATTTTCTCGAGTAGTTGAATCCCTTTTCCGCGGAAGCGACAAAAACAAAAAGTTATCGAAACTGGAAAGGCTGCTGGCAAGCGCAATAGGAGGAGGTTTAGCATGTTGGAATCAGCCCTTTGAGGTGCTCCGTGTTGAGATGCAGGTACCACGATCAGGGCCGAGCTGCGAGAGGAGATTAACGCTTGGGCAGGCCGCTCAACGGATTTACAAACAGAATGGCATTAGAGGATTTTACAGGGGAGTTACTCCTCGCATCGGACTTTCAGTGTACTTGACGACTGTCATGGTGTATGGCGGCGATGAGGTGAAATCATTTTTCAGCGGAAAGTAAATACAGTACAAACAGTTTTGTGTGTCTTAATTTGGAGGAAGACTGTATGCTCCTTCGCGATAATGGCTTTTAGTTTTCTGGCGCCAACGCGGTCACAAGAGAACCGGCAATTGCAGTAATCTAGAATATGTTGAGGAAGTAAGGTCTATGCAGGTACGCAATGAATGTTCCAAAAGTATCATTTTACTTGGTCTGAGCCTTCTGCTGCTTGAGCACCTTCTTCACAATCTTCTGCTCCTCGAGAAGAAAAGCGCGGATGATCCTGCAAAACCGCAATGAACAAAGAGTCAATGAAACGCTCAGTTAGACCTTCGCTTCAATTGGCAATTTGCTGGCAAGATTTTCGCTAAACGCATCAGACGCGCAGGGCTTGTGCGGTATATGTACTCATTGGGGCAGAGCCCCTAAAAGTTCAAGGGAATCCACCAATCTTCATATGCAGCGTACGCTTAGAGGAACGCTCAGGGGACGTTTGGTTCACTTACCTATTACGGACGGCCTTTCCGCAGAGCACGCCACCGTAGCATCGAGAGACAGACTTCTGTCTCTTGCTGATGCGCATGAGCTCTTTCGGGCGCGCGATGGCAACACCAAACAAGGGGGCGCCAGTATCACCGCATTTCGGGACGCTCGGAAGCTTCTTGGTGTATTGAATCTGAAGCTTTCCACCAGGAGTGCGAACCCTGTGAAAATATCACGAGTAATTGCACAAGAGGAGCGCAAACGTCGGGTGTCGCGGAACGGGTAATATGCCAAATCGCCAGATCGGTAATCGTTAGTTCATGCGAGAGGAAATGAACAAGCGGGATACGAGAATGGACAATTATAAACATCTTCCTCCTTCAAACGCTGAAAAGCAAAGACTGCGCGAAACGTACTTCTTAAACTTATTGCTCTTGGTGCAATACGGGCTCTTCCTCCGAAGAGTAACACGGGCGTCCGGCATGTTGAAGTATGGGGATGAATCGACGGTGAACTCCTCCCTGAATTTCGAGCTGGACGTCGTCGGCGATCCGATTAGTTCCCCAGCACGTAGCAATAAAATGGAATCATACCGCAATTCGCCGACCCGGTTTACCCTATATGCACAATTACAGATTTGTCCTTCTATTTTGTAATTAGGCACGAAGTAATTGTAAGATCCTCTCTTCAATTTGATTATGATATTTCAATTACAAAATATGATACTGTCAATTCCGTAATTGAACTGACTCATGAATCTCTTGATACAAATACTGAGGTCAATCTCCGTGATCCATCACCGCAATTTGGGGGGGAATTGGCAACCGATATTCGTTTTGGCAGACGACCCCTGGAATTATTTTCGGGTTCTCTTCTACGTGAAGGGTGCGGCATGTTGGGATTCAGCGTAATTGCGTCGGGATTTGTCCGTAGAGTCCCTCTACGGCAAGGGACTTCCAGCCCACAGAGACGACCGAGGCACCGATGCAGAGCACCGACAATGGTAGACGTTGGTCCACGTTTAGGCAATGTTCCTTCGAGTAAGAATTCGGATGCAAAGATTAAGTCTGACGCATTCGAAGCGTGGCTCCTGGAAAATCGAATGTATTTATCGAAACAAGCCACTTGGGGAAGACCAAAGCATGGAATGGCTATCGCAAACGAAACTACTGATGAAGGTGAGCCATCCGGGAGAGGCCTGGTTGCTGTGAAGTCGCTTGTTCAGGGAGAATTACTTTTTGAAATTCCTATGGCCTGCGTAATTACAAAAGAGAAGGCGCTGAACGCAGTCAAAGGACTTCCTGAAGACCTTGACGACTATATGGCGATCGCAGTTTTCATAATTCAGGAACGCAGCCGTGGGGAAAAAAGTTTTTGGAAACCATACTTGGATATCTCCCTGCAGACGAAGAAATGATTCCACTTTTTCGATGGAGTCTAGAAGATCGTGAACTTCTGAAGGGAAGTCCAACTCTAACCGCAGCACAAAGCTTGTCGATGAAGCTCAAGGCTGAGTTTGATACTCTCGAAGAGACCGTGTTCTCGCTGGACAGAGAGCATTTTCCGGAAGATGTATTCAATATGAAGTCCTGGGAATGGGCTTTCGCTGTACTGTTTCTCGCGGTATTATGCTCTCAAAAGAAAAAATTATTGCGTTGGTACCGTATGCAGATCTGTTGAATCACAATCCATTTTGTTCGACGTACATTGACATTGGGAAGGCCATGCTCACCGGAGAAAAATATGTGACTCTTTACACCGACCGACCATACGGGAAGATGGCTCAAGTATTCGTGACTTACGGACCAAAGTCAAACTCTGAGCTGCTCTTGCAGTATGGTTTCGTTGTGGATCGAAACCCGTACGACTCCGTGGACATTACGGTCGCCCTTCGAAGGGATGACCCTCTTTGGGAAAGAAAAAAAGGAGTATCTTCAAGCTTCTGCAGTAGAACCGGTGACTAAATTCCCGCTGTACCGTGACAGATATCCTATGGAACTTATTGAATATTTGCGGTTCTGCGTAGCAGACGAAAAAGAAATGGACACTGCCGATTTTGGAGATTTTGTGAGTACATCTAATGAAACTATGGTTGCCAACGCCCTGATTGATGCATGCCGTGATGCGATTGCAGCATACCCGCAAACGATCGAAGAAGATGAAGTGCTAATGGCAGATAGGAGAATGTATCGGATGCTTGAGCAGAAACATCGTTGGGCGATTCGCCAGAGACTTGCCGAAAAACGTATCCTTCGGAGAACGATGCTGAATATTGAGAGGGAAATGACGGAGCCTACTTTTATGTTCACACAAGGCGGGTAAGTCCTTCGGAACTTATTCGCTTTTACATAGGCCGTTTCCCTGTAAACAGTTTTTTTTTTATTTAGGTTTGGTTTATTGTTTAAAATCATCGATTCAATTCCCCCCGCAAATGCAGTATATTGCTGTACAGTTCACCTTCACTCGAAACGCACGGTACTAATGCAAACACCGATTATCTCCCGACCTCAGAAAAGTCAAGTCTTTGCATCACGCGCGTCATACGAGCTGGTTGGAGTTGAGGTCGAAGAGTTACACGGCTTCACTACGGACCACCGCGATGCGCATATACCGACAAAAAAAAATCTCTCCCAATATACCTGAAGCACACCCTAGTACAAAACAGGCTTTGGCGGCTTGGGAAGCGTTCTCTTCGTTTGCACAACCTCGTCAATGAGGCCATACTCCAAGGCCTCTTCGGGGGTCATGAAGAAGTCGCGGTCGGTATCAACCTCAATTTTCTCGATACTCTGGTTGGTAGCATTGGCCAAATAGCCGTTGAGCAGGGACCTAATATACAAAATCTCCTTTGCCTGGATCTCGATATCGGCGGCCTGGCCCTGGGCGCCGCCGAGCGGCTGGTGGATCATGATGCGCGAGTTGGGCAGGGACTTGCGCTTGCCCTTCGCGCCCGCGGCGAGCAGAAAGGCGCCCATGGAGGCGGCGGTGCCGAAGCAGGTGGTGGCGACATCGCAGGGGATGTACTGCATGGTGTCGAAAATGGCGAGCCCGGCCGACACCGACCCGCCCGGCGAGTTGATGTAGAGCGTGATGTCCTTTGTTGGATCGTCCGCAGACAGGAAGAGCATCTGCGCAACCAGCGCGTTGGCGACCTCGTCGTCCACCGCGCGGCCGAGCAATAGGATGCGGTCCTTCGCGAGCCGGCTGTACACGTCCATTTGGTTCTCCCCAAACGACACCATCGGCACCGGCGCAGGCGGCTTCTTGCTCGGCTGCGGACCGCGCGCACGCGCAGACTCGCTCGTCAGATCGAAGGCAGAGGCGCGGAAACGCGGCGCCGCGGGCGGGGCGTGGCACAACTGCGAGGTGGCGCGGTCGGGCAGCGATGCGCCCAGGAAAGATCGTCCGACAGGAAGGACGAAGGCCATGTTTGAGTAAGACTGTTTTTCACGACGGATTCACCGTGGCGGTCGCAGAAGGGTTTGGGGCAGTGGTTCTCTTCTCTTAAAGACCGATTCACGCCCAGATGCCGAACGAAAGACAGGAGCAATCTCGCCGAAAATGTCAACCTCCACAGGTGAGAGGAAATTAGTGTGGTTTTTCGGACAAGTGTCTCTTTCGGAATGGATATACAACTTATGATCTCGAGTATGACCTCGAAGTCTGACCTCGGATTGGATTTAAAGCTGCTGTGGATGAAACGACAGGCGTTCAGTGAAACCTGTTGTGGAGGCCGTACTGTACCGAATGCACGGTAACGCACTAACAAAGAGAGCTTTCCGTCCTTCCAAATTCGAAGTGGTGATGCGAATCTGAAATGCAGGGTGGATAGCCTTTCGCACCATATATCGACATGGTCACCGCAATTCTTGAGAGCACGGAATTTAACTTGAGGAAGAAATTTTCCAATGCCTTACCATCCCGACGACGCCGTACAAAATACAGAACTGAACCAAACAAGTCAACTGAACCTTGATTGCTCCTGATGTCTTTAGTTCCGAATGCGCCACAAGTAGTGTACGCAACTGTCAGAACAAGGTAAGCATAAAAGAAACAGCACGAAAAAGAAAAAGAAACTAGAAACCCATGTCACCGCGTCAAGTAGATTCGACACTTATTAATTTAATGTCAGCGCACGCGTGCAGAAACAGAGGAAGGTGCGATGTTTTCCAGCCATGCACGAGGTCCCGGGCCGAACTGCCGCATCAAGCAAAGAAGAATAACAACCTGTCTGCAGTAAAGCAATGACCTGCGGTAGCTGTGGGACGGGACAAGTGATCGCGTCGTTCTCAGATGGGAATTTTTGGGAAAAATAGCAATTAGTGCAAAAACAAGTTGAAAAACAGAAATTTAGTACACATCCTACAGTCTACACGGGGTAACAAGTATGCATCACGTGAACCTTCTCAAGAACGAGTCGTGGAAGACGCGAAGCTTCTCGACAACCTCATCAATCTGATCCTCGGGCGGCAAAAACGTCGTCCGGAAATGCAGCGTCCCGGGCTTCTGCCCAAACCCGCTGCCCGGCACGACGCAGATGCCGGTAGCCTCCAGCAACTCCATGCAGTAAAACACGTCTGCGTGCTTATACCCCTGTCTCTCCGCCTCCTCAACCGCCGACTTCGGCAACAAAATCTGCGGGAACAGGTACATCGCGCCCTCCGCGCGGTTGCATTGCACGCCCTCGAAGCTATTCAGCGCGCCCGACAGCTTCTCCGCGCGCCGCTTCAAGCTCTCGAAAATCGCGTCC
>JADWZK010119258.1_pt1 | contig 14106 bp, 15 predicted proteins | sample 8957641 | NCBI WGS metagenome assembly JADWZK01 (sample SAMN16576796, study PRJNA672827) | algae metagenome | host: rhodolith | place: South Korea: Udo, Jeju | collected 2014-09-18 | reverse complement strand
TATCTAATTAGGTGTACTGTTTCTTTGGTAAACTTTGCAGTATACTTTGTTACTTCTAGTTTCTCATTTAAGCTTTGCTTTTGCTTAATTCCTGATTTTCAAGCTTTTTCTCTTATTCTGATATTTCCAGATCAATTTTCTTCTTTTTCATCTCGAGCGATCATGCTTTTTTTTGCCATTTTGCATTCCTTAAATATATATATACTCCTTAATACTTGCAATTTTAGTTTATTCTTTAAACTATTGCAATTCGTCCTGCAAAACGATTTACTTGTTTATCAAGTAAATCGTTTATATTTTAACTAAATTTGCCTGTTGTTGATGCTATTACGAAAGCTGCATAAGTTAATATGTACCCTGCTGAGAAGTGAATTAACCCTATAAGTCGAGCTTGTACAATTGATAAGGCTACTGGCTTGTCTTTCCATCTAACTAAATTCGCTAAAGGTGTTCTCTCATGAGCCCACGCCAGCGTTTCAATTAGTTCTTGCCAATATCCTCTCCATGATATTAAAAACATAAAACCAGTTGCCCAGATCAAGTGTCCAAAAAGAAACATCCAAGCCCAAACTGATAAGCTATTCATTCCATATGGATTATATCCGTTAATTAGCGGTGAAGAGTTTAACCAAAGATAATCTCTTAGCCATCCCATTAGGTATGTAGATGATTCGTTAAACTGGTTTACATTTCCTTGCCAAATTGTTATATGTTTCCAGTGCCAATAGAATGTAACCCATCCAATTGTGTTAAGCATCCAGAAGACTGATAAATAAAATGCATCCCATGCTGATATATCACAAGTACCTCCTCTGCCTGGTCCATCGCAAGGAAAGCTGTAGCCGAAGTCTTTTTTATCGGGCATTAATTTAGATCCTCTTGCATCTAGCGCCCCTTTTATTAGTATTAATGCTGTAGTATGCAATCCTAATGCAATTGCGTGATGTACTAAAAAGTCTCCTGGTCCAATAGTTAAAAATAGTGAGTTTTTATCGCTATTAATTGCTTCCAGCCATCCTGGTAGCCAAATATTATTGCCAGCATTTACGCTTATGTTATTAGGATCAGATAAAAGGATATTGAAACCATATAGAGCCTTACCTGAAGTTGCCTGTATCCATTGAGCGAAAATAGGCTCTATTAGAATTTGCTTTTCTGGATTGCCGAATGCAACTACTGTATCATTATGGATATATAGCCCTAGTGTATGAAACCCCAAGAATAATGCAGCCCAGCTTAAATGTGAAATAATAGCTTCTTTGTGTTCAAGCATACGTGCTAAAACATTATCTTCATTTTGTATCGGATCATAATCTCTTACAAAGAAGATTGCGCCGTGAGCAAAAGCACCGACCATTAAAAACCCAGCGATGTATTGGTGGTGTGTATATAATGCTGCTTGAGTGGTGAAATCTTTTGCCATAAATGCATAAGGTGGCATAGCGTACATGTGTTGTGCCACTAAAGATGTAATTACTCCTAGTGAAGCCAAAGCTAATCCTAGCTGCATATGAAGCGAATTGGTAATCGTTTCATATAATCCTTTGTGACCTTTTCCTAATTTACCACTTGGTGGCTGGTGTGCTTCTAGTATATCTTTTATATTGTGTCCAATGCCCCAATTTGTTTTATACATGTGTCCAGCAACTATAAATATTACGGCAATCGCTAAGTGATGGTGGGCCATATCTGTTAACCACAATGATTGACTTTGCGGATGAAAGCCGCCTAAAAATGTAAGAATAGCACTTCCTGCCCCTTCTTGTGTGCCAAAGATATGACTAGGTGTGTCTGGACTTAATGCATATGTGCTCCAGTTACCGCTAAAGAAAGGCTTAAGTCTATCCGGATGAGGTGGCATAGTCAGAAAATTATTCCAGTCTATGTTTTGTCCTCTAGATTCAGGAATAGCTACATGCACCAAGTGTCCTGTCCAAGCCAATGAGCTTGCACCAAATAATCCAGATAAATGATGATTTAGTCTCGATTCATTATTTTTGAACCATGCTAGTCCAGGCTTAAATTTGGGCTGTAAATGCAGCCAGCCACCTAGTAACATAATTACAGATAAGCAAAGTAAGAACAGTGAGCCTGTATATAGGTCATTATTAGTTCTCATGCCAATTGTATACCACCACTGGTAAACGCCTGAGTACGCAATATCAACAGGATATATTGAGCCTCCCTTGCTAAAAGCTTTTATTGCCGGTTGACCAAAATGAGGATCCCAAATAGCATGTGCTATAGGTTTTGTTTTTAGTGGTTGTAATATCCATTGCTCGAAATTTCCTTGCCAGGCAACGTGAAATAGGTTGCCTGATGTCCATAAGAAAATAATAGCCAGATGTCCGAAATGAGATGCGAAAATCTTTTGATACAGATTTTCTTCTGTCATCCCATCATGACTTTCGAAGTCATGAGCAGTAGCGATTCCATACCATATTCTTCTTGTGGTTGGATCTTGTGCCAGCGCTTGGCTAAACTTTGGGAATTTTGTTGCCATTTTATATTTGTCCTAATTTATCCTACTGCAATAATTCGTGCTAAAAAGAAGGCCCATGTCGTACCGATGCCTCCTAGTAAGTAATGTGCTACACCGACAGCTCTACCTTGTGTAATACTTAATGCCCTAGGCTGTATTGAAGGCGTTACTTTGATTTTATTATGAGCCCAGACAATTGACTCAATTAGTTCTTGCCAGTAACCGCGTCCACTAAATAAAAACATTAAGCTGAAAGCCCAAACAAAATGTGCTCCCAGGAATATCAGTCCATACGCCGATAATGCTGACCCATATGACTGTATTACTTGTGATGCTTGTGCCCACAAAAAATCTCTTAACCAGCCATTAATTGTGATTGCACTTTGAGCAAAATTACCACCTGTTATATGAGATACTGTTCCTTTTGTTACACTTCCCCACACATCTGATTGCATTTTCCAGCTGAAGTGAAATAGTGCAACAGATAACGAGTTATACATCCAGAATAGTCCTAGGAAAACATGGTCCCATCCTGACACTTGGCAAGTACCTCCTCTGCCTGGTCCATCGCAAGGAAATCTAAATCCTAGGTTTGATTTGTCAGGTATTAATCTTGAATTTCTGGCAAATAGGAAGCCCTTGACCAGGATCAAGACGGTAACATGTATTGTAAAAGCGTGAATATGATGCACCATGAAGTCTGCTGTGCCTAGTGGAATAGGCATCATTGCCACTTTGCTGCCTATAGTAACTATATCTCCGCCAAATGCATAACTGGCGCTCGCTAAAGCATTTGGACTAGTGTTTCCTGCTGCTAAAGAATGAATATTTTGTACCCATTGAGCAAAAATAGGCTGTAGCTGTATGGCGGTGTCAGAAAACATATCCTGTGATCGGCCTAATGCTCTCATCGTGTCATTATGAATATAAAGTCCAAATGAATGAAAGCCAAGAAATATGCATACCCAATTTAAGTGAGATATTATAGCATCTCTGTGTCGAATGATTCTATCTAAAACGTTATTATAGTTTTGTGCCGGATTATAGTCTCGAACCATAAAAATAGCTGCATGCGCTCCCGCACCTACTACGCAAAACCCGCCAATCCACATGTGATGCGTAAAAAGTGATAGTTGTGTTGGGTAGTCAGTAGCTATATATGGGTAAGGAGGCATGGCATACATATGATGTGCAACAATTATACTTAAAGAGCCCATCATGGCTAAGTTTATAGCAAGCTGTGCATGCCACGAAGAAGTTAAGATTTCATATAGTCCTTTATGTCCTTGGCCAGTAAAAGGTCCTTTATGTGCTTCCAGTATCTCTTCATGCTATTGTCCAATACCCCAATTTGTTCTATACATGTGTCCAGCAACTATGAATAGAACAGCTAATGCCAAGTGGTGATGGGCTGTGTCGCTTAGCCATAAGCCGCCAGTAACAGGATTCAAGCCTCCCTTAAATGTTAAAAAATCAGAATAGTCACCCCAGTTTAATGTAAAAAAAGACATTATGCCTTTACTGAAGCTAGGATATAATTGACTCATCAGATCCCGATTTACTAGAAATTCATGAGGTAGAGGTATTTCCTGAGGAGATATTCCTGAATCTAACAGTTTGTTGATTGGTAAAGATATATGAATTTGATGTCCTGCCCAGCCTAAGCAACCAAGCCCTAGAAGTCCAGCCAAATGATGATTCATCATGGATTCTACATTTTGGAACCATTCTAATTTAGGCGCTTTCTTGTGGTAATGAAACCAGCCTGCAAATACCATCAAGCCAGCATAGCAAGTCCGCCTATTGCTGTTGCATACAGTTCCAGCTCATTTGTAATACCAGAAGCGCGCCATAATTGAAACCAGCCAGATGTGACCTGTATTCCCTGAAAGCCGCCTCCTACATCACCATTTAGAATTTCTTGACCCACAATTGGCCAAACCACTTGCGCACTAGGCTTAATGACAGTTGGGTTACTTAGCCAAGCTACATAGTTTGAAAATTTTGCTCCGTGAAAATACATGCCGCTCAGCCACAAAAAAATAATGGCTAATTGACCAAAGTGTGCGCTAAAAATTTTACGCGATACATCTTCTAAAGAGCTAGTATGACTATCAAAATCGTGAGCATCCGCATGTAGATTCCAAATCCAGGTAGTTGTACTCGGTCCTTTTGCTAAAATTCTCGAGAAATGACCAGGCTTCGCCCATTTCTCGAAAGAGGTATCTACAGGATTTTTGTCTATAGTTACTTCAACTTTTTTTTGTAGTTTGCTCTTGTGAGCTAATTGTCATTTAGATTCTCCTTATTTTTACTTCGAATCAGGCAAGATGTTAAAACGCTCACTTTTGGGTTTGTATTCATTTCTGACTTTTCTCCAAATTCATATAGATATTATGAATAGTGAGTTTTTATGCTTTCTTCGTTTATTATAGTTTCAGCTGCTGCAAGATCAAGGATTTGTTAACAATACGTAAAAATTTTAACTCTATTTTTGCTTAACTCGCATTAGCGCTTGTCCACAGTCTACAATATCCCCGTCTTCCACCAAAATCTCGGCAATCTGTCCATTGACTTCTGACTCTATCTCGTTCATTAGTTTCATGGCTTCAATGATACAAACTGTTTGATTTGCTTTTACTGAATCATTGATATTTATGAAAGGTGCCTCACTAGGTGCAGGAGCACGATAAAATGTTCCTATCATTGGTGATACAATTGTGAAATATAATCCTTGTTCTCGATCTACGCTTAAATCTTGCCCCGCTTTTTTTAGTTTTCATAAGTCTTGTGTCAAGATTTTTTTTTGCTTAGTGCAAAAAAGTTATTATTCCTGCTTGTAGTAAATAGATTTTTGTTTTTAGCAGTGTTTATTGCAATTTCTAGATTTCTCCCTTGAACACTAATATTTTCTATTTTTTGTCTATGTATTGAGAATAAAAATTTTTTCAGTTCTTTGATTTTAAAATTACCATGCTGTAAATTTTTTCAGTAATTTTTTTCGAATTAATTATTGTTTAATTGCTTAAAAATTTAAGCTCTTGTCTGCTTGTCCATATTCTATTGTGGTCTAAGAATTCTATTAAATATATTGATCCTGAATTTTTTTATTTTTTTTAATTCCTTTAATAATTCCTGTTTTGCCTGAATAATATTGGATTTCTGAATTTATTTGGTAATGTAACTTTGAAATTGTGGTCCGCTGGCCGATAAGTAGCTTCATTGAATATAAGGACTTTAAATCCATTTTATAACAATCTTCGTTTAAAATATACACTATGCTAATTTAATATAATTGATTTATAAAGTGTAAAAAATCTAATAAAGTTTAGTATTACTGTGGGTTGAAAAATGTTGATAACAGATGATTTAGATAAATTGCTAGAAATTTTGCCTGATTTTGTTCGTATCCCTTTGGAGCAGCACAAAGACAGGAAGGCATTAATTGAAGTTGTGATGGATTTAGGCCGCAGACCAGAAGCGCGTTTTCCTAATGGGCCTAATTACTTGTCTAATAAAATGATTTCTTGGCAAGACTTAGATTTATGTATCAGAAAAATAGGGAATTTTAGTAACGATAATCGTTCAGGTATTGAGCGTACATTGCATAGAATCAGCTCTATTAGAAACAGAGAGGGTGCAATAGTTGGTTTAACTTGTCGCGTTGGCCGTGCAATTTTTGGTACTATTAGTGTAGTTCGTGATCTTCTAGAAAGAAAAGACTCTCTGTTGTTGCTTGGTCGTCCAGGCGTAGGTAAAACAACTGCAATTAGAGAAATAGCTCGCATTTTAGCTGATGAAATGGAAAAAAGAGTTGTAATAATTGATACATCCAATGAGATTGCTGGGGATGGTGACATACCTCATCCGGCAATAGGTAGAGCTCGTAGAATGCAAGTTGCACGTCCAGAGTTTCAGCATCAAGTTATGATAGAGGCTGTTGAGAATCATATGCCTGAAGTAATTATTATCGATGAAATAGGTACTGAGCTAGAAGCTTTAGCTGCTCGGACTATTGCCGAGAGAGGTGTGCAATTGGTTGGCACAGCCCATGGCAATTATTTGGAAAGCCTAATAAAGAACCCTACATTATCTGATTTAGTCGGTGGCATACAGTGTGTTACACTGGGAGATGATGAAGCAAGACGCAGAGGTACACAAAAAAGTATACTGGAAAGAAAAGCCCCTCCCGCATTTCAAGTTGCTATTGAAATTCATGAGAAAAATAGTTGGACCGTTCATGAAAATGTAAGTGATTCCGTAGATCAATTGCTTCAAGGTTCTTGTGTGTTAACTCAGCAAAGACTAACCAAGAAAAATGGCCAGATACTTATTGAATGCAAGCCTTTTGTTTCACGTGCTACTGCTTTAACTAGATTGCCTGCGAGAAATAGTAATAGTTTTTCTGGTCACCGCTCATACTATGGTCATAATAGTGCCGATAATTTTTCGAAGTATAATGGTAGTATTCAGTCGGTTTTTCCTTGTCTAAATGACTCCGTAAACCCAAAATCAGATTTATTAATTGCTTCTTCTTATGGACAGTCAAAATTATTGCTCTACCCTTATTTTATTAATATGCAGCAAATAGAGTCAGTAATCCATGTTTTAGGATTACCTCTGCTGATTACTAAGGATGCTATGAAGGCAGACGCAATCTTGGCGCTTAGATCAAGCGTAAAAAAGAATAATAAGTTAAGACAAATAGCAAAAACAAAAAAATATTACAATTTATACTATTTATAGCAGCACTGTTCCTCATATCACAAGAGCTCTAAGGAAATTATTGAATCTAAATCTGTATTTTCAGATTGGTTCTGATCAATTATATGAAAACAAAACACCACAAGAGATTGACGTGTTAGAAGAAGCTCGTGAGGCTTTAGAGAAGATTGTTTTAGGTAAAAATCAGATAGTAGAATTATTGTCTTGTGTTGCAAATTTAAGAAAAATGCAGCATTATTTAGTAAAGCTATATAATGTAAAAGCAAGAAGTTTTGGAGAGGAGCCTAATCGCAGATTGCGTATTTATCCTCGATAATTTTTCCTTGATAAATTATATTTAAAATCGTCAATAATATAAAAGCAAGAATTTGATTTTTAAAGGATGTTAGTAATGACAGGTAGTATTTTTGAAAGAGTTCAAGATATTGTTGTCCAACAGCTAGGAGTAGATAAGGCTAAAGTAACTTTGAATGCTAATTTTGCCAATGATTTGGGAGCTGATTCTTTAGATACTGTTGAATTAGTAATGGCGATAGAGGAGGAATTTTCTATCGAGATTCCAGATGAAGACGCTGAAAAAATAGCCACTTTAGATCAAGCTATCCAGTTTATACAGCAGGCTGTTAGCAATAGTGTCTAATAGTATTTGCTATAATGGCGACATATTTTTCTAATTACTTCTGTGAATCAGTATTTAATATTATACTACTGAATTGCTTAGTATTCTACGGCTAGATTAACTCTGTAGCCAGCCTGTATCTTTTGGTATTTTTTTTTATAGAAATTATGGCAATAATTTCTCTAAGACGTTTTATTTATTTTATAACTTCCATAATATTTCCAGAAGTGAAAGCAAGGCCTAGTCTTTTCTGTAATTATGAGGTTAAAAAATTACGACAGTAAATAAAATCCATTGATTAATGATGTCAGTTTGAGCAGGTATTTCTTGGAACTGAAAATATAATATGAATAAAGCTCTTGTTTCAGCCTTAATCTTCATTTCTGTATAGTTGAGCTTCTCGGACTTTTTATTTATCTTTTTTGCTTCCTGCAAAAATAGTGTCCGGAAATTTATGTATAATTTGCCTTGTCTTGGCTTATTCTCAGTTTTAATGACTTGTCTTAGATTAAATAGATAAATTTTCCCAATAAAAAGACTATCTTTTATAAGAAAAGAAAATACCTGACATGTTGAGTTTATACGTTGTCAGAAGTTTATTTTTATATTTTATATATCGTCTGTGGGAGTTGTTAAGATTAGAAATGGTGGATAAGTTATTGATTTTTTGTATGTTTATCAGTTTGTAATATGATAACCTGTGAATTACGTCCTCACAGCAGTCTAATTATCTAAGCTTATTTTGAGACCGACAAGCTTTAAAAATCTTGCGCTGCTGCCTGCGAGCTACTGTTCCGAATTAAGTCGTATACTATACTCTAAGCTGTTTACGATATTGTCATTTTGTCAGTTATTATTTCCCAGCGGAGAGGGTGGGATTCGAACCCACGGAACCTTAACGGTTCATCTGATTTCAAATCAGACGCAATCGACCAACTCTACCACCTCTCCTGTTACTTCATTTCATTATAGCACATGAAAAATAAGACATGTGCTTGTTTTAATTCATTAATCGTAAGTGTTTTGCCCTGTAAATTTTTTATTTACCGGCTGTGCATTCTTTCCGATTGAATGATTGATGTTTCCAACACCAACGCGCCCCGGATTTACTTTTTCTGGCACCACACCATCTTTCGGATGCAGGTATTGAACCTCGCCGCTTGGGAAAATTCGATATATTTTATAGTCTCGAATTTTGAATTTGGTTAGTAACTGGGCACTCAGCGCTAAACACTGTTCTTTTTTTGCTAAATATAAAAGATTGTTATTCTCTTGCATTATTGCGGCGCCACCTGTTGGCATCTCAAAAATCTGCTCTTTTTTGCTTGTCCAGGTAATAGCATACTTTTCTTCTATTTCGGCAGATCTTAGCCATCCACCTGTGCTTCCGCCAAACGTAGGAGATGGCATCTTGAAATCTATAGTGTTACTCATAAATTATTTTATTAATGCTGCTCTTGAATACTAATTAATTATAGCTTATATCCTTCTAAGGTCTTAAAAAGTAAATAAAGCTTTATTGTTTATATTTTGCAAGTATTACGAAAATTTATTAAGAATAATAAATGCATAATTGTATATTTTTATTGAAAGTATAATAATTGAATCAAGCGGTTTTATTATAAGGAGAATTTATGAAGTTAGCATATTGGATGTATGCTGGACCAGCGCACGTTGGTACATTAAGGATTGCTAGTTCGTTCAAGAATGTGCATGCTATTATGCATGCTCCTTTAGGAGATGATTATTTCGTGTGACCTGTTAGCTTATAACATTTATATTATGTAAACAGCTTATTTATTCAAAAAACTATAATGAGTATAAGGTTAAATTCCTTTGCTTAGCGCATTAAGTGATTATACTTAGCTTGAAAAGCTGTTAAGTTTTCGATTTAAGCATAAGTTAAGTATTAAGATAGCTAAGACATTTCGATTTAAGCTTCATTGCTTTAATGTCTTCATAAGCCTTAATTACTATACTGTTTTGGTAATTATGAGGAAAATTAAGCATGCTGAAATTCATGCTTAAATGCTAAAATTTTTCTGTGGAGTATTATTTATGTCTAATGCTATTGTGAAAAGTTCATTATGGAACAGGGAGTCTGTGCATTACTTTTTAAGGCCGAATTAGTAAGCATGGAAAAGGATTGGCTTTTAATGTTTTTGTGACTTGTGTCATTCATTAAATTTTAATCAAGTTACTTAATTTGTATTTTATATATCTAATCATGAAGAAAACTGGTGAATGAAATGATATATCGTGATCATCAGGAAGTAGTGCAGCAATATGTTAATTGGCAAGATTTAATTCAATATATTGACGATCTCAAATCTAGAATATATAAAGCATTTTTTGGAAAATTGCATCTCAAAGCTTGTCGTCTACAGTCACTCTGTATTAAGTCATTAATAGTCTTGGCTGCAGCTACAAGATCTAGTATGAAAAACATGGACTTTCATTTCAGCTTTTTGAGTTAGGATATTTAATTTTTTGTCTATCGAATAATTTATATCTAGATGCAAGTTTTTATTTTTACTACAGAGAGACCTCTATTGCAGATATAACACGATCACTTCCTTACTTAATTGAAAGAACTAAGCTTCTCATGCTCAGCTGGTCTATTCAGCCATACCAAGACTATTTAATATCTAGGAACAAGTTTTGTATTATACTGTCAATAATATTGATGGTCTCGATAGTTTTATGAAGAATAGGACGTCTGTCTATAATCATGTTTTGTGCCTGAACTTACAGCCTTGCTTCCATTATCTTTATTTATTTACATTAATTAGCAGGTTATCTATGAGCAAAGATATTAAGCGATATCTTTTGCTTTACTTAAATCATGGTGTATTCAGTTATTTTATGTCATGCCTTGACCTTTCTTTTAACTATGCAATCTTTGAGAAAAGCAACAATGGTTTTTTTTATAAATTACTAAATATATTTACGTCTTGTGTTTGTTACGAGATATATGCAATACTTTATGCCTCCGGTATTTCTAGTGACTCTATGATAACTATTTCGTTGGCAAATTATGGTTCCGCGATTTTAATTTTGTTTCAAAATTTTTCGCAGCTGCAGTTTTCATTAAAAGAGATAAAGAATTTCTTACTGTTTAACGGAGCTAAATTGACCAATGTTTTACCCCTGCATTCATCAGCTTTGTTCATGGGTATTAGCATTAACTCAGTTTTTGTTTCCTTATCTAATAAAGTATATCCTTTTTGCTTTGTTATTAGACCGTCTTTATTGAATCAATTTGCTTTGATGAAGCAAATTTCTTTAATGTTTTTTAATTCTGTCTCCCAGCCTTTATTTGCACTGGTTATCCGCTTGAATAGGCTTTTGTTGCTATGGTCCAATATGTATATCGGTTGCCAGACGGATAAAATCTTTTATTTGGTTGACTATCTGGTTTATTTAAAGTTGAGACTGTTTGTCAAGAAGCAAGCTCTTATTTTGCATGACGTAAAAGTGGATCTATGCGTAAAATCACGATGTTTTACCGGTTCAATCTATTTATTAGGTAAAGTTGGAAATTTAATGCTTGTAAATATTTCCAATTATATACACTATAGGTTGTATTTATCTATTAGAATGTTTTGGATGTATAAAGTAAAATGTTTATCAAATTAAGAGAAGCTGCATGAGTCGAAAGGCTCTTGTGTAGTTTTGAAGCCGAGTGATTACTTTTAATTGCTTAGGTTAACAATGTAATGAAGTCAATGCTTGAAAGAGAGAGAGATTTTACGCCTGTAACAGCCAGTGTTGTTGATCGTCATGTTTTGGCTAGAGGATCTCAAGAAAAAGTTGTTAATAATATCACTCGTAAAGATCGTGAAGAAAAGCCCGACTTGGTAGTATTAACCCCTACTTGCACATCAAGCATACTACAAGAAGATCTAAAAAATTTCGCTTATAGAGCTTCCTTAGATGCCTCCTCTGATATTGTTTTAGCTGATGTTAATCATTACCGCGTCAATGAGCTGCAGGCCGCAGATAAAACATTGTTACAGATAGTCAGTTTTTATTTGCAGAAGTTTAAGCACAATAACCAGTTGTCTGCACATAAAACAGTTAAGCCATCAGTTAACATTATTGGATGTGTAAGTTTAGGTTTTCACAATCAGCATGATATTGCTGAGTTAAAAAGACTGTTTTTGGATTTAGGTATTGATGTTAATTTGATTATTCCAGAAGGAGCCAGCGTAAATCAGTTATCTAAAATACCACAGGCATGGTTTAATTTTATTCCATATAAAGAAATAGGTGTTCTGACAGCTGAATATTTAGAGCAAAATTATAATATGCCTTTTGTCAGCATTGTTCCAATTGGTATTCTTCAAATTGCAAATTGCATTAGAGCAATACAAGATGTTTTATTTAATCTAGGCATCTCTGTTGATTACTCTCAATATATTGATCGTCAAACCAGATTTATTTCACAATCAGCTTGGTTTTCTCGCTCCATTGATTGTCAAAATTTAACAGGTAAAAAAGCTATTGTTTTTGGTGATTCTACTCATGCTTCCGCTATTACGCGAATTTTAGCCTTAGAAATGAGTATTCAGGTTGTTTGGTCTGGTACCTATTGCTTAAATGATGCTGATTGGTTCAAGGATGAAGTTCGAGATTGCTGTGATCAAGTTGTTGTTTCGGACGATCATACTCTGATAGCAGATTTGATTGCTAAAACAGCTCCCGATGCTATATTTGGCACGCAAATGGAGAGACATATAGGAAAAAGGCTGTCTATACCATGTGGTGTCATTTCTTCCCCTGTTCATATACAAAATTTTCCTTTAAGCTACAAGCCTTTTTTAGGTTATGAAGGAACAAATCAAATAGCAGATCTGATTTATAATTCTTTTACTCTTGGCATGGAAGATCATCTTCTCGAGATTTTTGGTGGTCATGATACTCGATTTTCAATCAATAGTGCCTTGTCTGGTCAATCATCGATCAAATGGTCAAGTGAAGCTATTCAGGAATTGTCTAAAATACCCGGCTTTGTTAGGAGTCGAGTAAGAAAAAATACTGAAAAATTTGCTGATGAAAATAAAATTCAGGATATTACCTTAGAGGTTATGTATAAGGCAAAAGAGGCTAACGGTGCTTAGCTTATAAAAACCATGCGTCAACTTATGTATTGAGTTGACGCATGGTTTTCTAGAATCTTTGATTCAAGCTATGTGACTTTATAGGTGCTATTGAGTAGAGCCTGATAATACTTGCTCCCAGGCTTAAATATCCTGGTATTTTTTTAAAGAGTCTAATATACTGATTTTTGTATTTATTGTCTAAATCTATTAAAAGTCGATTTTTTGCTGCGCAAATATCCATTTCTTTGAAGAAATATGTATGATCGATATTTAGCGATACAGGAAAAATTCTTGATGTGCTTTCGTTTGTTTTACGTATTACATGTATGTCGAATTGTCTTGCATCAAGACCAATCAGCTTGTAGAATTCAGGTCTTAGGCAATCGTTAAGATACATTGTTATAAATACAGTTACCAAAAAGAATTTACACCAAATTTTTGCTGAAAATGTTTCTAAAAGTGGTGGTTGTGATTTTAGCAATGCTGCAAAAAAATCACCATGCCTGTTCTCGTCTTGACACCAGCTTTCAAAAAATTTAAAAATAGGATAAACTCTATGTTCCGGGTACTTTTCTAGATGCCTATATATTGTTATATATCTCCAGTATCCAATTTTTTCAGATAAGTATGTTGCATAAAAAATAAATTTCGGAGAAAAAAAAGTGTACTTCCTGGTTTTTGTTAAAAAACCTAAGTCTAGAGATAGATTGAAGTCACCCATGGCTTTATTTAAAAAGCCTGCATGTCTAGCTTCGTCTCTAGACATTAGTAAAAAACATTCAGCTAATACTGGATTAGTTGATTTTAGTCTTCTGGATAGTTCTTTGTATAATAAAAAACCTGAAAATTCTGCTGTGCATGATCTTTCTAGAAATTCAGTAAACAACTTTTTTGAAACAGGATCTATTGTGTCCCAGGTCTGCTCAAATTCCTCGCTCCTTATAAAGTGCTGTCTATTATAATCGGCCCGAAACTCTTCTAAAAGGGCTTCAAACTCTTCATGATTAGAGCTGATATCCAGCTTGCCCATCTCATTGAAATCTGTTGTATAAAATCTCGGATTTAGCAAAGTTTCTTTAGCAGCTTCCCCTAATTTTTTTGACTTAATATTTGTTTGCATATGCTTAAAGTATAAGATTTGAAGTGAGTTGCGTTTTCTTGCGTTCTTCGATTAA
>JADWZK010112586.1_pt1 | contig 14119 bp, 16 predicted proteins | sample 8957641 | NCBI WGS metagenome assembly JADWZK01 (sample SAMN16576796, study PRJNA672827) | algae metagenome | host: rhodolith | place: South Korea: Udo, Jeju | collected 2014-09-18 | reverse complement strand
GCTAAAATTTAGCAGATATTTATCAGTTGAATCCGCTGTGTACTCTCCCTGGTTAATTTTGTGGAGGAAACCGGGCTGAATGTGTACTGTATGAACCAATTTTTTAAGACTTCTCAAAACTACTCAAAAATTGAAGGGAATACAACATTTTTGAAAGAGCTCATTGGCAGATCTATGTCCTCGGCTTTGTCTTTGTGGTCAAAATTGGCTCAGAACAAATACAGTATTTGTTCTGAACCAATGTCGACTGTAATGATATCTTTTCCGGGTGCAAAGCACACGTATGATAGGATCCCACCTGAGGGTGGGATTGAGGAGCTGTAAGTAGCAGAGGTTTACCAGGTACAGGCCTTATTCCCTGAAATTTCAAATGAAAATTCTAAGAATTACCAAAATGTTTGCAGAAAGTCGACGATTATAGGTCAATTTTTGCTAATGCTGACTCTTTTCAACTTTCCCGAACATTTTCCAAAACACGTTCCTTGCATTTACGAGTAGTGACTCCGTTACCAGACCACAGCACTGGTTCTTTTACGAAGAATGAGTTTAAAGCAGCCGGTTAACCAAGTCCGATTGACAAACGTTGCGGTTGTCCGCCTGAAAAGGAAAGGGAAACGGTTTGAATTGGCTTGTTACAAGAACAAGGTTTTATCATGGAGAGAGGGAAATGAAGAAGATATGGATGAGGTGCTGCAAACCGAAAATATCTTCACTAACGTTTCCAAAGGTGTGCTCGCGAAAAATAAGGACTTAAAGGATTGCTTCAAGACAGAAGACAAAAAGAAGATTTTGCTAGAAATTTTGTCGAAAGGGGAGCTGCAAGTATCAGAAAGAGAGAGACAGTATCAGGCTGGCAACCTATTCAGCGAGATTGCAGCCATTGTGTCTGAAAAATGTGTCGACCCCATAACGAAGCGCCCCTTCAGCGTTGGTATCATTGAAAGGTCAATGAAAGAGACCGTACATTACGCCGTTGTACCAGGGAAAAATGCGAAGGTATGTTTTTCTTTGCCAGCGTCAATTGTTACTTGTGTTCATGAGTTCTAACTCGTTTATTTGAAACATTTGCTTCATCATTTCGCCTACAGACCCAAGCTCAGGCAGTCATCAAGCTTCTGCAGGAGCATATGAGTATCAGCAGGGCTCAAATGCGTATCCAGATTGACGTACCTGCAGCTAAAGGCAAAGCCGTTAAAGAGAAACTAAGTTCTCATGTACACACCTGGGAAACTGAATCGTGGGATTCTGGCTTTGAGGCAACCATACTCATCGACCCAGGAAGCTTTCGCTTCGTAGACGAAATTTTGCGAGCAGAAACAAAAGGCCAAGCTACGTTTGACGTGTTGAGCGTAGCGGTGATGGAGGACGGTGACGAGCAGCTAACATAGATACTTTTTTTTAAAAAAACTACAGCGGATACACACTCTAAAAATTACTATTGTTCAGTACCCAGACGAGCTTTCTTCGCATTAGAATTATGCTCATCCCCATCTATTTCTTCATCTGCCACTTCAATGTCCTCTTTACCTCTCTTTTTCAGACCTTTCATTCTTGCCAAAGCAAGATTAGACAGATCCTGTTTCCCAACATGAATTCGTCCTTTCTTGTCACCCATTATATCCTTTGACACATTCTTTGTCTTCCAGTCCAGACGAGGATCGCGTGGCTGTTTCATAGCTGTTTTCATCATTGGTGCGGGTGCCAGTTGGCTTCTTCTCAATTCCAGGTCGAAACTCGGACCAATTTCTTCGAGTTCAGGACGCGGAAGTGTGGAATCCGCAGCCTTGCGCAGAACAAGGTGATAGTGGCGAAACAATACTTTTGTCTCACCGACCAGTGAAAACACCATTAGCCTATCGATACCGCCTAGGTTCAGCCGTTTGATATCAGTAGGTCCACGAAACATATCAAGAAGCAGCGACTTCATCGTGCGAGTCGTTTCCGTAGCTTCAAAATCGTCGCCATTGAAGAGCACCAGAGGGGCTGTTCCCGGGGCACTTGAGATTTTCTTGAATTTGGTGACGGGTTCACAATTGGACACACCGAACTCAAGCATATCCAAAATCCGAAATCCGAACGTCCTTCCCAGAATTAGGTTATGAGGTCGTTTCTTCGTATGGCTTCCGACGGCGAACAGAGAGCAATCGCCAAGTCTGCACAAATTCTCCAGATGCGTTTCGCCGCCAGACTCGAAAGGTAGTAAGTCGTTTTTTGCGCTGCAGCTTTCGACAGTCAGGCTTTTTAAGAATATGGATATCGGAAAGCACTTCAGAAATAAGCGCAGATGTCGCATGACCTTTCAAAACCAAAAGACTTTTCGGGTTCTCCAAGATTTTCGGCTCGCGGTTTTGCACTGCTCGGCGTCCAGCGCCAGTCTTGGCACGACGACGGGCAGCACTCTTTTCCAGCGGCATTTTTTTTGTTCCACAGACGCCGGAGGCGACGAATCACCAGAATACTTTTCGAAAATTCTGTTTAGGCCAGGTTAGCACTCTAATACCGAAACTCCTTAGACGGCTGCGTGACGGTCGGAATTGGCTCAAAAGCGGAGATGGAGAAGGCCGCCGTCGGTGACCGCCTTGGACCACATAAGCGTACGCTCGGAATGACCATCAACAAAAATCTGAAACTTGATACCAGTTTTGATATTGTGCCTCGTACAATGATAATTATCATCATTAAACACGTGTCGAACGAAACAATTCCAGAAATTTTCTGTGGAAAACAGGAATTTTCTCCCCTATGAAATTGGATACACGTGTGTCAGAACACATATTCCGATGGCTTACAGTTTTTTGATACCGTTGCTAATTTTGATATTTCTTGATATAGTAAAAATCGGGTTGATATTTCTTTTGTAGTTGATAATGAAATATCATCGCTCATTCTCAGAGTAGGCCTTAAATCCTATACAGTAGGCGTTAAATCCTACACAGTACTCAATACAGTATTTACCGAGTATTGTACCACATGTGAATTCCAAAACTCTGCGAAGTTTTTTCAAAAATGAAAATGTCAAAAACTAATTTCCAAACGCGGCACCATATTTTAAACAGGAGATTTCTGGTGCGGCAGCAGCGGTCTATCCCAACCCAAAATTTCTGCTGTGAAGGTGCCGAACGAACATTGCAAACAAAGCATGGCTTCGCTCGAGGAGCAGTTTCTCGACGACTTTGATTCATCTGAGGATGAAGTGCCAGTGAACGAAGAGAAAAAGTTAGCTAATGGAGTGGCAACTGCTGGCGACAAATCTTTTTCTGATCCAGCGATCACGAAGACTGAAGAAGCTTTCGACAACGAGACCCTTCAGAAAAACTTGGACGAGGTTTTATCTCTCGTCCAGGAATATGAAAAAACGCCGGGAATTGAAAGGGAGGTAAGTGGAAATGAAATGCGTGACGGTTCCGACAAGGAATATTCCTTCGTTGTTCGATGCGTGCAACTGATTCCGGAGGTTGACAACGAGATAGCGGCGATATACCAACGTCTTTTGAGAGTCTATTCTATACGCTTCCCCGAACTCGAAACCTTAATTCTAAACCCTCTGGACTACGCGCGTGTGGTAATTCGCGCAGGTAACGCATCCGATTTCGCGAAAATCGATCTCGGGCCTATCCTCCCAGCCGGTACAGTGATCACGGTGCAAGTGACCGCATCTGCAACCGCCGGGCGACTGCTTAGCGCTGTTGAAGCAGGGCGAGCAAAAGCTCTGGCCGAAATTGTTCTGCATCTAGATAGCCAGAAGCGGCGAATATTGTCTTACATCGAATCACGGGCAGGCTTCATGGCGCCGAACCTGACTGCTATCCTTGGTGGCGCCGTCTCAGCAGCACTTATGGGCATTGTGGGCGGTTTGCAGGAGCTAGCGCGTATGCCGAGCTGCAATGTGAAAGTCGTGGGCAAAACCCGACGTCCCCTCGCCGGCGCAAGTACCCAGACCGTGCGCCCTCACGAAGGCATTATCTTCTCATGCCCGCTCGTCGCGTCGTTGCCGCCTGCATTCCGCAGTAAGGGAGGCGATGTGGTAGCGGGAAAAGCGACGCTCGCGGCGCGCGCGATGCGGCCGGTGCACAGCGAGACGGATCTGCGGGACGCGCCTTCCGCGCGCAGCTCGAGAAAAAGTTCGATAATGGGGAGAGCCTCCGCCCGCGAAAACACTCAAACCCCTTCCCATCCCAGGCGGTGAAGAAAAGCGTCGCCATCGTGGCGGTAAACGCGCGCGCAAGGAGAAGGAGCGCCTTGGAATTACCGATGTGCGCAGGCTTGCTAATCGTGTGCGCTTCGGAGAAGCTGAGGAGGTCTACGGCAACGACCTGGAGAACGAAGGCTTGGGCATGCTTGGTCTTGACGGATCTAAGCGTCTTCGTGTTCAGGCGAAGAAAACAGATACTCTCTCTGTCGCCGCCGCACGCAAACTTGCGAAAACACGCCGGCAGGAACGCAGAAATCGGTCTTCAGCAGCATCCGGTTTTGCAACCAGTCTTGCTTTTACCCCTGTGCAGGGTATTGAGCTTGGGGCTATGACGCCCGCTCCTGGCGGCGTTGGGTTAGGATCAATGGATGCTCAGGACGGCACGAAGTCCAACTATTTTTCATCAGAGACTCCGTTTGTGGGAGTGAAAGGTTTTGGGCTCCCGAAACCGAAAGATGTGCGAAAGTAAGGCCGTTTAGCTCGGGACCTTGACCTATGCCCTAAGAGGACGAGCAAGATTCTGTCCGCCAAGCACAAAAGCCGTAATTGTTGAATTGTACATATGACAGAGCTGAAACTCTGGGTACTGTAGTGTTTCGTTGAAAAGCTATTTGCGAAATGTAATGCTTTCAAATCGTACAAATCAAGTACATGACCATGCAATTGACGAGGACTACGGAAACTCCCGATATCGTAAGATAATTTCTCACAAGCCTGGCGCGCAAGGAAATCCGTTGCACTTCATTCTCTGCGTTATCAGGTGCGCTTTCCGATTTTGCACATTGCTCTTTGTGGCAGAGCATGTCCAAGCTGCCAAGGTTGGCGCTCGGATTTTCGCGAATATCCTGTATTTTCAAGGAATTGACAATTGAAGAAGTGTTAGTCCCAGCTAATGTCTTTTGCATTTGTTCTTTCTGTCCCGGTGCGTGAAACCCACCTCAACCTGTGAGTGGGCAGTACTAAATAGGATCGGCCGCGAACGATGTCCTGGTGCACAGATTCGCGAAATTATGCAAGAGGATGACAGTGGTATATTGCTTAAGGCGTGTCTCTTCTTTGGAGATTTGTTCTCAAGAGACCCTGAAATGTGAAATGTCCGGTTGTACGTTGGGCTGCACGCAACATGAATGTCAACTCTGGTTGAAGGCATTGAGATGTGCAATGTTTGCATTGTAAAGCTCCGCATAGCCATCTGTTACCCTTCGAGCGGGACATGGAGCATCGTGTTGATGTACATGGGTAGCACAGGACTGCTCTTTTATTGGATTTCTTTTCTGTTTTCGTTTTGAGCAAAGTTATTCAGGATTTTTTTGTACGTAACGAAATCAGGATCAAAATCAGATTCTGAAATTTATCTGAATCTCATCTAGAGGGTCTTATTGGATAAATGTAGAATTAAAAAAACGAAAACACCAATCAAGGCCTTCATGCGATAGTGACAGATCATACATTTTAGTACACCATGATTTCATGTCACTGGCCTAGTTTCAGTATTACCGAGCCCCGCAAGCGAAAGAATACGGTTCGTTCTGCCATGGAAAGCTCGGCTGCTGAGCGTCTTACGGCTTTGCGCTTGCGGCTGGAAAAAGCACGAGCCGACAACCTGCAGGCTGTTGAAGAGGAAGGGCGGAAACCAATCCCCGTGAGTACAAAGTCGAAGAGCGTCGATGATGATGCTTTGGGAATACGAAGAAAAAACATCGCCAAACGAAAAAGGAAGCGCGGCACTTCAAGAGGTGGGGCAATAGTAGATGCCAATGGCAGTCACGAAGACGATGAAGATGACCCAGTTTTGAAGAGTATTAATGCAAGGGCTGCGGAGATTGTACCTGAGAGTAAACTGTCGCGTGAACCTCAGCATAATTCAGCGCCGATGGTGTATGGAGGTACAAGTGGTGCTGTAAGTGTCGAGCAGAGTGACCGACTTGTTGCAGACCTGAAGGAAGCAGAGGAAAGACGCGCACGCTTCCACCGTCGCCGCGCGTTTGTGGAGGACAAGGCTGACATCAGTTTCATCAATGAGGGAAACCGAAATTTCAATCGCATTTTGGGCAAACATTACGATAAGCACGAATCTGTACGTAAGATCAAGGAGAGCTTAGAAAGAGGTACTGCGCTTCCATAGCAGCGGGAGAAATATTCGTCGCATTGAAGATGGATATCGTGGAAATAATGTACGAGACGTTTCGTCATGGGCACTTCAACTTCGCCCTCTGTCTCGCTGTTTGGGAGTTGGCCCTGTCTTCGCAACTAAGATGCTGGGCCTGCTCCGTCGAAATTCTTAGCAGTACAGTATGCTGCGTGAAATCATTCGCCCTGTTTTCAGTTCTTTGTCGAAACTCTATTAACTGTTTTTAAAGTTAGCAAGGACGTTCCCTTTTCTATTCAATTTCTTTCATTCCCTGGAGGTCAATTCAACTTGCGGTTCAATAGAACGCCCTGGCTGACTCCCAGCCGCATCTGTATCAACACTTGATACTTCAGACACTTCGTCCTCTGTTGCAGACAATAATATACTTTGCGGGTCGCGTCGCTCAAGAAGTCGAACCGCATGTACTCTGAATTCGTCTTCGTCGCTCTGAAAATTCCGGGCAATTGTTAACAAGCCAGCGTCGCGATCGACGGCGAGGTCAATAATTCGATCGTATTGCCACCGATTCAGGTAGTTCCTTTTCCTAATATGACGAGCCATATTAATCGCGGCGTCTTGCAGTATCTCATCATTGACTGTGGATATTTTTGATTTTGACTCTGACACAGTCTTGATGTGAGAGCCGTCCAGCTTTACGCCGCGAACCGGGATGGGATCTTCTTCGTAGGAATCTTTGCTCCAAAAGAGCCAAGCGTTTTCCGGGAGCGCAGAAACATCACCATCCACTGTTATGGGCTCTGTGAAATGAGGCGATGTGAACACAGAAATTTGCTTGATATCTTCCGGCTCTAAAAACGCTGTTGGAAACGGCGGTGGTTGCGCATCCGCAATGAGCGTTCTCAATCTGAAAATGTTCATGCGATAAATTTTGATTGTTTTAAGGTCCCCATCAGGATATTCGACCGCACGAAGAATTTTGCCAAAGATTCTCGATCGCAGGGCATTGAATATAATGGAGGAACCTCCTACCATTTTAAAAGCTTGGTCTGCTTTGCCAAGCATTACCCCAATAGGTACGACTGGCACCGCCATAATTGCAAAAGTGCAGACTTCCGATGTTCTCTTCGTCAGCAAAAGCTCAAGTATCTCTGGCGTGACAGTCTTGACAAATCCAGAGTTGGCAAGCAACGTGATAGTTAATCAAAAAGGTAAGTAGACGGCGGCGGCACTGCTGAAGTCGTTGGCCTCTTCGAGTAAGGTTTACCTGAGACGTTGGGACTGTGGTGAAGTATGAATTATTGCTCTTGTGGCCAATCAGATAGTTCAGCATAGCAACAAGATGACTCACTAACTATTGGCTGTTTCCAAATACAAATGCATTATGTCATAAATTGGCGCCAAAACAGAAATGAAGCCCGCAATACTTGTACTCTACATTGATCCAAGCTGAGCGTGGAGCGGGCTGTCATGGTGATCGAAAACATGGCGCTGTCCGAGAAAGAACACCTTCGCAAGATTCAAAGCGAAGGAGAGGCCTATCTGCAGAAGTCTTTAGCTCCGCACATCAATAGCGTTAATCGTGGCCGTGTTATTTGTGCTGCCCTGCAATACCTAAATGAAAAGTCTCGCAGACCGCATTCTCAGTCCACTTCCGCTTCTCAAGCAGTCGTTTTTTCTCAAGCGACGTCGCAACAAACTCGAGAGTCCTCTTTTCTGAGCACGCTTGCTGCTTCTCTAGACTTGGACATGCAAGTGGATATACTTGTCAAAGTAGCTGTTGAATCAGCTAATTTGCGATTGCTTCCAGTCTTGACGAAGTGTTTGTCAATCTTGGCGAAGAAACAATCCGTGTCGGAGACGGAAGATGCAGACATCATCGATGAACCTGTTATTTTAGAATCCAAAAAGCGGAAAGCAAAAAGTCAAGGTGGTGGATCACAGGCGAAACGGAAACAGGAAAGCGTGGATGGAGAGGATGGAATGTATGACGATATACCACTTACTGCAGGTATGGACATTGCAAATGCTGGAAGAGAAGAGGGCAATACCACTGCAGGTTCCAAAATTGATGCAGCCTGCCTTATTCAAGGACGTACCGGTCAGGCCTTTGTTGACGATTTTATCACGAAGCTTGTGCAAGTCGATGCACAACGAGCCTCTTCGGAAGATAAAGTTGGAGGTGTATTTCTGGTGTCGGCTGCCAGGGAAGCTCCTCTCTCTAGCTCCGCTACGAAGGCGGTTCTCATCAGTCTTCTGCATCGTATGGGAACAGTAAGCTTGTTTGAATTACCGGCGTACGTGTACCAGACGCTTCTTTTCGTATCAGCAAAAGGTGGGCTAAGCCAAAAGAAATTGTTTCTAGTTTCTCTTGCTCAACTCTTCAGAGAAATTGAAGAACGTGCGAATATTGCCGAACGGGCTACCCAAAGTCTTGTCGATGAAGACGAAGATGCAATCATTTCCACCGCTACCACTCCAAAGCAAATACGACAAGTACAGGGTACTACTTTGTTTCATATTGAATATGCGCTGAAACAAGACCCCGCTCTTGTGGCCGAACTGTTGAAGCTCGCAAAATCAAATGTAGAGTCTCAAGCGCAGTTCATGACTCCTTTTGGAATTGCTGTCCTGATGGCAGTTGCGCGTTCTCCGTCTTTTCAAACTGAGGTCCTCATGTTACATTCGAGATTCTATCATGCGGTTCGAGAAGGAGCGGGCGATTAGAGAAAATAATTTGTTCGCCGCCCGTGTAACCTTGAATGAGGACGAACTGCTTCGACCTTCTCGTTCACTTTTGGAAGCAGCAAGTCGTGGTGGCGGTGATGGATGGGAATTTATTGCAGAGCCATTCTTCCATTTTGCAAGCTTACTCCTGGACCGTCCTGTGCCAGGAGAGAAATCTTGCAATAGATTTGCTGCGGGTTCTGTTTTGCGCACAGCCGTCAATGCGGAAACCGATAATGGAGCAAATAGTTTCTCGAATTGCATTGCGCGAGAAGTCCGCTGCAGATGCCATTGCAGTTCTCAGTGTCTTGGCAAAGAAAGCCCCGTTGGATGTTCTGGAACTCAACTATTTTATTCGTCAAAGTATTGAAGATTGCGTCCGGCTGCCACCTTCCCTAGCTGCATTGCTTATTAGTGCAATCAAACCTCTTCTTCGGTCAAGACGGGATTTACTAGACTACTTTTTCCTAGTCATGCGCAAAGCTTTGTTTCATCGAGAGTCCAGCAATCGTGCCGTTGCGGCGTATGGGTTTCTGAACATTCTTGCTTTCAAAACAGAGCCGCAAACCATCAAGAACGACAAAGAAAGAAGTTCTGCTCGAAAGCGATCGAGACGTGTGAGCCAGTCAACATCTGCCCTTACGGATGGAGACCTTGCTCGAGTCAAGGCTGCCACTCAGCCTTTGCGCCGTGCAATATCACATCCGCCAGCTTTACGAGCACTTCTGTACAAAGAAATTGGCAATTTTCTTAGTCGCTTAAGCGCAACATCAGAACGCGAAGCGGCATGTATCTCCCTCAAGGGGTTGTTGCGACCTCATTTTTTGAGATTTATTGATGCAACAAATGCCCCGTACATTCTTATTGATCTTTGCGTGGATGAATCTGCAGGAGGAATACTGCATGAACCTCTTGGTGATTTGATACAGTGTTTATCCGTTGTGGAATCCCTGTTGGTTGGGAATGGCGTAGAGGAAACGTATGTTGTTGAATTGGCGCGAAAGTTGGCAACAGTGAGTCTATCAGACTTCTCTATTTCTAAAGACGCTTCCAATGATATTGGGGGAAATGGCGACGATGAGGGAGATCAAGAACTGCGTGCAGAGCATGCAGCAGCACTTGCAAACCGAAACCGTGCCCGTGTTCTTGGAAATGTGACAGAAGCATTGATCAGTGCAACTCTCTCTGCATCAACGGAGTCGCAAGATGTGAAACTTTTCACAGACGTCATCTTTCCGTTGCTTGCCCTCCGCGGAAAGGTCATTGAAGTTCTGAAGCACCTTGGATGTGCAACAGCTGTGGATGCTATTCGTGAATTAGGTGGAGATTCAACTATTGAAGCAGGTTATGCGCTGCCTTTCGGGTTGAAGCGGGCTGGACGACCATCCGCAAACCCAAAGAAACCGGGGAAAAATGCGAAAACTTCGGGCAAATCTGCTGGGGACAATACGAACAGTGCATCCGCGTCAGCAACAGACTTTCGGTTCGGGGCCTTCAACGTCCTGTTTTCTGCCGCCCATTCCCCGACAATGCCTCTCTCAACTGCAATGCTGTGCCTCGAAAAAATGGCTCGTTCTGGTGCCGCATCGCGAGGAGATGAACTCACTAAGTTTTTTTCTGAAAAGGAAGAAGACCCTAATGTCGCTGAATTGCATTCGTACTTGCTGGCAATTGCGATGAAGCACATCCAAAACGCAAACGATCAATATCGGAAAAATAATCTTCCTCCATCTCCAAGCTTGCAATCTGGAAAATCAATTATTTCTTCTGCATTACGTGGGATGTCCGAAATCGCCATGCACGATTTCAAGCGATTGAAGCATCATGGAGCACCTCAAACTTCTTCAGACCGTTTGCATTCTCTCCAAATCGTTGAGGCGTGTGCAAAATCTTTATCGTGTGTTTTTGAAAATGATTACGAATTGTTTTTGCAGCTTGCATCATCAATTGTTCCAGATCGCGTGGCAGACTCAGACGACGACGTCTCGTCTGATTTTGTTGCGCTTGGCGTTATTGAAGAACTCATTGAACAGCTTGTCAAGGACAAAGCGTTCAAGGAATGCTCCTCCTTATTCCGCACGTACGCATACTTTACCGGATGCATTGAAAAAAGTGATAAGTCTATTGAAGCCGTGAGCTCATTAAGGCGGAGGCAGGTGCAGTGGTCGAGGAAAATCTTGTCCAAGTACACTGCAGTCGACGCTGCGATCGTTAGAAACTTGACGAGCATGACAACCCTGTATTCCGAAAACAACGATGACATGCGGACAGTCGGCGAGGTGATTCAGAGAATTCATGTCGTCATAGGCGACTGTGACGTTTCAGCGGAGCCACCGACAACTGAAACCAGGAACAAGAATTCACTCGCTTCAGCGCTTTCTATTCAGCAAACGACGTCGCTCGCCGCTGTTGATAGCGTGTTGGATACTCTTGATATTGCACTGAACGATGTTGAATGGTGTCTGGCAAGAATGTCCAGTTTGGAGTTAGCTGCTGCCGCCGCAGGAGATAACACAGACCAAGATGCTAGAGGAGCAGCGCATTCCTTCTTGCAAGCAGAAAAAACCAGAGAGAAAGTAGCCGCGCAGCAAACAATTCGTGCTGAGGACGCCGCACAAACAAGATTGGAAGGCGTGATTCGGAACCTCCAGGATCTTGCCAAGTGTGCCGTAGCCAAGTGGAGCTTGCAAGAGCGGCTATTGCGTACAACCACGCGTGCGTATAAGCAACTATCGGTGGCAACACAGGCTCAAATCAAGAGGAAAGGAGATCCAAGAACTTCATTTATCAGCATGCTTGACGCATGTAAAGGTCTGGGCCCTGTTTTGTGGACGTATCTTGCATTTTTGGGGACAGAAGGTGGTCAGGACGTATCGAACAAGGGTGGAAAAGTGTCGAAGGAGGCTCGCATTATGCCGCAGCTCATTTACGAGGTTGAGCTGTTTGAAAAGTTACTCATATCGGCACAGAAGCACACTCGAGTCAATTTGTTGAAAGGAATGAGAAGAAATACGGCTCGGGATTTCCGCATACACGAAGATCTCCTCAAAGAGCCACAAGCATCTGGTACTACCGAATAGTAGGAAGAATGGAGAAGCTCGGCACTTGCTCATTTTCGTTTTAAAGGTCAAGTAAATTTTATCTGAATTCTGCAGTTCATGGTGCTCCCTTGTTCATGCGCCGTTTGTGCTGTTCGCTCCCATTTCCACAAGAAAGAAAGAGCGCAGATCATGATCGTCTGCCGATTGTATGATTTTTTTATTCCGGTAGACAGCGATCTTCTCTTCCTGACAACCAATAAACAAGAGTAGGATACAATATGCGTGATTCAATCTCCAGCAATTACGAGCTGGTGGCTACTTGTTGGGCGAGGAGGTCAAGAGCAGTTGGTCAAGAGACGTAGAAATTCTCCGGTCATGAACAAGTTCCAATTGGAAAGTCAAGCAAATTGCTTTGTGTTTAGTGGTCAACGGCGTATCTCAAATGCTGGTTTTTACTTTCGAAAAATAGGAAATTCTTGGACTCCACGAATAGTTGCCGACTGCAGCAGTTTTAACGGAATAGAAGAAGTCCACGCAATCCCCGCGGCTCCGGTGTATGGCACATGTGCCGGTATATAAGGGTCCTGCCGATGCCGTCGAACATCGGCAGAAGCAGATTAAGAAGAAGTACAGGCAAAGAATAATCGGAAAGCAGAACGCGGCTACGAAGGCGCCCTTGAATCATGGGTATGAAGATCAATACAATTACGCAGGGGGACGGCAGGACCTTCCCCCAGCCCGGGCAGACTGTCAAAGTGCACTACGTAAGTAGATCTAAAAAGGAATGATATGCAGGAACGAGACAGCAATCGGAAGAGAAGGAAGTATTGCGAAATGCAAGATCTTATCTTGTCTTTATTGAGGACTAACGACGAATGTTCATTTATTTTAAAAAAGGACAGGTTGGAACATTTGCCGATGGCAGGCAGTTTGACAGCAGCCGTGAACGAGGAGAGCCGTTTACCTTTAAGATCGGGATGGGGCAAGTGATCAAAGGGTTCGTATAAAAAAATATCTTCCTGAAATCGTTAAGATTGAACCTTTGACGCTTTCTGGCGAGTTCTGACATGTGGGCATTTACGGCCTTGTTATTTTCTCGAACTAGGTGGGACGAGGGAGTCAAGCAAATGTCCAAAGGACAGAGGGCTAAGTTTGAGTTCACACCGGACCTTGGATATGGCGCAGGAGGATACCCTCCTGTGATCCCCCCGAACTCGAACCTTTTCTTCGATATTGAGCTCATCGACATGTCCTAAGTATGTTGGGGATTGCCAGTAGTACTTGAACGAAAAATCCATGTTCCGTTTCATCCGGGATTGTGAAGAAACGGAAAACTTTGCCACGTTATTTTCCGATCTCAAACGACAAATCGATGATTAGGATAATGAAAATGTGCATGTGTCGATAGAATCGGAATTCAAATGCCATTTATAGTAATGTGAGACGTTCTGAAATCTCCTATACAGATTTTCTGCGGCCGCTGAATTTCTGAATGCGAAGAAAAAAGGTTGCCCATCAACGGGAATAGAAACGCGATCCCAACTGCAGTTTTCCCTACGGCGTTTAACAATCTACCGGTACGCGCCACGGGGCCAAAGGTTCAGTAACAATTCAGAATTTCTGATCAGCCTGCTGCTTGTTCTAACTTTTAATCGGAGTGTTTTTACTGGACGGCGTGAATATGGTGGGATATCAAAATGATTTATTTATGAAATGCAAAATCAAACGGAAACAATGTAGAGCGTTTCGATTGGCAGATCCTTCTTCTGATTTAGATCACTTCAGCAAATCATCGTTCGTTTACTCTCAGATGTCCCAATAGCTGTGAATCAACAGCAATGCTCGCAGGTGGCACAACGCTGTCGTTCGTCTCATAGGACTTGCGCTCTTGTGAATTGGAAACTGCATCCGCGTTCTGCGGAATACAAATGGCACTGAAGGAACCGCACAGCACCTTCTTCAGGTCGTTTTGCGACACGTACTCTCCTCATCGTGGCCTCGCCCGATGGCGCGCTTCCCGCTCGGCCTCGTGCTAGCCGCGCTGTTGCTGCTAGCGCTAGCACCAGTGCG
>JADWZK010231679.1_pt1 | contig 14194 bp, 12 predicted proteins | sample 8957641 | NCBI WGS metagenome assembly JADWZK01 (sample SAMN16576796, study PRJNA672827) | algae metagenome | host: rhodolith | place: South Korea: Udo, Jeju | collected 2014-09-18 | reverse complement strand
GAAGTCGATTTTGGGCGTTATGTCAGGCGGCGGTATATCGCGACCCCCTGTCTTATTACATTTGCCTGGTAGGATAGAGGTGCTCTTAGTTAGTAATTTTCAGTCTTGCATTATTTTAAAGTGCTTCCGGTCCTGAACGGCCGCTGTGGTTGAGAGTCGTGTGTGCTAAGATGCGGCCACTCGAGTAGCATGGAATTTGTTGCTTCTGAAATTCACGGGCGGGATATAAGGGCAAGCTGTCCTACACAAGAACCCGACAAGGGACAGAAGTGCGCGTCATGGTATCCCTTTCCTTAGGTTTACTGTGGTACTGCACTGCAAATAGTACTGTATCTCCCTAATGGAGGAGCTACTCTGATGGAGTCAACTATAACAGTAAGAAAAGTTTGAGTCTGAAAACTACTGTTAATCTAGTTGAGAGCACTGCGCAGTGTGCTTTCCTTAGCTTCTTTCGTGAGATGGACAGGCTAAAGAAGACTCGCGAACGCGGCAACAATGAAGAGATGCGCAACCAGACATGTGAAGATTTCGAAAGAAGTTATGGTGGTGAATTTCGGAGGAGGGCGGAACTCGGCGTTCATACGCAAACTTTATGCACACGGGAACTCCATTAAAGTTTAATTGTTATTCGCAGCATCGTTATTTCCGTTCCCGTTCTCGTTCGGCCCATGAGCAGCATTACCACCTCTGTCTGGCAGAATATTAAGATTCTCCAACATCTCCCACATTGCCTCTAGAGGCTGTCCGCCGCCCCCGGCGACGTCGTTCGCGGCATCGTCAGCATTGCGCCATGGGAGGAAACTCTGCATAAATTCACGAACGGCTTCAGTGGTCGTAACTTGTCTCGCCGGTGGTGCGCCGACAGGACCGTTATCCGCAAGTAATTCCGCTGGTAGGTTGACACTCCCATCCGCGAAATCTGCGACTTGAACCGTGCGATACAGTCCGCGGACACCCAGCCATTCGGCAGCATTCAGTCGCAACTGTGCCGCTACTGCATTTCGCTCGTCTTTGTCTCCAGCATCAGCTATTTTGGTAGCTGCAATCGCAGCCTTGTGTAGAAGCGCTTTTGAGCCCCCCGAGTTCCATAGCAGATGGCTGCGTTCGGCGTATACTCTGCACATTCGGTATAAGACACCGCCTAAAACGATCGTTATGTGCGCTAGAGAACAGTCTGTGAGAGCTCCAACTACCACCAGAGTCTTTTGTTGCGGCAAGAAGTGGGCGCAACGCCATTGGAAACGCGAGCAAAGCATTAGTCAAGAGGTCGTGAGGAGAGATACTTTGGTCTGCAAAAATCGATTGACTTTCGTTTCCTTCTTCGCCGCCGCCGCTAGCTTTTCCCTTCTTCTTTTTCTTCTTTAAATTATTTGCACGATGAACCATGTTCTCGGCTCCATTTTGCAACGAAAACACAGCAAGGGCGCCATTGAAAGCAAAGTTTGGAAAGTACTGGAGGGGCAGTAATTTGAAATCACGCTGCATTGTGCATATCCATTCGTACTCCTCACTGAGAAGGGCAAGTGAGTCAATAATCATCAAAATTCCCATCGGATCATTCTCGGGGTCAAAGTTAAGAACAAGTTTTGAAATCTCCAATGCTGTCCTATGAAGCCCACGCCTCGTTAACAGTTGAGCATACCTAAAAAGGGCAATATAAATCGCCTTGTTCTCAGGCACTTCAAAGCGAAGGCGACAGTCACCTTGAAAAGGTTTGAAAGACAAGTTCCACGCAGATTCCAAGATATGCAAGCTTCGCTCAATATGTTCTGCTGCCCGGTCCAATTCACCCATCTGTCTTTGAACCTCTGCCAGCTGAATCAGAGAATCCACGTGGTGCGGACGTCTTAAAGCAAAACCTGCCAAGTTGTTCACATCATGAGTAGCAACAACTGTCCGGTAATCGCGCTGAAGGGTTTCATAATAGCCCTCATGCCTATACCGAAAGTAGCGAATTCCGCTCTCTGACACTGGCGCATCAGTATCGATAACCATAGAAAGACCCGGGACCTCTGAGTACCAACTATCGCGCGGATTAACAAGAGAGAATTTGCGCCGAATACGTGATCTTGGAGGAACACGCCTCTGTCCTCGACCTCGTCGTTGCACCCTGCTCGCCGCTTCTTGTTCCTCATTGCGCCTCTCTGCCTCGACCACCTTAAAGCCAAAAAGCTTCTTAAGTTCTGCATCGGCGGAGAGTAGACGCGGTTCCACGGTTATTGCGTTCAAAGAAGACGCGAGAGTTACATTTGCATCAGCATTAGATTTCGGTCTATTTCGTTCAGCGTCTTCAGCACACTGTTCCGCAACAATTTCACGGATTGATTTGAATATCTCATTTGCCTCGGATCTGAAATTTTCATCATCCGTCTTTCGGAAGTACTCATCCGGAATTTTTAGGAATTCAGCATCATCGCGCGTCTTTCCCTTGTCTGCCGAGTCATCAAGCAGTGCATACCAGTCCGAATCGTTCTCTTTTGACAGCGCTTGAGCTTTTGCTGCATTCTTACGTTTCTTCTTTCTGTTTCTTTTCTTTTGCGGTCGCTTGTCGGTGGCCCTCACAACTGTATCTTCAAGCGGGCTTTCTGCTTGCGCTTCCTCCGCTTTCGATTCAGAAACCTCCTCCTCACTTTCGTCTGCCGACCCTAGCAATAAGTCGAAGCGGTTTCTCACCGCCGGTGTCACATCTTCGACTGATTCTTCTTCGCTTGATTCTTCTTCACTATCCGCATTGTCCTTCACTTTAGAGTTTTCGTGCTTCTCAACCAAAGACAACTCAACATTCTGCGTAGTTGTGTTGCTCATTTTTGTATCCAAGCGCAGTTCGACACAATCGAAACAGGTCTCGGAAATGAGTGCAAGTCTTGAGGGGCGTTGGTCAACCTGACCGCTGCCCATTTCGTCCACGAAATAGCTCCGCCTGATTCTTGTCGACCTGTCATTATTTTTTAGAAATTTTTACGAAATGTTTTAATCCCAGAATTTGATTGCAAACAATCGAGTTGCTCTGTTGTCATATCATAATGCATTCTTCAACAATGGCCTTCCTCGGATATGGCGTCATCGTTTACGTCAACAAGGTCAGTTTATTTTGATCACCTTTCGCGAACTTTATAGGTGCATTCTTGGAGAAAGTGGTGCGATGTCCGAGAAGCATCTGTACGTGTCCGGTCTCGAAAACCGTCTGACAAGTGAGCAGTTACATGCAGCGTTTATTCCTTATGGTGACCTCGAAGACGTTCATGTTCCCATTGACAAGAGCACGGGACTTAACAAAGGATTTGGATTTGTAACATTTGAGCTTGCAGAAGATGCAGCTGATGCACTAGACAATCTTCACAATGCTGAGCTGTTCGGAAAACGTATTCGAGTTCAGATGGCCCGCTCTGTGCAGAGACATGCACCAGGAAAGGCGATTTGGGCCGCTGGGGCAAATGCTGTTGAAGAGTAATGCGAAGTGCCATGTAATTGCGTCTCAACTTTCTGAACCTGGGATAAGAGAATCCCTGAAAGCAGCAATTCGAGGTACATATGTAGCGAGAGCAGCGTCAGAAGAGGCGATGTCTATGGATGATTGAGCCCAGCGCCTTGCTTCTGCTTTGCGACTAGTCCGTCCCAGCATCTGAGCACGGTCCCATGCCAGAGCCGCAAGCCATCGGCGTTCGTCACTGGGGTAATCATCGCCTTTCTCCTTTATCAATCCCACAGCTCGTGAAAGTGCTTTGAATGATCGATTTCCAAGTTCTCCGCGTGATACCTCAGCACTTATTAATTCTCGAAGGGTGACAGCGATTTCAGTTAAATCTGGATTCTTGCAGCTGAGCCTATGGTCCACGGCGCTGTGGAGCAGTGAGGTCGCCATCTCATTCCTCCTTGCCCGACTCTCGCTGCTTACTGTTGAAACGCTTTCAGATTGATTGAGGCACACAGTCGCGAGCTGCTCAAAAATTCTGGCGTTCGCGTGTGAGTCGTGACATACTGATGCCACACAACATGCAAGTGCATTGTCATCTCCAAGAGCCACAAAGCATCTAGCAGTCAGGAGAACCAGCAGTTGATTCATTGGGTCTGGTGCCGAATTTGAGCTTGATGGTAGTGCTTGGGAAAGACAGTTCGCCTCCTCCAAGCGCTCCCTGGCCTGTTGCAGCTCTTGCTGCTCTTTTTGGTCATTTTCAATGATGGAGACTGCTGCCATTATCCTTGAAACACGCCTGGACTTGCGTACTTCTTCAGTGTCTTCCCTGTAAGTGTTAAGGTCGTAACATATGTCAAAGAACAACGTCCACAAATCGTGTTGGCCCCGTTGTCCAACATCTCTTCCGCAGTTCCATGCGACGTCCGCCAAGTATTTTAGAGATGCTTCTCTTCGCGCTTCATCTTGTCCGAACGCGACGTCGATCCCTAAAGATTGTATACCTTTTAGACCGGCTTGCAAACCTGACAATACACCGTTGAGAACCTCGGAGGAAAGAACAAATGTATCAGATGCATTATCATTTGCCTCTAGTGAGTCCCTGCTGCGTTTTACAGTGGCAACGCCTCTGATCAGAATGCTGATGAACGAGACAAGCACAGAGCCGAAAAATCCAGGATGTGGTCTGTTGGAGGACTCAACAATGGCCTTTTGGAGAGAGCCGCTGGGCATTTCCAATATACATTTCAATGCGGAGAGAACGGCATCTGCAGAACCAATATCCTGAGCAGCACACGCTGCCTCAGCTAGGCTTCCGGCATCAAAGTATGAAATATCAGCGCTTGCTTTCTGCATCTCCGCAGATGCAAGATCTGGCCGACCTTGAATAAGATATGCGCGGAACAGCAAAAGCCGAGCGGCGAAATCGTCTGGGTCGATATCGCGAGCTCTTTTGGCGTTGGCTATTGCAGCTGTAAGAAGAGCCTGCTTATCAGGTGTAACTTCATTGTTGGTTTCATTCATGCCATCCGGTGACATGCCAGACCCTTTTTTGGCTGCATCTGACGCATAGCATATGGCACAGGAAGCGAGTAATCGGCAGATTGTTGCTTCATTTTTCTGCCACTATGTTCTCGCTGGGAGTTTTTCTTCGTCAAACCTCGGGTCAACTTTGACAGTTTGCATCATGTTTGTGATTCGGAGGGCTTTGTCCAACATTACGTGGCCGATTCGAAGTCTTGTCTGTCTGCGAGAGCGCATCCTGAAGAAAGTGCTATAGCAGACCATCGGCGATATTGTTCTCTCGTAGAAATTCTCAGATTTTGCGTTGAACTCGGCTTATTACCTTCTGTATTTGAATGACGGACAATGAGCTCGAAGCATTGGTCCAGGACTTTGATAGCTTCGGTTGTTCGCCCCAGTGCAACAAGGCTCTCGAAATATCGCGGCCCTACAGTGGTGAGCAAAGCAGGGATATCTGTGGAAAATCGTGAGAATATTGTCTTGTATCCATCTGTTGCTTCTGTCAGGTTCTGTGCATCGGCAACCAATGCAACGGAGGCCATGCAAACGTCCAAACTGGACTCCCTGTCATCCAATATACCAGACAACAATGTCTTGGCATTTGAGGCCCTTGTGACAACTGCTATTTTCAAAAGCAAGTACGCGCCGACAGCGTCGTGATGAATTGTTTCCGCTTTTTCCATTAACTGTTTCGCTTCCTCAAACTTGCTTAATGCTAACAAGCACACTGCGGCCAATCGAGCCGTTTTTGCCTGTTTCTCACTGTCCGTGGGACCTTCAGTTGCACTTTCCCGGGTTTCGAATGATCGAATAAGCCAATCAAGGGCTCGTGTGGTTTCCTTGGCCTGATACATAAACAACCCGAAGTTGTATTCCACGGATGCCAGGTACTCAACTTCCTCTGGAAGTTGTTCCAATTGTTTCCGAGCATCGCTGACCAACTGTTCGGCAGCAGAATGATCGCCTCTTTCCCAGGCGCATTCTGCCTGGCCAAGGAGGAGATCAAACATTGCCCGAGCCAGAGCTCTGGCGCTATGTTTGGAACTTTTCGCAGTTGCCAATGCAGTTTGTTGAAACTCTGTGGCCTTTTGATAGCAAACCTCCGCCATATCAATATCTGATAGCTCCGAAGCGTACTTTTTACCGCAGGCAGTGTAGAACTTGAGTAAGCTTACATCGTCAATGTCGAAACGAGCACTTATTCCTCCAAGAACTGTTATTGCCATATAGATGCAATCTGCAGCGACATGTCGCACTTTGACAAGCACTTCAACGTTTTCCTTGTTACCTGGCTTGCAATCGAATGCAATGACAGAGTTCCACATCGAAATTCCGGACGCCAAAAGTCTTTCTGCATCAGCTCTTGAGCTTAGTGCAGTAAGTGCGTTCAAAATTCCAGAAATACGTTGCGGGAACGCACGAGAAACAGAATGTGCCGAGCCTTCTTTTGCTGCATTCTCAAGTAGTAAAGACGAATCTTCCAACTGCTTCAAGCTGTTTGATGCCCGAACTCGCTCCTCTCCAGCAGTTTCCATCGCTGACGTGCCACTAACTGGTCTGTGGGGATATCAAAGGGTGTTGCGGAGAAGTGCTGCTTACTTCGTGTACCTTTCCGAAGAGCCGAACTTCGCATTGCATTACGACTTTCACTTCGGGGTTATATGGCAGACTTAATTTTTACTGCTTATGTTCCCATGCGAAACGAAACGAAGCAGAATGACTGGTTCAAGACAGTCTTCTCTATTCTCGGATAGAGCATATCCTGAAGCTACTGGAATATCTATCTCCAGACAACAGAACTTTTCATCTTTGTCATGCCATCATCAAGGCAATCTCAAACCCTACAGTGTAGCACCTATTTGAGAGAAAGACTATATTTCTGTTCAGTTCGCATTTCATGAGGTCCGTCGCAATATCTAAATAGAAATTAGTGCTAGGTATTGATGGAGAAGAAATTAACATCGCCTCTCGAGTAAAAAAAAAAGAACCTGTTTTCCTAACTGCTTACTCGGAAATCTTGTTTCCTTCGGAAGTAAAATCCATACTGCGGATCTGTGAGGAACATGGCAGCATTCACAAACGGAGCAGATATCTCGGAAACATCCTTCATGTTGCCAATACATCGATGTTGTCAAAAGCAGACTTATTATTTTAAAATTTAAAATTATGTGTCTGCTTTTGACAACAATAGTTTTCACTGTTGTTCGCGCAATGAACGAACGACAACACAATCACTCATACTATCATAAAAACATTGATTTTGGGCATTTTTCGGATGAAACTACAACAGAGTGTCATGCATGAAATTGATCTCCTGAAATTTGTTGTACTATAGTGTCATCTTGTTTGAGATCTTGTGAATCTGATTCGCTACGTCATTGAAAACCGATGCTCCTGATTGCCACAAAGAACGTGCACTGATCATCCAGTTTTCGCCCAGTGTTTGTACCACGCAGAGTATTTGTTGGGAGCAGTTGACCCCAGCCGGTGTCATTGTTCAATGTCTGAACTATTTTTGCCGGACGGAAAAAAATGCTTGCCGAAGTATTTTTTCTATTGGCACTATATTGCACGCCCAGTTTGAACCCAACCTGGCAATGGCTTTGCACCAGGTTTTCGGAATACAACATGTTCGTCTGGGGCTGCTTTCTGTCTCAAGTATTCGGTTATTTTCTCGGCTGTGTCCCTTATCTCTTAATGGACTATTTGCGAACGAAGAGGTCTAAAAAATACAAGGTTCAAGAAGCCAAGTATCCCCAACTGGCAGATGTTCTCTATACCTCCAGAGAAATGCTAATATCATTCACAACAGTTGTACTGCCGATGTTGCTCGTTGGAGGCCTTTTCATTCACAAAGTTGGGATAACTCGAGATGGTCCGATTCCTTCATGGTCCACGGTCGCAGTGCAAATCGTCTATTTCTTCCTCGTTGAGGACTTTTTTAACTATTGGTTGCATCGCTTACTACATTTGCCCTGGTTGTACCGTCACATACACTCTGTGCATCACAAGTACACCGCACCATTTTCGATTACTGCGGCATATGCCCATCCGGCGGAGGTGATCATTCTTGCAATTCCAACATTTTTAGGCCCGGCACTTCTCGGGCCTCATCTTTATACCCTCATGATATGGCAAGTGATGCGCAATTACGAGGCAATAGATATTCATTCGGGGTACGAGCTCCCTTTGAGTTTTAAGAATTTGATACCTGGTTATGCGGGTACTGCTCATCACGATTATCACCATTACATGCATTCTGGTAACTTTGCTTCAGTCTTCACTTGGTGTGATCGTTTGTATGGGACACATCTAGCATATGAAATTTTTGTTGAGAATCGGAAGGTGCAGTAGCTCTCGAAGGGTTAAGCGGCAGCCAGTAATCAGAACTGTTTGGTTCGTTGCGGTCTAGCGAAAGATTAGATGCCTCAGACCTCATTAGAGATGGTTTCTGCGCAGAGATAGAACACTGGAGGTCATTGAGTAAGCAGTACCTGACTTGAGAAAATAAGTTCAGACATATTTCGAAACTCAACTATTGGAGCCTGGGAGACGTCCTGCAGGAAAAATACGGAATGTCATCGGACGACGCCGCTGAATTTAGCTCGTTCTTGTTACCAATGCTCAGCTATGAGCCAGACCATCGTGTATCTGCCCGTGAGGCATTGCATCACCCTTGCATGAGGTCGGCGCCATCTCCGACCGCTTGGAAAAGCACATGGAAAAGCCAACTAGCACAGGCCCAACAATATCGTCATGGTCGGTAGCTGAGTTAGATCGATTGTTTAATCCATGCGACTGTTAAGCAACTACAACATTCACTGCGTATAACCGGGAAGAAATATCGCGACTGCGAATACAACTTGCATTAAAGGCATCATTTTCCTTTCTTCTCCTTAACAAAAGCCCAGTGTAAAACCTTATCGCGTCGAGAATCGCGCATTGACGCCAGATATAGTTGCGCCTCCTCATCTTCGACAGAAGGATCCACCAGCGAACTACATGCGTCTTCGGCTCCGCTTCTGCGTGAAGCTTCAATGATCTCCGAGCATATGACGCGGTCTGCTGCCTGGTATGCATCATCTTCCGTAAGACTTTCTTCGTTCATCAACCTCATTTGCAGCGCGACAAAACGATCAGCGATATGTCGCTCTGGAATTGACGCTGCTGTGAGATTGACGGGCATTCTACGAGCGCGTGGATTCCGGCGCAAGAATGTTTCACGAAGCTTGTCTTCTGGGAAGGTGATCCGTGGGGGGCGCGTACGTGACACAGGTTCGAATTGAGGTGGTGTCATTTCCACGGCAGACATCCAATTCGGTCGCGTACCTTCGCCGGCACGCCGCATCATTCTCGTGACGGGCTGCACGAAAGGTTTGCCGCGTCCCATCGCAAAAAAATACGGGAGCTCAGCAACAGCGGGTTGTTCGTAGGAACGAACCAGCGTCTGCTTGGCCGACTATGCAAGGGAGCGGAAACATGGATCAAGAATACCTTTCAAGAAATAATTGATTTTTACAATTTAGTTGGCTAGCCACTAAAAGTTGAATTTCCAAAAAATTTTCGAACCCACTGAATTGTTGCGATTCGTCACAGCTCACTTCTCTGGTCGTCGTTCAAGCACAGTGGGGGTAGCGCCAAACATTTGACTGATTGAGGATTGGCGCTTCACGACAGCGAGTGTGTTCAATCCATTATAATACGCCTGCTTGATAGCTTCAGGATCTGTTTCCATTTTCCCCGATGCGAAGGCGTGCCGCGTGCGGCGCACAGCGTACTCCCGAAAGTTGTAGTCAGCGAACTTGCTGCCGTGACGCAACAGCGCCCGGTACAGTTTCAGAACGTCGCTCTTGGCAATACTCATCTTGAGGAGCGAAAAAACTTGACAATGCAACCGTGCTCGTGCAGAGCTTGGTTGGAAAAGTGCGATGGTTAACCTCGGCCAGACCTCGAATGGTTCTTCATCAAATTTATGATACGGCTATTACAGTATGATCAACATATGCTCCTTTATTGTCAATCAAGCTTGTACAGTGCAGAAACATCATTCACATATTCGACAGCTATCTCGCTCTCGGATAAAAATAACGAACCACGACGTAAGGACTGGCGATAACTCGGCGTGCACTCAACATGCGGCTCAAGATAGTTTCCTAGTAAAACTTCCAAATAGTAGGAATTTTACCGCGCGGACGCATTTGGCGCGTCCAGGACATTCCTGTCGGGATCGGACGTCAAAATAGGATCTACTCTCACCTTCGCCGTTAGTTTCGTACTACTCGCTCTCTCTTTCTCCAGTAACGCACTTAAAGTTCCTTGAGCTGCTAATCGAACCTGGTCCCCTGTTAGTGTTTCGTATTCTAAAAGAGCTCCTGCCAGGTTATGTAGCTCTTTCTGTTTCGTAACCAGTAGTTTCTTTGCTCTGGTGTATGAATCATCCAACAATTGCTTCACTTCAGCTTCAATACGAGCCCTTGTCTCCGGAGACTCCGACTGCTTGTCGTACGAAACCTTCCCCAATTTTTCCGACATTCCATATCTCGTCACCATCGCCTCTGCGAGTTGCGTCGCTTGAGAAAAGTCAGACTCTGCACCGCTTGTAACATGGTCCGCTCCAAAAATGAGCTCTTCAGCGGCCCGACCACCCATACAAACGTCAAGCTTCGCCAACATTTGTTGCCTCGACATGGAAGTCATGTCTGTCTCAGGGAGCTGGGACACCATCCCAAGTGCTTGACCCCGCGGTACAATTGTCGCTTTGTGAACAGGTAGTGCACCCACAGTATTGCTCGCAATAAGCGCATGTCCTCCCTCGTGGTATGCCGTGAGACGTCGGGTGTCTTCACTGATGAAAGCGGACTTTCTTTCAGCGCCCATCAGTATTCTGTCCTTCGCATGTTCTAAATGAGCCATTTTCACAGACGAAAAACCATCGCTAGCTGCCTTCAGAGCTGCGATATTCGCCAAATTCGCCAGGTCGGCCCCAGAAAATCCTGGAGTACCGCGAGCAATAATGTCCAATTTGACGTCATCATCAAGTGGTAGGTCCTTGGCGTGAACCTCGAGTATCTGTCGCCTCCCAATCGCGTCTGGGTTCGGCACGGCTATATGTCGGTCAAATCGACCTGGTCTCACAAGCGCACTGTCAAGACTTTCAGGAAAGTTGGTGGCAGCGATGACAATTATCCCTTCACTGGGATTGAACCCATCTAATTCGACAAGGAGTTGATTCAGTGTCATCTTCATATATTGCTGGTCTTTGGGATTTCTCTTTCCGCCCACGGAATCGAGCTCGTCAATGAAGATGATACAAGGCGCCCTCTTCTTCGCGGCAGCAAACAGTTCGCGGACACGGCGGGCACCAACTCCAACGAACATCTCTTCAAACTCAGAGCCTGAAGCATAGAAGAACGGACGACCGGCTTCGCCTGCAATCGACCGCGCCAGCAAAGTCTTTCCGGTTCCGGGCGGGCCAACAAGAAGGACCCCTTTCGGAAGTTTTCCACCAAGACGAGTAAATTTCTCGGGAGAACGCAGAAACTGCACAATTTCCTGCAATTCCGCTTTGGCCTCGTCACATCCTTTGACGTCTTCAAATGTTTTCGGTTCCGACTGTTCGGGCTCCGGGTTCATCTCAGTGTTGATACCCATTCCACGCGTAACACCTCGCTCCTCCATGATGACACCAATGAATCCCAATACAAGGAAGGTTGTACCAAGGACACGGACAGCTCTCCACAACTGCTGCTGCATAGACGGTTCTGCCAACGTGACATGAATTGGATCTACTTTTGAACCACCACTGTTCGCTTTCCCAGCAAACATTCCAAGCGCTCCACTGAGAGGACTTCCTGCTCCTCCCTGGACAGAATCCGCGGCACTGGAAAAGAAACCCTGTCCGCCAGCAGCGGCAGTTGCTAATGTTGAAGGAGCAGGAGGGCCGCTCGGGAACGTTTTAGGTACAGTAGCTGTGGGCGCAGGTTTCCCAGTCATAGCCTGTAATATTTCTGGGAGTTTGACGCGGTCGAGATTGCCAGTAGCAACTAGAGCTTTCAAATACTCTTTTGCAACATTCTCCCCAGTGGCGTAGCTGCCTCCCTCGACGCGCTTTATAACTTCTTCTGGTCTAATTCTTCCAAGCGCGCGAAGGTATACGCCTTGAATTTCTGCGTCATGGCTTCTCAGGTTGGCCTCTTCCGCAAGTCGAGCCAATCTGCGCTCCTCCGCGCTGGCGAACATCGACCACGACCGAACTCCATACAGCGCGTTTCGATGGGCATGCTGCCCATGACTGCCACTTCTTCCCGCGGCGCGACGCGCCGCTCCAAGCACATGCGAACGTACTCTGAGAAGGGCAGGTGTTGACGCCATTCTACGACGGGCGATGCGACAAAGATTCCTGCGGTTAAAGGTTGGAGAGCTGTTTACTGTAGTGAATCACAAAGTAATTTTATGATAACAACTGCAATTACAGTTGGCCGAATTCTTTGCACCTCACCGGAATACCTGTACAGGATTTTCTAAGGAATTAATTATGGGATAGAGTACAGTACTTTAGGATTTTGTATCCGGACCAACTGATTTCCCTACGGTTCCCTTCCGATGTCAGAAAGCACATTCGCTGAATTCGGAACGTGCAACATTTGTATTGCGAACCACCACAGGAAAGACAATCAGGCGGCTAACCAGATACAATACTCAACAGTCAGCAAGAGTCCAGAAGTTCTGCGTCTTCAGCCGTTAACTTACGACAAAATGAACACTCCGCGATTGTTCGACGGCAAGTGAATTTCCTTTTATCTATTAATACTTGAGAAGGAGGACGTCAGTCTCTTTCATCTTAGAATACTTTCATACTTATGATAAGTAATACATACAGGTATTTCACAAGCGTTTCAGTTCAACTTACAGTGAATTCACGTCCACCTGCCTCCTGTCAAGCAAACGTAACCGATTTCCTATCCTAGGCTCTATCCCAGGTTTCACCCAAGAGTGCAGGGAAAGAAAGGCGAAATCAGTATCGGCACTCCCCTGTGAACAATCTCAATCAGAAATATGAGTTCTAGCCTGTGTTGCTTTGTCTCTGGGTTAGCGGTGCGTTTTCCGTTCTTCTCCGGGGAAATTTAGTGTTGCACACAGTTGATTCTTGCTGACAATGCACATCCGAGGTATTTTCAACTCCGCCATTTTTGCGTAGGGTTCCGCGACCATGGTTGCGTTTGGATTCGCAATGAGGTCGCACAATGAATTCCTAGGTTACCATGGCGATTTTGACAAAGCGGCTGCGTCGTGCTTCAAAACTGCTGGAGTATTTGGCATCATCAGCGCTGTCTCGTTTGGATTTTTTGTTGTGGGTGCAGTACGGGCAAAACTGAGTCCTCAGCAACCGGTTGGTCGCGGTGACTATCAGGCTGTCTGATTCGACTGTTAATGTCAACTCTTCTGCGCTGACCCCGGGATTCTGCTTCGTGGCATGGTAACAGGCAGTGGTCTCAGTGATAGTTCCGAGCCGTGCATGAACGGCGCTGTCCCTCCTTAACGAAAATCTGACTTGAACTCTCGTAACAGTAAAAAAGAATTTTGGTGGACAACGGTCTATCTGGTGACTCTCATCGCTAATCCTTTTTGAAATCTTGTGCATATAGCAAATGACTGCAAGTCTCGAGGGGGCCTTGGTCAACCTTGCCCCTGCCCATTTCGCTGGGGAAATTGCTCCTCCTCATTCTTATCGACCTCAGAAGGAAAAGAAGCGCGTTGTATTTTTCGTTAGTGGAACCTTAGGACACGGTCGGCGCGGTCCCTCCCGCGAAAGGCTCTTTTGGGGTCCATCGGTCTTCTCGCCCCAATCGTTCTCATGAACGAATACAGCACGTCCAAGTGTTTCAGCAGTTGTGGTGCTGCGCTCAAGCAGATTGACGGTTCGCGTGTGTTTCGCTGTCCCAAAAGCCACACGGGCGAGAACAGCTACCCTGTGCAGACCATTTGATCGCGACTTGAACGCAGCGTCCAATATCGCCGTCTGTGGAACGCGCCACATCTGCGATTTACCTCGACCAGATTATCTGCGACGCAAACCAGACGATGATCCAGAGACTACGTCAAGTTCTAAATTTTCTTTTACTTGGTAGCATACAGGCCGACCGCGATGGTTAACTTGATAGAAATTGGGTCTCGCAGGTTAGTACCTGATCCTTTTCTGAAAATCTGAATTTGCCTGAATCCGTATTCGACATGCTTCTCTTTGCTATCTATCTACAG
>JADWZK010213509.1_pt1 | contig 14206 bp, 8 predicted proteins | sample 8957641 | NCBI WGS metagenome assembly JADWZK01 (sample SAMN16576796, study PRJNA672827) | algae metagenome | host: rhodolith | place: South Korea: Udo, Jeju | collected 2014-09-18 | reverse complement strand
GCTCATTACGGAAATGCTTCCGAAGCGTACTTAAGTCTTTCTTCTGATAAAGGTCTGCCAACATTAGTTAGTGCGTATTCGGAATAGTGCTGAAATTGCTGCTTTGAACGAAGGCAGCACTATATCGCGACCCCCCTGTATCTACTACGCCCAGAATATCAATACCTCCAACACTAACCGGGATGCACAGGTAACAAGTGCAGCATAGAAGATCATACACGAGTTTGCTACGCAAACGTCGTATCGATGATTACTTCTTCCTCCTCCTTATGGACATGGTTATAGCCCGTCGCGGGAGATGCAGAGGGCGGTCGTCCGATATATCCAATATCACTGCGCGACGCATCATTGTTCAACTGCGTCAATGCAGATGCAAATCTAGGCTGCACATATGACCACGCTCCCATGTTCTTGCTCTCTTCTTGGACCCAATGAATTTCGGCATTTGGATACTTCGCGGCTTCCTCTGCCACAAGATCGAATGGAAATGGTGAAATTTGCTCAACACGGACTATGGCAACATCATTATTGTTCCGACTAGCTCTGGCCGACTGCAGCTCATAAAAGATCTTTCCGGAACAGAAAATTACCTTCCGCATTGCATCGTCAGGTACCAAAGCGGCGCTCCTCTCAGGAATTACTCGGAGGAAACTGGTTCCGGGAGCAAATTCAGAGATTTCGCTCTTGCAAGCAGATAACCGAAGCAATGACTTTGGAGTCATCATAACAAGGGGCTTGCGGAATTGCCGATGAACCTGACGTCTCAAAACATGGAAATAGTTGGCCGGAGTTGAGGCATTCACAACTTGCCAATTTGAAGACTGGATCTGAGTGCTCGTCTCCGGATTCATCTCCGGAATCACATCGGGATCGTCATCACACATTTGCAAGAATCGCTCCAATCGAGCTGATGAATGTTCAGGGCCTTGACCTTCGTATCCATGAGGAAGAAGCAATGTGATTCCAGACTGACGACGCCATTTTCGTTCACCAGCAGCAATAAAAGTATCAATGATAACCTGAGCACCGTTTGCGAAATCACCGAACTGAGCTTCCCACAAAATCAAAGAGGAAGGAGATTCCAGAGAATACCCCACCTCAAAGCCAAGAACAGCCATTTCTGAAAGGCTAGAGTTACAAACTTGGAAACGAGCCTGATCTCCCATGTTCAAATTGTTCAGAGGAACATACACGGCCTCCACGTCCTGGTTGTGCCAAACGGCGTGGCGCTGTGAAAAGGTACCACGCTCACAGTCTTGTCCGGAAAGACGAACCGTCGTTCCTTCCAGCAGAAGACTTCCAAATGCGAGGGCTTCCGCTGTAGCCCAGTTGATCCCTTCTCCGAGCTCAATGGCATGTTTGCGAGCGGCGAAAATGTTCTTTAGAATAGGGTGAATCTTGAATCCGGTCGGTACCTCAATATGCCGCAGTCCAATCTTGCGCAGGATGTCCGTATCAACACCCGTAGGACGAGACTTGCTTACCTTACTTTCAGAAAAGAAACCGGCCCAGTCTGACGCCTCTCCAAAGGCTTCTTCTCCGACGTCCGGTGTCCAGTTTTTGCTGATCTCAAACTTTTCAGAGAGATTGCTATTGATATTAGCCTTCAATTCTGTAAAATCGTGCTGCGATATGACGCCTTCCTCGATCAATTTCGTACCGTAGGTCTCAAGAGGGGTTGTGTGCGCTTTGATTTTCTTGTACATACTTGGCTGAGTAAACATTGGCTGATCCAGTTCATTGTGGCCATGCCGACGATAACAAAATAGGTCGATTACGACATCCTTCTGGAACCTCTGACGATACTCCATTGCCATTCGACACACCTTAACAACAGACTCCGGGCAGTCACCGTTGACATGGAAAATGGGAACTCCAACGGTTTTCGCTACATCAGTTGGGTACGGAGAAGATCGAGCATAGCGGGGGTCCGTAGTAAACCCAATTTGGTTGTTGACAACAACGTGGATAGTACCGCCAGTGGTGTAGTCACGCAAATCGGATAGTCCAAGAGTTTCGGCGACAACCCCTTGCCCGGCAAAAGATGCATCTCCGTGAAGCATGAGACCCATTGTTCGCTTTCGCTCATAATCCTCCGTAAAGAACTGCTTCGCGCGAGTTTTTTCCCGCAACGACAGGGTCCACTGCTTCCAAATGACTCGGATTTGCTAGAAGAGAGAATTTGACAGTATTCCCAGACCTCATCTTTCGAGCAGAGCTTGTGCCCAGATGGTACTTAACGTCACCACTTCCCAGATAGCTGTCCCCATAGGGATCGTCGTGTGGCAAAAATTCGTGGAACACTTGTTCAATGTTCTTTCCTGCTACGTTCGCGAGGACATTCAGTCGACCGCGGTGGGGCATGCCGAGAATAATGTTCTCAACACCAAGCTGGGATCCGCGGTCAACCATAGCCTGTAGCCCAGGAATAAGCGACTCGCCGCCCTCAAGACCAAAACGTTTCGCTGTGGAATGCTTTCTGGACAAGAAAAGCTCAAACAATTCGCCCTTAGCGAGATCTTGTAAGATCTCCTTCTTTTCCTCCGACGAAAGCTGTGGAGTGGCGCCTGATTCCAGAAAAGACGCAATCCAAACTTTTTCGTCTTTGGAAAGCATATGGCGATATTCGACGCCTATTTTGCCACAATAAGCATCTCGCATAATCTCCACTACTTCACGCAAGCGACGCACAGGTGGTCCAGGAAGTTCGCTGCTCACGACAAATTCGCGGTCCAAATCTGCGTCTGAAAATCCGTAGTAAGACGGTTCAAGCTCACGGCTAGTCATTATAGGAACGTAGCTATTTCCCCCCTGCGTGACGTCCGCGATCTTGAGAGGGTCTAATTCAGCAACCAAGTGGCCCCTGTGGCGAAACGCACGGATCAAAGCCATGAGTTTGATGGTATCTTCCGAAATTGTAAAAAGGTCGCGACCAGCCGTCATTGATGCAGGAATCGAAGACAGCTTATTTCGGTTGACACGGCTGAGAGCAACAGCTTGACCAGGAGCGGCATCGGCTTCCAAGTTTTGAAAAATAACGCCCAGGATGGATGAACAGATCTTGGGATCAACGGAGTACTTTTCGTACATCTCCTCAAGCACCGTTGCATTCGTGCCGGTGAGGAAGCTTTCACTTGGATCGAGCTTTGTCCCTGCCAAGACCGGCATTGCACTGCGTCGGGGCGCTGTGGCGAGCGCACGACGCGATGCGACAAGCAGCGTGCTTGCTGCTTTTCTTGACGTCATTTTCGCTACCAGCATTGTGAAGTTCGGGCTTCAAAAGGGCTGTCTCGATCAATCCGCTCTATCGTGATGCTTGCGCATCCGGGGACGGTGACAGTAATGTTTTTTACCTTCGTAACCGATCGCTGAGCAAATAGGCGATGGACACGGCGAGTACAGCACATTGATTGCATCATACGGTCAAAGCTGTATGCTGTATTGTACCGTGCGTACTGTCCTCGATCTGTATGAAGTTTACGTTATGATGAGAGGGGCCAGCAAGGCCGTGAACAGTATGCACAAGAGCACTCATCTTCGGCACTTCCGAACATCTACCTACAGGAGCGTGGCGACAAGAATGGCCAGCGGCGACCAAGGCGACTATCGTGGATTAACGGCGCAAGAATGGCCAGCAGACGGTCCTTCAAGTCCGTGAAGCGCACTATCGTGGATTGGCGGCTGTCACTTCAGTCCAACGCACGGCAGCAGAAGGTGGTCATGCTTTCATTTCTCACTGTTTTCTGCATTTTGTCCCTGGCGTTTCTCGCACTGCCAGACATTTGGGAGGTGGATGGCAGGTTAAGTGTGACCTATGTCAATAGCACTAAAACAAACAAAACTGCGCGAAGAAAACGGGCGTATCGAGACACTTGTGCTCTTGCTAAACCAGAGACTATGTTCCACTTCGATTCTGCAGAATATGTGTCGAAGGAATTTGCGAACGCCGCAGAGAAGTCGAAAGAGATGCCAGTCTCAGCTCGCGTGTTTACCGCATTTTTCAAAGATTATATTTTTGATCCCAACTCTGACGTGGTTTTGAATCTGACAACGAGTGACACTGCTCGCGCTATGGACATAAGAAACGCGGTACCATTAATACAGAACGCCATTCGAGAATTTAAGCGCGACGATACCATTAAGGTTACCAGGGTTAGTTTTGGATACTCGCATATGTGCCGGTTGCGAGGGTTGAGATATGTGTTTCACGTTGGTGCAATCTCGTCGCAGAACAAAGAAATTGCGAGGAAATCACGGCAGGTGGCGGCAATTCAGAGGCCTTTCGACGGATCGTGTCGCGTTCGTATTGCGGATATTTCAGATGAGACAATGCGACAACCAGTATATCTCGTCGTTCCTTATTCCAACAGGCCGAACCGCTTAAAGTGGTTCTTGCATCAATTCGATCAATTGCGAGAGCGCCATATGAATTTAGTGCTTGTTCTCGCAGCAAGCACTCTAGACAGTGCTGGTTTTCATGAGGCAAAGAAGCTCGTGCGAGCCATGAAGTTCTCTGGCAATGTTCACATCGTGCCTGTAAAAGGAGACAGGTTCGGGTATTTTTCCCGTGCGGTGGCGATCCGGGATGCTTCCAAGCGTATACCAGATGATGGCTTGATGTTTATATCTGATATTGACATGCAAATATTCCGACCATTTTTTGAAAATTGTCGCATGAACACAATACGAGGTCACCAGGTCTACTTCCCTGTGTTTTACACCCTATTTGCTGGTGCGAAACACATTGACCGTCGAAGGGGATACTGGCGTTCGTCGTCATACGGAATGAGCTGTATATATAAATCTGATTTCGATGCAGTTGCGGCGTATGAACACGCTGAAGATAAGTTTTTGGGTTGGGGAGAGGAAGATGTGCATTTGGTGAAAGCGTTTTCCGCACACAAGGATTATGAGGTGTTCCGGGCCGTAGAGCCCTCCTTGCGGCACAAATGGCACATGAAGCACTGTGAGAAGAATACGCCATCCTATGATTCGTGTTTGACGATGTTATACGACCAGTTGGGTACTGCCGCATCCCTCGGGAAATATCTGCTGCAGAGGGAGGGCATTGACGTACAACAGTTCTTGTCTAAAGTTGCGGACGAAGACGATGTTTTACCGCATGCTAACACTATCCAGAAGTCTGGTGACGAATATACTGACGAAGTGGAAGCAGCATGGGATCAGCGACGCATGAAGCTCAGAAAAGTTCGCCAAGAGCGAAAGCGTCGGCTGCAACCGGAGAGCAGAAGGAACAATGTGGATGCTCGTTAGATATATACTGTATCCCGCGCCTATTCGGTTATATAATGTATTGCTAGGTTAACAAAACGAGCTCATCGGAGCTGTGTATCTATTTTATTGAAAATGAGCTGGTCGGTGACAATGTTTGAATTGTAGAGGAATCGGACTTTTGTCATACTCATGTGACAAATTCAAAAATTTGAATCTAGCACAGGGTAATGATCGTTTCAGAGCCGGCTATATTTCAGATTTTCTGTTGGGTAAAACTCCGACTTCACGTCCACTGTACCGAAAACACGCGCGGTCCTCCTCAGATTATGCCATCTCCTTCGAAGAGCAAAACCCGAAAACCCTTAGCGGAGCTGCCGAATGCTCCTACCCTTGGCCCGCCAAGAATGTCTCAGGGCGGCAAAGATACCGGTTTGAAGCGCGCTATCAAGGATTATGATGGCGCTGCTCCCGGAAATCCAGCGGAAAAAAAGCGCAGGGCATCAAAGAGAGTTTCTTTCGGTGGCGAGCATGTCAAACTCTTCAATTCAAATGCCAGCATCAACTCTGATGACTACATCGACAGAGCTGAACCACCCGCAAGAAATGACCACTTCGCAGAAGGTTCGCAATCCAACCGTTCTCCTCTTCCTCGTGGCATAAATCGACTCAATGCGGTCAATTCGTTTGATGATGTTGGTGAAGACACCCTCACCTTGCCGAAGAGTCCCAAATCGAGCTATACTAGCGCTCCAGTCCCTCTTGCAGCCAAGAATATTGTCAATATGGGCCAGTTCCAGTCTTCGCGGTATTCCTTGGACCCGAATCGATCACGCACAAGCGGCGTCTATTCCGCTTTTGTTGACGATGAAATTTCTCGAGGTGTTAGTCCGAGTCTCAGCGCGAGTGGGCTAGGCGATGAAACGATGACACTACCCGGAAGGCCCTCAGCAGAACTCCCTTCCCCGCATCCTCGTGAGTCCATCAGCTCTGAGGAAGACATTACGCTTCAAATTCCAGACCATTTAGTCATAGATGATGACTATGGAACGGAAGCTCAGCCGGCCCATCATGAACTTCTGCAAGATCGTCAGCCTCTCGTGCGGATCGTCATTCGTTTGACGGCGGATTTCCCGATATGGATGATAGTGCGGTAGAAGACATCCATGGTATGGTAGCAGCTGACTTTGTCGATGATCTCTCGAGTAATCCTGTCGATTTCGACGGACTTTCTGCTCCCACTGCGGCATCTAACAGCGGTGTCAAGCCAGCGAAGAAGTTGCAGCTCCGCCAAGAACCAAGAAGCGTTCCAAGAACTCTTCCTAGTCCGTCCAAGAGGTTGCCGAGGCAAAGTTTACCGGAGAACAGAAAGCTTTTCTCTAATGAAAATGATGACGAAGATACGACAATACATTTTCACGATAATCAAGTTCAAGAAACAAAGAAAATCCAAAAACCCACAAGTATTCTGAAAAAGACCAACTACCCTCAACCGTTATCAATGGAACAAGTGGACGTTCCGGAAAACAATGCCTTGCAATCCCCAGAGGATCGTAGCGTTAAACAGCTCGGTCGACAGACCCAATCAACGCCGCAATCCGTTCTCGGTTCGAAAATAAGGGCCGCTGCACTTGAAAGATCTGCGTCCAAGAAACCTGAAGACGCATCTGTTACCATCGAGCATTCAATCACACTCAATGCTGCTGATGAGCCCCCGAACCTTCAAGATCGTGTCGAAGATGAAGTTGTTCCACAGAAAGTATCTGTTGCCAGCTTTCTAGACGCTGTTGGTATCCATTTCAAGGGTTGCGATGAACTTCCAATCGTTCTTCCGATGAGTAACCCCAACGCATCTCTAATAAGAGGTATTCAGCTCGCCAACAGCGAGGACCGAAATACTCTTAGCGGTCAAATTGTGTCGTGCGTAACAAAAAAGGCTGTCTTGAACGAGCTCGAGAGTGCTCGTGTATCGCTGACGGAGCTTGCTGCTTCTGTAAGAAACCATGTGCAGAATATCTCAGATGATATTGAGCATTCACCGCCGCCAATTTTTGCAAAGGTTTGTAATTCAGGTGATATGGCTCCTGAAGAGATCAGCGTGATTCAGACTGGGTTGAAACGTCTGCGAAGAATTTCGAATATGCAATCTCGGCTTCAGTGGGTGACCTCGCGTCAAACACGGGAGCGACGAATAACTGACATGCTCAAGAGTTCCGTTGAGTCTTTGGACCGTGATGCGCAACGAATGATTGCCGACGAAGCAAAATGTACGTCTTACAAAGATTCGTTAAGCGCACAAATGGCAAATCTTGATCTCGGCGATTTGCCCATGAACTCCACAGAGATGTGCAGCGCTGATGAACGGCAGAAGCTCGTCGACTTATGGGGATCGTATAAGGGTGAAATGCAAACTTTGCAGGGATACAAAAACCGGACGAACGAAAGCATGAAAAAGCTTGAAGAACTGAAAAAGACAAAGGCGGCATTGGCTGCCAAAATAGTTGAAGCGCGTCGAAATCTCTCGGCTGGTTCAATGTCCATGCTGGAAGGGCTTCTGCAGAAGAAAATTAACACCAAGCAGACGCACAGTTTCCTGTCAGGAATTCGTCCTTTGAAAGTCTGCGTGACACATATGGATGTTCGCGTCGCAGGCTATGCTGATGTTCGATTTACCCTATCAGGTGATTCTGTGGATTCTGTGGAAGTGCAATCACTTGTGGGTTCTTATGACCAAATACATCCTGCCGTACCTGCTTTTATCAATGATGCGATTTCGAAATGTGCGGAAAGATGTTTGAACAATGTTTCGATGCTGAACCAAATACCCCTCGCTCTGCACTTGGCCCGTGCATATCTGACAAGTGTTAAGCAATGCTGCCGGGATGCTCTTCAATACTTGGATGAACATGAGCAAGATAGCGACTTTTTGAGAACTTCCAGCCCCGACGGCCCTTCTGCAGACCTGGTCGTCCGTCCTAACTATTTCAATGTACGGAAGCGATGCAACTTCGACGTAACATTGACGCGACACCATTTTCCTCCGCAATTCAACGGGTCTACACTACAATTCAAAGAGGCTGTTTCTTCAGTTAGTGTGACTTCTGTGTGTCCCATTATTGGCGAAGCACCGTCACTGAAGGATATTGAGGACATTATTCATTTGCAAAATGGACAAGGACAAGGTCATTTATCGAAATATATAGGCGTTCGGCAGCATATGGAAGCCATTTGGGGACTTCTTGGGAGTCCATGACGTTGGTCAATAAATAAATTACATTCCCAAGTCAAAATTTTAGATACAAGGCCGTTTAGATCACGCTTCCCTTCTGTCTTGCTTTAGCAGCGGCTTTAGATATACCTCGAAGTAATGGATCCGCAGCCCAACTTGCGGCAACACGCATTCGATGGCGGTCGGTAGGCATGCGTGCCAAATATGCGGCTCGCCTCAAAGTCCATGCTGCTATACCAGAAACCTCAACTCCCACAGTGCTTGAAACTGAAGCGTCATTTGCGCCTAGTACCATCATTTCTCCAAGATGCGCATAACGATATTTAAGTTTGGATCGATCTGTAAGAGATGCCCAAATATTCCAAGCAGCATACTCTGCCTGCTGGACAGCCACCTGGGCTGTGCCATAATAGTAAGTATTTGACGAGGCGGTAGCGACATCGCCCACTGCAAACAACCTGTCTTCATTGCCTTGTACCTGCAGAAAATCGTCTGTCAAAATTCTGTTGCGACCATCCAAAGGAAGACCGAAAGACCCGAGATTTGAACTCGGTGTTGACCCAGCAGTCCAAACTATCAAATCTGCAGGCCTGCTCTCCGTAGACGAGTCCTCCCCTTCGCGCGATTCCAATGATATTGAGTCACTTGATAATTGCGATACAGATGTTCCATACTCTATACTCACTCCCCGCTCTGCCAAAACCTTTTCAGAAGTCACTCTGTTGTGATCTGTAGCAGATTTCAAAATACGGTCTCCGCGTTCTAGAATGACGACACTTCCGCGATTCCCCAACTTTTCAGAAACGCAAGCCGAAAGTTCGACGCCGCCGAAACCGCCACCAACAACAAAAACATTAATGTTTTCATCTGCCTTCTTGGTGTCCAGAAGTTCGCGCAATCGCTCCCGCAGCCTCAAAGCATCAGAGAGGGAATAGAAGGGAAAGGCGAATTCACGACCGCCAGGAACGCGATCAAGATTTGCGCATTCAGCACCTATTGAAATAACGGCCCTATCAAAAGGAACCTGGACGCTTTCTGTACCTTGGCTACCGACACGAAGACCTTCGACAACTCCATTTTCGGCATCGATCGCGTCAACCTCAGCACGCACAAACTTAATTGCAGAATCTTGAAGCAAATCGACAAATGGAGGTGCAATTTCCCAGCTCTCTGCCTCATTAGTCGCCAGCTCATAGAGCATTGGAAGGAACGCGAATCTGTCCGATTTGTCGATCAAAGTTATCTGCGGTCGCGTCAAGCGAGTCCACGGAAGTTCCGCCAGTCGGAGGGCAGTTGCCAATCCCCCAAATCCTCCGCCCACAACGGCAACATTCGGCCGCAACGTGGCCACAGTGCTCACTGATCTCCTCCATGGATGTGACGGGGGTGCGATCAGAACTCTGCGGAATGGGCACGGCAGAAATGACGACGACAAGAATCCTGGACGAATTATCGTCATTGTTCAACTTGCGGAAAATGAAGGAAACTAAGAATCACAGGCTCATTCCCGAAGCATCCTTCCGAGAGAAATTCAACACACAGTGTGGATGAATGCCTGAGAGGTACCTCCGCGCAGTTCGAAAAGACCGGACCACTCGCCGCAAAATCCGCGTCGCACGGTGAGGACTGTTTGATCCCATTTCCCCGGTTGCATAAGTTATTTTTGATTATTGGCTGTGCAGCATAAGATAAAGCTGAACGCTCGAAGCAACTGCTTCCTTGATACCCTTGGTAACATATATATATGCGTGTTCATTCCACCAAAATCACAGCGAAATCATTCCAAGCTTCTGAGCTACACGGTAGAAAAACATGTGTCCGACAGTGTAGTAAATAAATCTGATAAATTTATTGTTCCTTATTCCCCCTTAACCCGATCCTCTCTTAACCTCACCGTTCTATTCATGTGGGTAATCAACTACGGTATATCACCTCGCCGAACAACGTTCTGGACTACCCGAGGGGCAGTAAACTCTAGCCACACTTTCTTTATCATTCTCGTTATGATAGCTATGTAGTGTACATAAAGAAATACATCATACCAAACGGTGCCTGATACCCTGTGCCGCTGTCGATGGCCAACGGAAAGTAGATAACGTTTTACTCCTCCTCGTCGAACAGTTAGATCTGCAAGTCGAGAGTGCTTCCTAGTCTTGACGATGCGATATTGGTAATGTAAGAACTGTGTGTGAGGTATCGTAGGCAAAGACCAAACGGACTTTCTCTTGGTAATAAATGCTTTTTTTTACTGCATTTCCCCATGAAGAGGTTAGCAACGCTTTGAAGGCCTAAGGCTTTTTCACCTTTCCCTGTTCTTTGCTATTTCTGCTGCCTTTCTACTATCTAGGTCTGGGACATCGCCGAAGAGCGAGTCCGGGGTTTGGTGAGGTTGGAGAGGCCAACGCAATTCCATGTCGCAATGCAGAGTCGAGTGGAGAAGCCAATGGTTTCAAGGGCGTCTTTACTGCCTCCTGGACCCCTCTTTCGAGGTGTCTCCCCCGCAGCAACCGGGAGGACTCTGGGCCGCGCACCGAAGTGCACATTCCAGAGCAGGAATATCTGAAATATATGCTCCGCATCTACAGTAGAACGCATTCTGATATACAGTATATTGGTCTTTACTACTGTAGTGAATCTACTATGTCGACAATGCAGGAAACATGCCGTTTCACAGCATTTGCATTGGCGTCCTTCTCAAAAGTCTAGCTTGTCAAATGTATCGCAGAGTTCTCGAACCAAGAAATACTGAATCCAGGTCCTCGGTACACGCCTGCAGTAGTTCCGATTGCGGAGGTCGCCGGGATATATATACATTCGCCTCTTCGCAGAGGCATCGGCTCTCCGGTCCCCAGGAGTAGATTTGCCTCCCTATTCCCATTGAGCTTTGCACGCAATTGGCAATGCTCTGTTCGTCGGAACCGAGCGTTCGCCGTCTTTTTTCTCTTGAAGGGAGTCCGATCGTAAAAGAAGGCCGATTAGTCACTGAGACCGCTAAGGAGTTCGCAGACTGATTAATACTCGGCAAACCGGAAAAACCAGCAGGGGTGCCGTTGATGATGAAGTGGGTGTAAGACACTCTTGACCTGAACCAAAATTTTGGACTCTAAAATAGCAACAATGAATTTCATGTAACTCGACGTAGATTCCCTATGCCGATATGAATAAATAATCTTCGGTAACCAAAACATCTACAAAATTTCGCCGAGAAAGATTGGGTGTACATAAACATAGCGGAAGGAATTGTCCCAATACCGGCGCTTTTTGTTCGCAAGAAGAGATGACGGAGTCATGCAAGCAATGGAAATATTATCCTCGCCAAGCAGCGCAAGCTTTCTAACCTTCAATGACGTCAACTGGGATTGGTGTCTCAAAACAGCTTTCTGAAAAGCTGCTATACGTAAAGCCGCTTCGACGGAAGCCTCAGTCGTCCGTTTCGTCCTTCCTCTTGGCGGGGTCACAATCTGGTCCTGAATAAAGCACTGCTTTGCAAGCAAGCCTCTATGGGGTAGGGGTAAGCAGAATTATTATTATAAACATAGCGGACACTCAGATTTCGATCACACACTCGAGGTGAGTGTGTGCTCGAAAACTCGAAGTTGGTATGTGCTCGAAATCAGAGCGTCTGGGTGGCATGTTTGCATTGCCTCTTACGCATTGGTGGCATTGGTGGTTCAAGATGCTGCCCAGGCATTCAGATTTCGAGCACGCGATCTTGCACTCTAATAGATGAACACAGAGGCCGATCTACGGAACAGAGAGTTTGGATGCGAGAGAGAGGATTCGGCAGCGGATTGAAATTGCCTCGCACAATGAAACGACCTTAGTAGTAAACATGAGAGATTGGTGGATTGTTTTGCAGTGCTGGTTGAGCACTGTCGCCGCTCCTTGTTGTGACTATCGAGCACCCCGACTCTCGGAGATGCACACGCGACTAGCAATCTTGGATTAGCTTAATCGTATTGTAAACATGAAAAGCGAGCTCTTCAATAGCTAAAAACCTACGCTATAAATTTCTGGAGCAAGGCTTCATGTTTTACAAATTCTATGAACCACCAGCCACTAGCACACTTAAAGGGCGCGTTGGTTTCGAGAGAGTAAAGAAAACAAAAGTTTGGTCACACTATAATCATTTCCGTTAGGCAGCCCTCGATATGTACAAAAATTTCTGCCCACTTGAGTTATATCTACAAAGTCGCCATCTAAGCGGGGTGCAACAATTGGGTCGGCGGCTCACGCTCGTCGACGACCATCAACTCATTCATTCTGCCTTTTTGTCTATTGCATCGTCACTTGATCTGAGGTGCATTTTCAGAGATGCACATGCGAGCGTACGCCAAGTGAGGTGCTACGGCAGCTATTTGGAACATGCTGCTCCCCATAGCGCTCTTTTGCAGTTCTGTATTGCACTTTAATTCTTCTTCATCTTCTTCTTTACTGTAGGTGCAAGGTATTCTTCAAAAAATCCCTCACTCTCAAGGGAGGCCAGCACCTTCTCCGGCCATTTGCTCATTACTGTATTTATTGTACTTTCATACCTGTGCGGTCTCTCGGTGGAGGTAACTCAGCACGTCGGGATGTTCTTCTATCTGAACAGCGCAGTAGATAATTTTCTACATCTTTGGCGACCCCCTTCCTGCAAGGGCAGAGGCACCTTGTTCCGTTCAGATATGAGGCCACTGCATGTTATCTAGGGTATGACCAATACAACACTGGGAGAGAATGACTTCAGCTTTTCTTGTCGATACTTGCCGATGCTCCGATACTCGTTCCATTAGCCTGTTCGAACTTTAATTCTTCAAAAAGCGCAATTAAAGTCTGAAAATACATGAACTCTGCGGATGTCGATATTGGCAAAGAGGGAAGTACAGTGGTTTCTCCACGCTGTGCGTGTTCATGGCTCGTTTGTCATCCGATAAGAAGGCGTCTATGCAATGTTGATTTTGATGCTGTCGTGGGAATCTCGAATCTGGCATTTAAGTGGCATAAGATGGTCAGCGCCGTCGAAGGGAAGAGTAGTCTTAGGAGCCTCGATCACGCTAGTATGCGGGGACGAATTTTCGGACAGTGGAAATGGGACTCGCATAGGCCGATCTGATCAATCGACGAGGTTGATGTTGAGGGAACTGAAAATGAGGAGTTGCTTTATCTCGATTTCTATTACGTTGGCGTGACTATAAGACAAACTGCGAAAGTCAAATGCACTATGTTCATTAAACTGTAAAGGGCTCGCAACGGTTTTACGCCCGTCCTTTTTCGGCACTAAAACCGCTCTACAGGGACGCAGCAGGTGACGGCAGTAAAAAGAGAGCGCAAGAATCTATTACTTACTTACTTTATTGCAACTCCCCCTAGAAGAGGTTGAAAACGCAGTAAGGGTCTACTACTTCTCCATAGCTCCCTATGCTCTGACATTTTCATAGCGTAGTCCAGGATATCACATCCTAGGTTCTCGCACATCGTCATGGTAACATTGGAGAGTCCTCCGCAGTTCCATGCTCCAATGCGGAGCTGGGATGAGTAGCATACGGCGCTTCGTACGTCTTCTCTGCCTCCTGCACACCTCTTCCGAGGTGTCTCCCTCCGCAGCAACCGGAGGGACTCTGGTCCGTGTGTTTGCACACACATCTCAGAGCAGGAAAAACCAAGAATCTATTATACTGCAGACTACATGGAGATCTCCTATTTTAAATACCACGGTCGGTGAAATCATTACCTACAATATCGGTGATAAACGCCAATTATCGG